>Ga0315899_10000797_pt1 | contig 37406 bp, 28 predicted proteins | sample LakEriMetagenome_2_FD_203518 | JGI IMG/M metagenome (GOLD analysis project Ga0315899, IMG submission 203518) | Freshwater fungal communities from buoy surface, Lake Erie, Ohio, United States - Buoy 4 MA112 | ecosystem: Environmental > Aquatic > Freshwater > Lake | place: USA: Lake Erie, Ohio...
CTGCCAAAGGGGCCACGTTATGGCTATGGTCGCAAGCTGAGAGGCAACTGCAACCCAGAGTGACCACTTGGTAACTACGTTTTCGCTATCTATTCTCAACGAATCCGTCGATGGCATGATCGCTGTGCTTTGCGAATCTCTTTATTGATTGGTTTGGCATTGATTCCAAGGCATTTTGGCTAGAAGCATTGCCATGCCGCAGGTATCGGTTATACCTGCGAACACCAAGCCACCACCCACGAATGCAGATAAGATTATGAAAGCTGGGTGTGCGAAGTAAGCCAACAAGACACCGATCAGGACTAGCGAGCCAGCAGCGATCCGAACTTGCCTCTCTAGGGATATCGACTTTTTGCCTCGAACAACAGGCAGTTCCGAAGCAATACACGAATCCGTACCGCCATCGACGTTGTAGACATTTTCCCTGCATTTGGATGATTTTTCGGCTGCTGTGCGCCCTCTCATCCCTGACTTACATATAAAGATGATTGGTCGGCCATCAGTTGGTAGAGATTCTGGTTCCATCCGATCCAGGGGAAGATTTACTGCATCAGTCAGGTGTACTTCTTGAAACTCTCTAGGGGTTCGTACATCGATAAGGTGGACTGGTTCTCGTTTCTCTAGCAACGATTTCAGTTCAACTGGCGCGATAGGCTGGAATTTGCTTGCCACGATTGAATTCCAAAATGTTAGGCGTAGCGGTTTTGTATTAAGGAGGAGTTCATATTGTTACTGGGACGCGATTGGTAGCAAGCACCCCTTCCAGCTTAGTCTTAATAGCTCGAAGATTTTTCGCCAAACTTTTCCATCCACTTTGCCTTTAGATTTTCTTGGAGTGCATCGTGAAATGCCTCCGGCAAATCATAGGGCTTGCCGTGATGGAACAAGGCAATAGTCTGCCGGATATTGTCGACGACAACTTGGCACGGATTACAACCCGCCAAATGTTGCGAAAATTCCTCACACAACTCGGTGAGTTCGGCACCATCTACATAGTCGTTAAGGGCTTTGAGTAGTTCTTCACAGGTCATCAGATTATCCTCTTGCTTATCTTTTGGATGTGTTGCGATCGATTAGGTTACAAATCCTCTGAAGGTTACTCGTGATTATGGTCGGATCGTAGGGATTGTTCCGGGTCGCCGAATCGCCGGGTCATTACTTCTCTGAGCATTAGGCGTGCGCGGAGCAATCGTACTTTGACGGTTGACTCGGTAAGGCCTAGAGCTTCTGCCGTATCGCGAACGGATAGTTGTTCGATATCTCTTAGAACGAATACAGACCGGTACTTTTCGTCCAGGCCGTCCAAGGCTCGATCGAGCTCCGACTGGAATTCATGTCTTTCCGCGATTTGCGGTGCCGTTTCCATCCATGGCGCGATGAAATCTGGGTGGGGTAGATCTCCATAGCTATCCTCTTTCGTGATGTCGGAAAACGTGGACATCGAAACGGTCTTGCGTCTTCTAAGGATCTTTAAGGCGAAATTGGTAGCGATTTTCAGCACCCAGGTCGCCAGTTTTGATTCCTCTCGAAAGGTGTCAATGTGCTCGACGAGTGCGACAAAAGTCTGTTGAGTGACATCTTCAGCATCGTGTGTACTTCGAAGAATGCGAATAGCGAGCCCATAAACTCGCGGCTGAAGAGACTCGACCAATAGTTGAAACGCAGCGAAGTCGCCGGTCCGTGCTTTGCCTAGCAATTCTGCAGCGCTGTCAATGTTCTGGGATGTCATGGCATTCGCTGGAAAAAAGGGGAAATCGTCTAACGCCTCGACCAACACGCTGGATCAATGGCAATTCGCGAGAACTTTCCGCAAATGCGTAACCTAAGTCTGTTTCGAGGATCAATGGTACAGCGGACCATTCTAACAAATAAGCCACTTACAGAAGTCGGCGAATTCCCTCCCTTTCTGAAAAGCATAGACACCATACCAAGAGCGATTTGTATCAAGGATTAGGAAACCATGAATCATTCAAAGAATCGATGGATAGGTTGGCTTGTACGAAGCGGAAAGACATTTTTACTTTTCGCATGTATCGCTGGCGTTGGATTGTTACTAGTTGCTTTGTCAGGCAAATTTCAACGCAAAGTCGACAGTCGTGCATCTACTTCGACATCGAGCTTGCCACCTGAGTCTCAAATCTTCGAGGTGCGGGAATCTCTTCAACCGAGATTCGAAACGGCAGTCGGCGTTATCAAGCCCGTTCGCGAATCAAATCTCGCGTCAAAAATTTTGGCAAGAGTCATGGAAGTGAACGTGACTGCGGGGAAGGAAGTGAGGGAGGGAGAAGTATTGGTTCGTCTCAACTCGGAAGAGCAAGTTTCCCGAGTTAGGCAAGCGGAATCGGAGTTGGATTCCGCGTTAGCGAGATTGCAACTGGCAACGATCGAAGCTAACAGGGCATCACAACTTATTGCAACGCGATCTATTTCTCAAGCAGAGTTTGATACAGCTCAGTCCGCTTTAAAAACAGCTCAAGCTCTCGCAGATAGAGCCACCCGAGCCGTCGAAGAAACAAAAGTCTATTTGGACTATGGAACCATACGAGCTCCGTACTCGGGTATTGTTGTTGACAAGGCGGTTAATCCGGGTGACACAGTCATTCCGGGGCAGACATTGCTCACGATTTATGAACCTGGCAATATGCAGTTGGTTGCTAACGTAAGAGAATCGTTGGCGCTTAATTTGCGTGTCGGACAATCGATAACTGCTAAGCTCGAATCAATCGAACACGAATGCACAGCAACGGTTAGTGAGGTTGTTCCTAAGGCAGACGCATCGAGCCATTCCTTTGAGGTAAAAGCCACAGGTCCGTGCCCACCTGGAATCTACGCTGGCATGTTTGGCAGACTTTACATACCACTCGAGGACGAAAGGGTCATCCTTATACCATCGATTTCTGTGCAACGCGTGGGGCAACTGACGATGGTACAAATATCGCAAGGCGAGCAAAGGGTAAGACGATCCATCCAGACAGGACGCGTTTTTGATGATCAAATTGAGGTCCTGTCGGGGCTTGTTCCTGGAGAACGTATTGTTCTACCTTCAAGCATGATGCGAGGAGTCAAATGAGTCACGATGTTCAACCCCAGCATACTGATCCCATAAGTCGGTTGGTTTGGATTTTCCTAAATTCGAATTTGTCTGTCATTTTAATTATCCTCGCATTAATACTGGGTACAGCTGCTCTTTGGATTACGCCACGCGAGGAAGATCCACAAATCGTTGTTCCCTTAGCTGACATTTTTGTCAGTTATCCAGGGCATAGCGCGTCCGAAGTAGAAAAACGGATTTCAACCCCTCTAGAACGAATGCTCTACCAAATAGATGGGGTCGAGTACGTCTATAGCATGTCGCGAGATGATGCAGCCATCATCACCGTGAAATTCTACGTCGGTCAAGATCGCGAACGGAGCTTGGTCAAACTCTTTAAAAAACTAAATGAGAACCAGGATTTTGTGCCGAGCGATGTGGCTGGATGGACCATGAAGCCGGTTGAAATTGATGATGTTCCTATCGTGACATTGTCGTTACGCGGAGCATCATCAGACAAGCTATCTGATGGATATTCATTGCGACGGGTCGGCGAGGAAATTGTCGAGCGTTTAGCAACGATTCCTAATGTGAGCCGCGCTTACGTAATCGGAGGAGAACCCCGATCGCTTACGATCAGTCTCGATCCAGATCGCTTATCGGCTTATCAGATGAGCATGATCGAGATTACTCGAGCTGTCTCTCTGTCAAATGTAGCGAGTTCATCTATCCCATACTCTCGTAACGATCGAGATTTGCGTATTAAGGTAGATCCTCTGTTGGGATCTAAGGATGACGTCGAGAAGTTAGTTGTGGGAGTTTACGATGGTAGGCCGGTTTTTTTGAAGGATGTGGCGATCGTAACTGACGGCCCGGAAGAAGCCTCTAGTTACGTGCGGCACGGCTGGGGCAGCGCAGGTCAATTCGATATCCACCCATTAAGTCCGGGTTGGAGGATTGGTTCGGTACAATCACAAAACCAAGATGCAAGCGCCGATAAGAATCTTCATAACTCCCCAGACTCTTCGGTGCCAGCTGTTACTATTGCTATATCGAAACAAAAAGGAGCGAATGCCGTTTGGGTTGCTGAATCGGTTATGATTGAGGCAGAGCGTCTTAAGCTTGAAGTGATGCCAGACGATATCGAAATGATTGTTACACGAAACAGTGGTTTGGTGGCTAATGAGAAGGTAAATGAATTGATCGAGGCGCTCGGCGTAGCCATTATTATCGTGGTTCTTCTTTTAACTTTTGGCCTGGGATGGCGCGAGGCGATTATCGTGTCTGTTGCAGTGCCGGTTGTATTCGGCCTGACTTTAGCAGTGAATTTGCTTTTCGGTTATACCATTAATCGAGTCACGTTGTTCGCGCTGATTTTGGCTCTCGGTTTGCTCGTTGATGATCCGATCGTTGATGTGGAAAACATAGCGAGACACTTCGAACATCGGAAAAAGCGAACGCGAGAAATCGTGCTCGATGCAGTTTCCGAAATTCGACCTCCCTTGATTAGTGCGACTCTGGCGGTAATCGTTAGTTTTCTGCCAATGTTCTTTATCACGGGCATGATGGGGCCGTACATGTCTCCCATGGCATTAAACGTTCCAGTTGCTATGTTAATGTCAATGCTTGTGGCGTTTACCATAACGCCATGGCTCTCTTATCACGTACTAAGCTGGGGCACAAAGAAACAAAAGGAGGAATCGATTTCTTCCGATGAAGAGTCCAATACCGCTATTTCCCAGCACTCACATCACGAGGCGTATGATGTCGAAAGTGTCAAGCAAAGTTTGCTGTATAAAATTTTCCGGCCGCTAATGTTGCCGCTTCTTAATACGCGAGGTTCCGCAATTCTATTCCTCTTTGTGATCGCGGGGTTGACCGCTGCTGCGATGTCGCTCGGTGCATTGCGAATGGTCCCTTTAAAGATGTTGCCGTTCGACAATAAAAACGAAATTTTGTTTTTATTGAACATGAGCGAAGGCACAACACTAGAACGAACTGATGCAGTGGTGCGAGAAATGGAATCCATCATCGCTTCACAACCCGAGACTATCAGTTATGTGAGCACTGTAGGTACTGCGGGGCCTATCGATTTTAATGGTATGGTTCGTCATTATTATTTGCGAAATGGACCTCACCAAGCAGAGCTTCGCGCGCACTTCGTTGGCAAGAAGAATCGAACGGCACAAAGCCACGGAATCGGTTTGCGACTTCGTGACGAACTAGATGCTTTGGCGTCGAAAGTAAACGGTCGGATTCAAATTGTGGAATTACCACCAGGCCCACCGGTCTTGGCGTCCTTGGTGGCCGAAGTCTACGCAGACGAATCTACTCCCTACGATAAACTCTTGGCTAATGCATCGATCGTGGCGGATCGTATGCGAAGAGAACCTGGCATAATGGAAGTGGAGGAGACTAAGGAAACTCCTGTGGATCAATGGGTGTTTGTGCCTGATCAAGAAAAAGCAGCGATAGCTGGCATCTCGGTGTCGGAGATAGCCCGCACCGTGGAAATTGCGTTACATGGAGATAGATCTCAGCAACTGCGTATTGCAGATGAACGCAACCCTCTGCGGTTAACATTCCGATTGCCTCGTGGCGCACGATCGAGTCCCGAAAGCCTAGGACAAATCAGTTTGAAAGGGACAAGCGGACAGCTTGTTCTGTTAAACGAAATAGGCAATTGGACCAAGGAGATTGCGGGCCAGACGATCTACCATAAGAACCTAAAGCCAATCGCTTATGTGATGGCAGAAAGTGTAGGGAGACCTCCTGCAGACTGCGTCATTGATATTTTGAGCGATCAACTTCCACCAGGTGAGGGTATGGTAGAGGATAAACCAAGCACTCCCATCTCTGAGCGAACCTTTTTCAATAACGGCAGCGGTATTGGCTGGCGGCTTCCGGAAAACATCTCGGTTACATTTGCTGGAGAAGGAGAATGGAAGATAACTCTAGATGTCTTTAGAGATTTAGGTTTGGCGTTTGGTGCAGCGATGTTGATGATTTACATAATCCTGGTAGCACAGACCGGTTCCTTTTTGGTCCCGATTATTGTGATGCTTGCTATCCCTTTGACTGCGCTTGGGGTCATGCCTGGATTTTATTTGCTCAGTTCTGTCATGAGCCAGCCGGTGGGGAACTATGCTGACCCTGTTTATTTCACTGCGACAGCAATGATTGGGATGATTGCTCTGTCGGGAATTGTCACGCGTGACGCCATCATTTTAGTGGACTTTATGCAACAATCCGTGGCTCGCGGTAGGCCTCTCGTCGATGCTATTTTAGAAAGTCGTGTCGTTAGACTTCGGCCGATCTTGCTTACGGCAGGTGCCGCATTGCTTTCTGCATTACCGATTACTCTCGATCCGATTTTCTCAGGCCTTGGTTGGTCACTGATATTCGGATTGGTTGCTTCGACTTTGTTTACGTTATTCGTGATACCAGTGACGTATTGGCTCTTTTCCAAGGGCTGGAAACAAACGTTATCATAAGCTTAGCAGTACTTGCTTTCCCATAACGCGATCTGTTCCGATAGTTGCTGATCGGTTGGGGTGGTACCTGCGTTACGGCCTTCGTCAAAGCGTCGAACTAGTTTCGCTAGGTCGTCTAACAGGGGACGTTGTCCTTCCTCTGTTAATCGATCGATGAACAATACGCCATCGAGATGATCCAGTTCATGCTGGACAATTCTAGCCAAGAAGCCATCGACGGGTCCAGCAATTTCGTTTCCTTGTAAATCGTAAGCGTTCACATCGAGCGACTTACTTCGGAGTACATTTGCATTGATACCAGGCAATGAAAGACAGCCTTCTTCCGCGTCGACCGTTCCTTTAGGTTTGTTGACGACAGGATTGATAAAGACCATCTCCTGTTCTTTTTCCTTACGGTCACCAGATGGATTGGCCACAAAGAGTCGAATCGGTAGGGCAACTTGGTTCGCTGCGAGGCCGACACCTCGGAAATCGTACATGATCTCGAACATTTGGTTCACCAAGTCATGCAACTCCGCGTCCACTCTTACGATGGGCTTGGACTTATGTCGGAGAATAGGATGAGGAAAAGTTACGAGTTGTAGTTTTGCCATGGGGAGTATCGAATCACCGACGAATGGGTTAGGCTAAATATGTGGGGTCAGTGGCGGCGAGTTCAATCCGGATAGCCGTCAGAGACCGAGTGTATTGTTTTCTAGATCAGCCTTTGCGTAAACCGAGGATGAACCTGGTTTCTTTATTCTTTTTTCGTCGTTTGGTCCTCGGAACCTGGAGCCTTTTGGTTATTGGGATCGCCTTGAACGGTGTTTCGCAGGAATTAGCTTCGCAGACTCGGGGAAGTGTGGAGGATGCCAATTCGGAGCCAACTGCGACGTATCGCAAGGCGCTAGAGACATTCAGTGGACCAACACTCATTCGTATTGTCGGACGAGAACGCAGTGATTTAGGAATCTGGACGGTAGCCAATACGTTCGAGGAGCGAGGTATTGTGCTCGACTGGAACGAGGAGAAACTGACATTTTTACGTCCCGACTCGAATGAACCAACTTCGATTGTAACAAGAAATGTGTATCAGATAACCCATACCTTTGGGGCGAGTGCTCTTAGGGAACTGCAGGACAATTATGTTGCTGAAAGATTCCAAGAGGTTTTGGCCTCTGCTCCTAAGGTTGTTGGCTCCAAGGCTGAGGGGATTAAGCTTGCTCGATGGGAGCAAAAGTATGTCTTGAGCATGTTGATTGAAAGTTGCAAGGCTCTGGATCGATGGGACGTGGCGTGTGCCCTCTTTGAATCACTAGCTAAGGAGTCGCCACCCGATCTCTTTGCGGCGACTATCCCGATTCCTTGGTTCGACAGTGTGGCTGAGATCCGCGATCGAGACAAAATTCGTCCGAAAGCAGCCCTTTGGCTCAAAGAACCCAACGAACTTCTCCAACTTTTGGGGGCGTGCTGGTTGTTAGATGGTGAATTGCGTGGGGAAGCCATAAGCTCGCTAAAGAGGCTATCGCGTGAAGCTAAACATCCTTTGGTTGGGCCGTTCGCCTCGGCACAGCTTTGGAGAACGATACCACCGGCCGAATTTGTTAAACGCCAACTCCCCTCAGCCCGCTCCCTTAGAGACTCCATTTTTTTGCCAGCACAGGCAGGCCCAAGCTTGCTGCTCGCCGAACGATGCAATCGCGGTAGCGAACCAGAATTGGCGCTGCAGGAATGGTTGAGGGTGGTTACGATTCATCGGGAACAACGCGCATTGGTGCACCATGCAAAAAAGTCCGCGATTGATCTGTTGAAAGCAACAGATCGTGATGAAATGGCGAACCAAGTCGAGTCGCTTGCAGGGAAGATCTTGAAATGACTATCTATTCGGATACCGATATCAATTTAAAACAGGTCCGACGAACAAGTTCCAGAGATTATCTTGGGATTTTTCGTTTGGTGGTGATATGTATCGTCGCGATCGGCTTGAGTTCGTTCATTTACGGTCAATCGAATCCTGCCGATGGTGGAACCGCTGCTACTCCCGCAACGTCTGACTCGATCTGGAGCGTGATTTTTAGCGGTGGAGTATTGGGTATTCTCATTATGAGTACTCTTATCGCATTGTCAGTGCTCGCTGCTTATTTAGTTTTTGATCAGGTGATGGGGTTAAGGAAAAAGGACCTTGTTCCAAGTGACTTAGTGGAAAATGTTCGCACTTTGCTCTCGCAAGGCAAACTTAAAGAAGCCGATCAAATTTGTCGTGAACGGCCATGCCCGTTGTCATTTGTAATTGTTAGCGGGATTGCCGAAGTCGAGTACGGGTGGCCTGCCGTCGAAAAAGCGCTTGAGGACTCCGCCGCAGAGCAAGCTGCTAGGCTATATCGCAAGTTGGAATATCTGTCGGTCATTGGCAACTTAGCTCCCATGATTGGCTTGTTAGGGACCGTCTCTGGTATGATTCTGGCCTTCCGAGAAGTGGCAGTTTCATCGGGAGCGGCTGGGGCCGCAGATCTCGCGTCCGGTATCTATTCCGCCTTGGTCACTACCGTGGCGGGGCTCATCATCGCCATTCCTTCCCTCGGTGCATTCGCAGTTTTCCGAAACAAAATCGACGAATTGGTTTCTGAAATTGCTTACTCTGCGCAGCATGCCTTTGGTGCGGTTCGTCGACGAATTCCCGGTGCGGCGGCCAGACCCGTGCAGCCTCCACGTCAGCCGTGAGTAGACTGTCAATCCGCTTGTTTGATCGCTTCTGTCCTACTCGTTGTTCGGTGTCCTTGTACGGAAAAGCCTTAAAGCATATTGCTAGACTTTTCCGATGAGGCAAAGAATTCGACCTCTAAATAGAGAATTTGGTTTGACTAGCCAAACTAGTCGGTTTGTAACGACCGTAGGGATTGAAACTAACAGCCTAGCGTGTTTGATGGAATAATTCGCTCCTTTTCCGAACGTCTTGAGCATTCGTGACACGATATCCGATGCTAGGTTTGCGAGTCCGTGTAATAGGTGTGGGGTGCCGCGCTTATTCCTGCCGCTAGAACATCCCTCACGAAGGTACATAGGGAGTGAGCGACCAGGTGATCGGATGAAATGGAAGTCCAGTTTCAATTGATCAGCCTGTTTTAGGCGACTCCACTTAGTCCTTGCCCACCTTTCCAACTCGTGGGCGAAACATATAAACCAAATCGGGAGATTTACATAAATGTCACGTATCAATACCAACGTTAGTTCGCTCAATGCACAAAACCGCTTGAACCGAACGAACCTGGAACTGCAAACCTCTTTGACCCGTTTGAGCACGGGTCTGCGAATCAATACGGGCAAGGACGACCCGGCAGGTTTGATCGCAAGCGAAGTTCTACGAAGCGATATCACTAGTATCAACAAGGCTTTATCGAACACACAACGAGCCAACCAAATCATCGGAACGGCTGACTCCGCTCTCGGGCAAGTCTCCACGCTGCTGAACGACGTACGGGGATTGATTACCGAGGCCGCAAACCGAGGCGCTCTGAGCGATGACGAAATCGCTGCTAATCAGCTTCAGATCGACAGTTCGCTGGAAGCGATCAACCGAATCGCCCAAACGACTACTTTCCAAGGTCGTCGATTGTTGGACGGGTCTCTCGACTTCCAAGTAAGCCAAGGAGCTAACTTTAGCACAGTCCGTGACCTCGAAATCACATCTGCTAACCTGGGTGCTACTGGTAGCATCGGTGTTAACATCGAAATCAGTCAAGCTGCTTCGCAAGCTCTCGTTACAGCTAACGTTCCAGCGGCCGGTGCATCGGCAAAGGCCTCGTCGACCTTCACGTTCGCTGGTTCCACGATTGGGGCTGAAGCGACTGGAACGATCACGCTCTCGAACTCCGTTGCTATCACGACGGAAGCGTCTGGAGAGGTGAACTTTAATGCAGCGTCTGGTAAGGCCGAAGCCTCTGGAATTCTTACGTTGGACGGTGGTGCCGCGCTGAAAATCACCGCTCGTGACGGAACGACCGTGGACGGTACAGTTGGTAACAATGTGAAGATCAACGTTACGACGGTATCGAAGGCAGATGATGCGGCGACAGCAACATATGACGCGGACTCGAACACTTTAAATTTAGTCTTGCTGGAGGGAGCAACGGGGGCGGATGTTGTCACGGCTCTCGGGTCGTCAGACGCAGCGAGCTTGTTTACCTTTGCATCTGGCAATGGTACCGTCGCTGCAGGTGATGCTGGACTTCGGACGGCAGTCTTGTCAGGTGGTACTGACAACACGTTGGGTGCGACGTTCTCGCAGGCTTCGGGTACGGCCGTCGAGATTGGAGCAGGTGGGCTAAAATTGGACATCAACGCGACAGCCGCAGGACTCGCGGATGGTTTGCTGGGTAATGGGGTCAAGATTTCGTACACCTACGGAACTGCGGCGGCGGCTGCGTCTTATGACAAAGCGTCTAACACCTTGTCTTTGACGATCGACACAACAGACTCGGTGGCCGATAACGTCACGGCCTTTAACACAGCATTATCCGGCAACTTTACGGTTGCCGACAACAGCTCGGGCGCTCTTTCCGGTACAACAACGGGAACTTTGAGTAATCAACTTTCCGGTGGTTTGGATCCTGCTCGGTTCCGACTCACGGCCGTCGATGGGGGCCCAGCTGACGGAACCACTGGTAACTCAACCACGCTGAACTACACCACTTCGGCTACCAAAGGAACTACAGCAGTCTATGACACTGCGACCAACAAACTCAACGTCACGGTGGGCCAAGGTGCCACGCTTGATGACATAGCTGCAGCAATCAACACAACCGGTGCTTTTGTTGTTTCTGACATTAGATCTGGTAGCGCACGATTCACATCTGCTGGTGCAGCTCCTACATTTTCCGGTGGTAATCAAACCACCTCGCCAGGAACATTCAAGCTCTCTGCGATCGATGGTGGGCTTGCTGATGGGGCGATCGGAAACTCGACTAAGATCAAATTCGTTGCGGCAACGGACGGAGCAACCACGGCTGCATACGACGAAGCTACTAACCAGTTAACGGTTAACGTAGCTACCGGTGCCAAAGTCCAAAACATCATTGATGCCATCAACTCCGGTGCTGGTACCGTTTTCCAAGTGGATCCTGCCTCGATTGTTAACGCTAATGCGGTATTTAATTCAGCTGACCTTGGAACCCTGACCGCACCTCTCTCAGGTGGTACGACTAATCCTGCCGGCACAGCCGACCGTCTCGTCATCACAGCTAATAATCCTGGCGTCTCAGCTAACGGGGTGAAGATCAGCTTTGTCGAATCCGGGTCTGTGACTGCAGGTTCGCCGCAAGCAGCACTAGTTGGCGGTAACATCCAAATCACTGTCAGCAACACCGGTGCAACCAAGCTCTCTGCAATCGCTTCCGCGATCAGTAACCTATCGGGCGGGCTGTACAGTGCGACACTAAGTGCTGACAGCAATGGTGAGGGCGTCTACAAAGGGGCTCTGCAATCCCCTCCTGCAACGCAATCTCTTGCAGGCGGTATTACCGGTGGTGGATTGTCGGATGATGTTACATTCCAATTGACCGGAGGATCCGGTTCGGAAGTTTTCAAGTTCCAAAAGGGAGCAACAATTGATAGCGTTGTTCAATCGGTCAACCTCCTAAGTGACTCCACTGGAATTACTGCCGCTCTGAACACCACTACCAACAAATTGGAACTCCGAAGCACTCAATTCGGAGCACAAGGTATCGTCGGAGTTGAAGTCTTGAGCGAGGGCGGAGCAGGCACGTTCCAATCCAGCTTGAGTGCAAATCGAGCCGTCGGAACCGACATTCAAGCGAACGTCAACGGAACAGCGGCGACTGGTAAAGGGAATAAGATTACCCTCAACACCGCAACCCTGAGCTTCAGCTTGAACGTTGCTGAAGGTTCGAACAGCACAATCGGTTTTACGATTACCGGTGGTGGTGCCCAGTTCCAGCTCGGTCCAGACGTAGTTAGCAACCAGCAAGCACGCTTGGGCATCGGAAGCTTGAATACCGCAAAAATCGGTGGCGTTTCTGGTAAGCTGCTTGAACTATCCAGTAGCGGAAGCAGCTCGCTCACCAAGGACGTAACTAATGCATCACGAATCGTCGACGAAGTTGTCAACAAAGTGACAACCCTTCGAGGCCGACTCGGTGCATTCCAACGTACTGCGTTGGACAGTAACACAGCGTCGCTCAACGATACGTTGACCAACCTGAACGATGCACAAAGCAGTATCCGTGATGCAGATTTTGCTAAGGAATCTGCCAACCTGACTCGCGCTCAGATCTTGGTGCAGTCCGGTACTTCCGTTCTCGGAATTGCAAACCAAAGTTCGCAGTCCGTCCTTTCCCTCCTTCGATAGTTGAAGTACGGTTAGGAAGATAGCAAAGAACAAAAAGGCGTGCAGGATTGCACGCCTTTTTTGCTATCTATTCCAAACCGACGAGCATAATGACTTGGTAATTTACAGTCTCTTTCTACTCGTTTCCGAGAAACGAGGGGCTGACACACCATAAGTTCCGATAAGTAAACAGTGGCGGTTCTACAAATCCTAACGTTGAAGTGATACTTCTAGACCATGGGACGAATTCAATCAAACGTCGGTATCGTGACTGGCATCGATATCCAGTCAACGATTGAACAACTAATGGCGGTTTCCTCACGCCCGAAAACCCTGCTTGAGAATCGTGTTGCTGGCCTCAAGGCTCAACAGGTCGCCCTAACCGAGCTGACGGCGCTAATTGTGGGTGTACAGCTCCAGTCGGACCGATTGGGATTAGCAAATTCATTGAATACGACGACCGCCACATCGTCGAGGCCTGAAAACGCGACTGTTGCGGTAAACGGTTCTCCCACTCCGGGCAACTACTCTGTTCGAGTGCTCCAAACGGCACAGACAGCGACCGCTTCCAGCAGCCCGATTGCCAGTTCTACTGAGGCGCTTCCCGCCGGCGAGTTTTCGATTCGCACTGGCGGGTTTGTAGATTCCTCCGCTTCGTTAGACGACCTTCGAGGTGGTCTGGGAATCTCTCGTGGACGAATCAAAATCACAGATCGGAGTGGCCAAAGCCGAGAGGTGGACCTGAGATTTGCGTCGACAATGGACGACGTCCTACAGGCCATAAACTCTTCCGGCCTTCGTCTCTCGGCAAGAACTAGTGGTGACCGAATCGTTTTGAATGATTTGTCAGGTCAAACAAACTCTAATTTGATTGTTGAAGATATCGGAGATGGTCAGACGGCCGCTGATCTAGGGCTCGGCGGGGTAAACGTCGCTAGTAATACTGCCACCGGCGAGGACTTGGCCTTTGTGACCAACACGACTCGCATCAGCGCTCTTCGTGATGGCCGTGGCCTTAGTTTCGGCGCAAGCGATAGGTTAAAGGTCGAGCTAAAGGACGGTACCTCCGTCGACATTGGATTCGCTAGCAATAAACCTGCCAGTGTTAGCCAACTGCTCAGAATCGTCAATGAAGCCGACCCAAGTAAGTTGGAGATGCGTATCGCTACCAACGGAGATGGCTTTGAATTGCTCGATAAAACAACGGGTACAGCTGCGACCTCGGCTTCAGGCGGTCTTGCAAATCAGTTGGGGCTTACAGGCGTCGATGCTGTTAATGGATCGATCATAGGTGGTCGAGTCCAAGGGGCTCTCCAAGGCCCACTGCTTTCCTCGCTTCAAGGTGGCCAGGGAATCGGAACTCCTGGCATTATATCGATTACAAATCGAAATCAACAGACAACATCGATCGATTTAAGCGGGTCTTCGAGCCTCAGAGACATTATTGATCGAATCAATTCAAGTGGCGCTGGAGTTACCGCTTCTCTCAATCGTTCCAGAACGGGGCTCGTTCTTCAGGATGTCACCGGTGCAACGAACGGTAATCTCGTTATTGCAAACGCTGACAACAACAATACTGCTACGAAGCTCCGAATCGAGACAAACACGGCATCGAATATCGTTGATAGTAATTCACTAAATTTACAATACGTAAGCGAATCGACTCCGCTCAGTCAGCTGAACCAAGGCCGAGGAGTTAAGGCTGGCTCATTCACCGTAACGAACTCCAATGGACAGTCTGCAACGATCAATATCAACTCCACTGTGACGAAGACGATTGGCGATGTGATCAATGCAATCAATCAAACGTCTATTGGTGTTACCGCAAAGCTCAATAACGAGGGTGATGGAATACTAATTACGGATGCAACCTCAGGTAGTGGTAGTTTCACGGTTACGGATGATGGAACGGGAACCTCTGCAAGAGATTTGGGGATTCGTGGAGTCGGAAGTGCGACTGGTGACTCAACCAACAGAATCATCAATGGACGCCAGACGTTTACATGGACCAATACCGATACAGAATCTATCGAGGACTTAGTAAAAAAAATCAATGACTCGAGCGGTCCAGTCGTCGCTTCTCTTCTGCGTTCGAGCGACAATTCAGTCCGAATGGTCTTAACATCTAAAGCTAGTGGCAGCGCAGGTAGGATATTTGCGGACGGTTCTGCTATGGGACTAAATGTCAGTTCAACCGGGATCGCGCGGGACGCCATTGTCTCGGTTGGTGGCACGTCTGAGACCGGTGGAATACTAGTTAGGTCAGCAAGTAATTCGATCAGCAATGCCGTTGATGGGGTTACAATAACGGCCCTTCAGGTTTCGAGTTCGCCGTTCGAAGTCAACGTCTCAACGAACAATTCAACACTCGAACGAAACTTGCAGTTGTTCGTTGATCAATACAACAAAGTTCGGGATAAAATTAAAAAAGATACTGCCTTCAATGCGGATACGAGGTCGACTGGTATTCTGATCGGTAGTGGTGAGGTCCTGCGTGCGGAACAGGCGCTGAGCCGATTAATATCGCAGCGTTCCTTTTCAACCGGTCGAATTCAGTCGATGCAACAACTCGGTGTTAGCTTTGGTCAAGACGGTAAACTTGAGTTTGATAAATCTAAGCTAACGCAAGCAATCAGTCTCGACGAGGAAGGTGTAAAGAACTTTCTCACGAGAGAAACGACTGGATTCGGCGCTCGGGCAAAGGTCGTCTTAGATGGTTTGGTAGGCATCAACGGTAGCGCATTAGTCAACAGTACAAAATCCATTCAGCAAAAAATCGATCTAAATGATCGACGTATTGCCAGCATGAATGTGCGGCTTGCACGGGAAAAAGAACGCTTGGAGAAGCAGTTCTTTGATCTTGAAAACACAATCGCGAAAATTCGAAACAATAGTACTAGCTTGGGTAGCATCAACTCTCTCACTGCTAATACGACCGCGTCAACTTAGCTTTTATCTCCGAGACGAGGCTTATAGTGATTCAGGCGTTACGGATTGAGAGCCTGTATGGCTAGATTTTCGACACCGATCAAACTCCATCCACTTAAAGTTAACATAAAGAATCCAACAGCGATCGGTAAAAGATGGGCGTGATACCTGTACCAATAGCTCTCGTGGTTCGTCGCTAGCCCAGGATTTACATTGTTCAATTTCTTCACAATGGTGACCGTCTCATGTCGACTGCTTGCACTTTGGTTTCGTTTCGCGTCTGAGCCACTGACGAACTTGATTTGTCCGGGTACGGCTTGGGCGTAATCGAGCGAATTCGACGATTTCTTGAACTGAGCTGCGACCCAAGCGGTCCCGAGGACTGAAACCGACAGGATTAGAAACAGGACCACATAAGGACTAATCTGAACGGTCTCGGATCTCATCGTTGATGCTTGCTCGCTTATGGCTTACCTTGGGATGTCTTGCATCTAAGGAAATGCACGCACTATACCGAGCGATGAGCGATTCCTATTCGACTACCTCTATGCGACTGTTTTTCTTCGTTTTCACCTGTGTTTTTTGATGTTTCTTTGATTCAAATCGAAGTGGTCTGAAATTATGACTCTTGAAACGATGCAAAAAAACTACGTTAAACGTTTCTGATTTACAGCTTTGACTTTATTCGATGATGTCAAAAATCAACACGTGAGACAACGGATGGCGTTCTTGAGAGATGTATGCGTCATCCTCATAATCATCGCAAACGGACCTGCCAATCAATTTATCAAACGAGATTCCCGCTAGATGTCTGAGCCATGCTCCTAAGTGACGTAAGTTGGAGTTACGTTGCACTGGAAATCTATAGTCACCTTTAAAGTTTATCTATGCACACGGATCTCTGTATCAATCGAAAATGCAATGATTTGACTTTGCTATTGGGGTCGGAGTGCCTGCTTTTTTGCCCCGTACTGCCACAAGCCGAATCATTTTTGCTCACCAAATTCGGCGATCAGCACCATACTGCCAATTCCGTCATTATGGAAGCGGCGAGAAACGAATGTCCGGCACTTCAGCAATCAGGCGGGGAGTGCTTCTTTGCGATTCCGTTAGAAGAACAATCGCCATGTAGTTTTTTCGGGATCGGTAGACTACCTGAGGTTCCGCTTTCAATCGCCAGGACTTTAGTTTCAGTTGCATGGGAAGCGATGCTTCGAGAAGCTGCTAATCATGAACTCAATGATGCACTCATCGTCGCGGAAAAAGAACTGAAGTACGCACACAGTACAACTGTTCTGCTGCGAGATCTAAATAATAAACACTCAAAACGTAGTGGCCAAGGAAGCTATAATTCTCGCCAAGCCGTCGATGCTGCTCGAAAGTTTTTGCATGCCGAAGTCGTTGCGGCTTATATTGAACCCGATGCTGATACGCAAAAAACGTCCCTCCACTCTATTGTTAGTACCGGCAGTAAGCTTACAGTCGAGGATGTTGGATTCGTGCTCAAGAAAGTTGGACGGCCATGCATTGGAGAAGCTCTTCATCTGCAAAACCTCCGGATTCGTATTAATAAAACGAGCGTAAGATCGATCGATATTGTCCCTATCTCAGAGAGTGAGATTGTTGGGTACCTTGTCGCAATCAATGCGCAAATCCAACCCGAGTTTCTGCATGCTCGCACTGAAGTTCTACAGGATATAAGTGATTTTCTCCTCGCCGATGGACACACCAACGCTGTCATGCTCGAAAGCGAACAGTTGGCATTAGGCATTTTGCATTCAATGTCGATTGCGATCGAAGCTCGCGATCCTTACACCCACGGACATAGTGAACGGGTCGCACAGGTCGGTTCCAAAATTGCCAGAAGACTCGGTTTGCCAGAGTCCTCATGTAAAGAAATCTACCTGGCTGGAACGCTTCATGACATCGGTAAGATTGGGATCCCTGATTCTGTTCTACTAAAACCCGATCGCCTCACTCAAGAAGAGTTCCGCGTAATACAGCAACATCCAGAAATCGGATTTAAAATAATCGATGGTATCGGTAGGTTGAGGTTCGCCTTGCCCGGCATTCTTTACCATCACGAACGCTTCGACGGAAAAGGATATCCACACCATCTTAAAGGGGAAGAGATTCCACTCATGGCTAGAATTCTAGCAGTTGCGGACGCTTACGATGCAATGACAAGAAGCAGGGTCTACAGAACCGCCATGAGTCGAGCTGACACATGCAGAATCTTGCGAGAAGGTAGAAATACGCAATGGGATGCGAGGGCCGTTGATGCTTGCTTGGATTGGCTGGGAGATTCCTCTCTCTCGGAAGAGGAGATCCTTTGTAGCGCGAACACCACCAGCTCACTCCAATCGGCCGCTCATGGCGAATGTCAATCTTCAAGAAATTGAAGCTCGAAATAACAGGATCGAAGATACCAACAGGGAATCTCAACCTTTTCCTAGGTATTGGGTAACTCGCTTTTCTCAAGAACGCTATCTTTATTTTTATCCAAACGGTCGAAAACCTTCTTCAAGTTTTCCGGGACCTGTTCCTTGCTGAGCTTCCCATCTCCGTCAATATCCAAGAAATCAAACATTTCTCGCGGAGACGAACGACCCGCCTTTTTGGGGGGCAGCTCTAGTCCTTTACCGGTGTTGGGATCAATGGCGACAGCAATATGAAAGTAACCAATCATCATTTCTTCATACGTTTGATCTCCCCATGTCACCGTTGCATCGGGATCTGGGTTGTTTAGGTTTTGCTCAGAGTTGTCAAATGTTGCCTCGCAGTAGATTCTACTCCCCTCTTCCAACGCTTTAGGGATCTGCAATCGGTATTCTGTTTGCCAATTAAAATCGTACTGAGGAATATCCAAAACGATCTCCCGTTTTCCTGAAGGAGCGATGACCGTATATCGAAATGCTTTGCCCCGTAAATGCATATGCGGACTCATGGAAAGTAATTGGCATTCGGGCAAGGCCTCTGGTAGTAGAGCTGTGGTTCGGTAATTGTCAGTTCGGGGAGGGATTCTAAATGCAGTTTGTACAGCACTGGTGGTCTTAACTTCATGCGTTATCATCGCGGAATCCACATACCAAAAGCCAATCTTACTGAGATCCACTTGTTCAGTACCAATTGGCGTGTAGTGGACCTGAAAGACCAATTGGCTCCCTGCTGGTATTCGCTTCGCCATCCCGTCTGGCATAAAATCGACCCGTGTTCCTGGAACATATCCAGCTAGAAAGCTACGTTCTCCATGCAGATCTCTTCCTGATTTATCGTTCTTATCTCTCAAAAAAACAAGAACGTGATGAACGACTGCTCGATTGCCAGGCACAATCTCCATCCCATTGACCCAAACATCTTTTTTAAAGCCTGGATCCACTAGGAAGTACTGATATCGTACGTCGCCTGAAGCTGGAACCGTGAACGCTCGACTAGCCATCTCCACCACCAAATCTGGCTCACGTGGTAGCTGCCACCCCTTCGTAACCTTTAGTGGTTCGGGTTCCGCACTCGCATCTCCTCTTGCCAATCCTTGTTCTACCCATTGATTAAGGATATCGATCTCTTCTTGAGTCATTCGCCGATCATTTGCAAAATGACTATGATCCGGACTGGCATGCCACGGAGGCATACGTCCTTCATTTACAACTTCCAATATCATATCCGCCCACGCTGAAGCGTCGTCATAGTTCGACAGGTCCATCGGGCCAATTTCGTCTTCGCGATGACAGCTAACACATCGATTTTGGAGGATACGACTTACTTGGTTTGCATAGGTAATCGTATCAACCTGATCGCTCGCGTTGGTTTTGTCTCGGCGGCCCCGGCCAATCAAGCAGCCCGGAGCTGACACTAAAGCAGGCTCAACCTCGCGCCCAGCCAGTACATTTTCTATCGCGTCTATGAGATATAGCTGGCTTGGCTTTTCCTTTGTATAACCGATGCCATGCTGATCATCGATTCGCCCCCGATATCTTAGAATTCCATTGGAATCTAACAAACAAACCTCTGGTGTTCTCGTTGCCCCTAGCTCGTTAGCCCATCGTTGGTCGGGGTCTTTCAAAAACGGTATCGTCATCTCAAACTTCTTTGCATGAGCTGCCATTTCCGCCAAACTGTCTTGGATATTCGAATCCACCGCAACGAATCGAATGCCAAGCGACTCGTATTTCTTGGCCAGCGATACTAGCTTCACGGAATAAAGCTTTGCTAAGGGGCACTGGGTTCCCAAGAATGCGAAGACGACTCCCTTTTGATTTTGAAAGTCAGATGTGTTCCAATCCTTGCCTTGATAATCCGTCAATGTTTGCGGCGCAACCTTTTGTCCGACTATACCCCTAGCAGAAACGGTCGTCCCCAGAGTTAGATCGTCAGCTCTTATCGAATCACAGAGCCACGAGAAGTAGCTCGCTCCAGATAAGAGAAGCAAAATCGCACTTATGAACGTGTTCCGAGATCGAATACTCATTCGATGAGTTACCTTGTTATGAATCCAGTGAGATTTACTTTTTGGGGAACCGCCTAATCCTGAGAATAACGATCTCCCTGATTCGCATCAATGTCGCTGACAGGAAGATTTAACGAGCTAATTGATAGGTAACGCTAACTCTTTTAGAACGTAAAGCAGCTCGTTGGTTGTGTCGACGTCCGATTTTCCTAAATCCGAGTTAATCCTGCTATGAGTGGTGTTCAAAGCTGCAAAACACCAAACTACCCGCCCCGCTTCCAACAGCACATTTCGAAACCGAAAGGCTTGCGCTGTAACGTCCGGATGATCGGATACGAAAAAGATCAAGAAATGAGGCGTCGGCCGGCCCTTTGCGACGTGAGTTACAGGAGAGAATCGTCTGTGTTTCTCTGGATCGTTACCGAACTTTACCCTGTGACCAAAATCAGGGAGCGGCAACCCGTGAAGTTTTTGCCGGATCTCTGCTGTATCAATCATCGCAGGAATATCGTAGGTATCGCCATCAATCGAGACACACAATTTGATCGACGCAATGGGGACGGAGTGTTTTTCCAAATAGCTGTAATCCGTGCAAACTAAAGCAGCTAGTTGCGCTCCCGCGGAATGCCCCATAATTAGCAATCGATCGGGATCACCGCCATAACTCCCAATGTTTTGATGGACCCATCCAATCGACTCCGCCACATCGTTGACAATCGTGTCCATTTCCACTTCAGGAAGCAATCGGTAGTTGACCGAGACGAAGATGTAGCCAAGCTGCGTGAAAAACCTTGGTTTGATGTGCACCTCCGATTTGTCGCCGGTTTGCCAGCCGCCACCGTGTATCCATACGACCACCGGATAGGCTGGGGCGGATTGCTCCTTTGCCTTTGCGGGGGTATAGATGTCGAGCTTCTTGAGTGCGTGCACGTCCTCAGAGTAGGAGACGTCCCTCATTATCTCATGACCATAAAGTCTTGTAGCTCCCACAAACAAAATACCTGAAGCAAAAAGCAGGATTGTTAAAAGTGGTTTCATGCTTGGTTTCCCGTATAAATTATCCGTAGCAAGTTATGCTGGCATGGAATTCAGATTCTATTGGATTCGCAAGCGAATCGGATGTATCCTTACGATAACATATTCCGACTCTGGATGCCGACTGTTTTGAATATCGAATGAAATAGATTCCTTTTACTCGCCTCAAACCGATCCATGACGACCGAGGTTAATAGCCAGTCCAATCCCCTGACACACGTTCGCCAAATCACTCTTTCGCGACGGCAGTGGATTGTCATGCTTACACTAGCGCTCGCATTCAGCCCGCCAAGCATTCGTCTCGCACGTGACGTTCTTGGTATGCCTCCCGCTCCCTCGCAATGCAATTGCTCCGTGCTATGCAATCCTGTCGATGGCATACCAGCGAAATAAGCCTCATCCCTCTCCCTTAGATCTCTACCATTCTGCATATGTATAACCTCAGATTAACTAAGCTCACTGCGTGCATTCTGACCGTCTGCCTCGCATTCCATCACGAGGCTGCTCGATCACAATCATTCCAAAAAGTAGCGGAACATTTTATCTATGAAAAGGCACCGTTTCCGAGCTGCCACGCGTCCACGATCGTAGAATGCTCAGACAATACCATCGTTGCAGCGTGGTTTGGTGGTACTGAAGAAAAGGCGGACGATGTCGGAATCTGGACCGCTCGATTTAACGGCAAATCATGGAGCGAGCCAATAGAAGTCGCAAATGGAATCCAATTTCAATGGAGACTCCCGGACGATGTGGCTCCCGGTGTAAAGCGTTTTCCCACTTGGAACCCAGTATTGTTTCAACCTACAAAAGGTCCGTTACTCCTGTTTTACAAATGTGGCCCGAGCCCTCAAACCTGGTGGGGAATGTTGATGGAGTCTCACGATTGTGGGGCGACTTGGAGCAAACCCGTTCGACTACCTGAGGGAATTCTTGGTCCCATTAAAAACAAACCTGTGGAACTGCCCGATGGAACTATTCTTTGCCCCACCAGTAACGAAACTGACGATACAGATGAGTGGACCGTACACATGGAGTGGACAAAAGATCTGGGTAAAACGTGGACTCGAACCAAACCACTCAACGATCCTAAATCCTTCGGTGCCATACAGCCTAGCATCTTGTTCCTAGGCAATGACAAGCTATTGGCTCTGGGGCGATCTCGACAAGGAAAAATTTTTCAAATCGGGTCGAACAATCTTGGGAAAACATGGGGGGAAATGAGCCTAATCGAACTTCCAAATCCTAACTCCGGAACTGATGCTGTTACCCTTAAAGATGGGCGACATCTGCTGGTTTACAACCATGTCACAAAACAATCTGCAGAATGGGGGGGGCGACGGTCTCCACTGAACCTCGCTATTTCCAATGACGCCAGTTCATGGTCACCTGTCATGGAGCTTGAGAACGAGCCTCAGAAGGAGTTCAGTTACCCAGCAATCATCCAGACCAAGGACGGCCGTATCCACATAACGTACACTTGGAAACGCCTCAAGATTAAGCATGTGATCTTGGACTTGAAACAAACTGCTCCTTAATTCTATCGATCAAAGAGACCAAGCTCGGTTCTGATGATACGAACAGATTGTTGCATCCGAGATCACGCAGTGTCTCGGCGATCGAATCCGATAAACAGAACCATGACTGCTGGATCGCTGCCTCCCCCATTAAGTGAAAAGCGCTAATTGCGATATTTTGACTAGTAACTAGTACACCTTGGTATTCGTTACTCGCCAACTCTGCGACTCTCTTCGCAGACCATTTTTCAATGGGCTGCTGGATATAAACATCGGCCCATTCGACCGATGCCCCTGCATCGACCAGTGCTTTAATTCCCTGCTGCTTTCCCGTTGAAGTTCTTACCAACAGGTACCTCTTGCCTGGGCAAGAGGGTAGAAGCAACGAAACAAGATTTTCAATCCCTGCTGCTTGTGGAGTGCAATCACTCGATAGCCCCCATCGCTTCAAACAAAACGCTGTTGACTCCCCCACACAGGCGATCCGACAGGATCCTAAGACGCGAGCATCCAGCCCTTTGTCCCATATTCGCTGCAAGAAGCAATCAACACCATGTGTGCTGGCAAAAACAATCCAGTCGAATCGATCAAGACCCTTAATTATTTCATCAATATCGTCCCAGGAGGCCGGCGGCGTAATCTCTATCGCTGGTTCTACAACTGAAATCCCTCCCTCCTCACGGATGAGTGATTGCAGTTTGCTTGCCGTTGATTCCGAACTCGCTACCAAAAATTTCTTTCCAAACAAAGGGCGATTGGTAAACCAATCCATCTCCAACGGTGCTCCTGCGACTTCACCGACGATAGCTATGATGGGAGGGCGAAGGCTACGGAGCTGACTCAGTGTCTGCGAAACCGTCCCGAGCGTACACCGAACGACCTGCTGATTTGGCCATGATACCCGCCTCGCCAGAGCTACTGGTGTCGAGCTCGGTTTACCATGATGCGTCAACATCTGGCTCCATACATTGGCGGTTGTGACGCCCATGTAAATAACCAGTGTCCCGGGGAAGGCAGCGAGTGCCGGCCAATCTGGAGTGTCCTCTGGCAATACATCTCCGTCTACAGGCTGGAGTTGCCCCGTCACCAAAGCAACCGACGATGCCCAATCTCGATGAGTCAACGGTATTCCCGTGTAGGCGCTCACCGCCAAGGCTGCAGTTATTCCGGGGATTACTTCAAAGGTAATACCCTCATCAACGAGCCTCTCGATCTCTTCTGCAGTACGCGCAAAAACCGTGGTGTCTCCCCCTTTTAGACGAACAACTCGTTTTCCGTCCCTCGCAAATCGCACCACTTCGTCGTCGATCTCTCTCTGAGTCCACATCCCTCCATGACCATGTTTGCCAACGCAAATCAACAAAGCCTTGGGAGTTGCGTGTCGAAGGATCTCAGGATTGATTAACCCGTCGTACAAAACGACATCAGCCTGTCCGAGGATCTCAATGCCTCGCAAGGTAATCAACCCTTCATCGCCGGGCCCTGCTCCTACTAGATAAACCCGTCCTGCTACGTGGACTCCAGATTCCTTTTCCGATGTCATGAACTAGCTCGACTGCCAATGACTAATAATCTTCTATCTAGAAAAAACTTTGCCTCGGGCAAGGTCATATGCAACTGTTTCATCTCACCCGGATCGACGGCACCACTGGCTAAGATGTACTCGAGATCGCGACATTTCTCGAGCTCACTCCAGAAACTTGTAGGCACCATTGATCCTTGGATATCGAGGACCGCTAAATGAGTTAACCGCAATAGCGTACGTGCAAATACGTCTGGCAGGCATTTGGATCTGATCACGACAATTTGTATCTTTCGCAGATCACCATTGAGGGGAACAATCGATACATTATTACTCAAGTGCTCTAGGTCTTCTGTACTTACAATCCAGATATTTTCTTGGTCACATGGACTGCAGAGAATCTCCGTATTAGTGGTCAAAATTGAGATTTTCTCAGGGGTATTTTCGCGGTACCAAACTAAACCTACCGCCAGTGTTACATAACACCCCAGCATCAGGTAACGAGCCGCGTTAAGAACTGCAAACGCTGTTTGATCCAGTCGATTCAATGCAGGATTAAAGGACGCAATTACAAACAGAGTTGTTGTAATAACCACCGACCATGTAACCCACTTTAAATGCCTTTTGGTAACTTCAATTTTGCTGAATTTCATGATGCAATCATGTCATCTCTATGTTAGCAGTCCGACTGGCATCCCTAACGAAGCCATGACGCATTCCGCCGCCTTGGATCCCGATCGTAACGCCCCCTCCATCGTTGCCGGCCATTCGGTTTTGGTCCAATCTCCAGCGACGAATAACCCGTGCTCGCCAAATTGGTCGGCCCTCCATCTGCAGGGTTCCGCTTCAGGACTGATCGAAAAAACCGCTTGAGGATCCGTAACAATTCTACCTCGAATTAGCTTAGAGTGGGTACTCGCCGGGTATGCAACACGTAATTCCTCAACAACTCTCTCTAGTATTCTGTCTGGATCGTCGCCTCTGAGTTCTTGTGAGGCACTAACAACAATCTGATAGTATGCGCACGAGCCACCCTTTCCAGATTGATCATGATTGCCAGGAAAAATCCACTGACTTAAACCCTGAACAAAGATCGCATGTGGTTCGCCAAGCCAAGGCCGATCCCACCATGTGTGTATGCCCGTTATAGGGGAGGACTGCATGGTCTGTGGAGACCAATCTGACTGGCAAAAGTCGGGTATTATCTTGCTCACCTGATGCCACGGTATTGCGATCACGACTGCGTCGTACCCTGAAAACGTCTTTTCACTTACACACAAGCACCAAGTGTGATTATCGGTTCGCTCAAGTGTTGTGACGAGAGATTGGTCATGAATTTTAACGTTGAGTTTCTCGATCGCACCACGAACGACTCCATCGCTCAATTCGGAAAGCGGTTTCGACGGAACTAGCAAATGAAAGGCATCTCGGCTTCTGGCAAAACCATCGACTAACACTTTTCGCATCGATCCCAACGTCACTTTAGTGAGTTTCTCCCCCAATGCGCTAACCAAAATGGTTTCCCAAAACTTCCTCAAACATCGTTCCGTCTGCCAATGTGTTCGAAGCCAATCGATTGCGAGTTGACTATCATGGCGGGGATCTGGTCTAAGTCTGGTTAGTGCATTCAAACATATGGCCAACCGAAAACGGTCTGCTATTCCTAAGCCAGGCCATTTGAGTATCATGCCCGCTAAATGAAACGGCGCCGGAAAAGGCAACGAACTAATGGCGATTTTCTTTCCTCGTGGATCGACGAAATGCAACGTGTTTTGCGTTTCCCATAAATCTGACTGCCCCGTATCTGCAATCCAACGCTTTAACTCTGTGCAGCAGTTCATTCCAACATGTTGACAATAATCAACCCATGCATTGGCATGACGATCGTAAAAGGATCCTACCCGACCACCCAATCGACTTCTCGCCTCAAACAAGTCGACGTCAACCCCGTGTCTCGCAAGATGCATGGCGGTATTGCACCCCGCCAAACCTCCTCCGATTACCGCAACCTTTGGGGGACGCCCATCGTCCCAATATCCATTGCTGCCAAATTCCTTGAGGTTTACATAAGGAGAGCAGCGGTCCTTTGAATCTATCGCTCTGTAAAAAGGGGTAACAAAGTGCGTCGCTACTAATTGGAGTTTACTTGCCTTTGATAAAGCAACTCGCTCGCGAAAGACGATTGCAGGATTCGTCTCTATTGCTTTCAGAATCCCGTAGTAAGTCCTCCACATCAAGGAATACATCCGCTTTCCTTCAAGACAAAGATAGGGCGTCAATTTTCTAGCCCATTCGAAATGCCCCTTGGCTCGTTCAAGAATAAGTTGCAAGACGTCGCTATTCGCTTTTGCTTTGTCTGAAGCTTGAGACAACAACGAATTGGTCCACTCGTCGCGAGTGAGTCCGAATCTCGCTAAATCCTCATCAGGAATATAACAACGTCCACGAGCCGCGTCCTCAACAACATCGCGAAGGATATTGGTTAACTGAAATGCAATTCCACATGCTTCCGCATAACTTCTAGCCTCTTTCGCTATTTCTCGCTGATTGGGTGGCGACCAAATCGCTAAACATCCTAGTCCAACGCTCGACGCAACCCTTTTGCAATATAGCTTAAGATCTCTCCAGGTTTGAACACGAGAAGATGGATCTAAATCGAATTCGATGCCGTCAATCATCTCGTGCAATACCGAGAGCGGTATTGCAAATTGTTGCACTGCATCCTTTAGTGCTAATCGAATCGGACCTAATGCATCTATACTCACCGATGAACGCTCCTCCCGGAGTGAGTCGACCCAACTGTGCCATCCGGGAGCATCCCAAATCCCTGAAATGTCTTTACTAATGGGTGGCTCACCGTCCGAGGAGTCATCTGCGATACGCGCAAATGCGTACAACGCATTCATTGCCATTCGTCGGTTACCTGACAATAAATGGAATGCGACGTAGAAGTTGGAATGGCTATCCTTTGCTATTCGACGGCAATGCTCGTATGAGTGGGTTAACGCATTCATGCAAAAGACTTTTCTGACTGCGACTAAGGAATCATCGAACGCGGCGAGAACCACGCACGGAGAATAAGTTTCAACTTCGCAACCTTCGAAACCTCAATTGGTTTAGTCCAGGAATCGTAATCGTTCCGTTCCAGCTCATCTAAAAGATGTAGCCCACCTCGAACAAACAATTGCAAATCACGCGCCAACCAGATCGGAACCAAGCTAACTAATGGTAGCCCATCTAGCAACATCCCGCGTGAAAACAACGCCCAATCCCTCAATGCACATCGAAGCATCTCGGGGCTCTCGCCCGTCAAAATCATTGCTTCGGTCAACCCATGTTTGGTCCAGTAGATTTTTGGCAAATAGATCCGACCGCGGGCAACGTCACGCCGGACGTCCTGGCAGAAATTGGCAATCTGAAGCCCTGAGCAAATCGAGTCGCTTAGTTGGATGGTTTGATCGTTGTGTTTACCAACCATATAGAGCAATATGCGCCCGACCGGATTCGCGCTGCCTTTGCAATAATCTAGAACCTCTGTGTCCGTTTCGTACCTAAACTTCGTTTGGTCAATGCAAAACGCATCGATCAACTTTTCGAACGGTTCGATCGGAATCTTGAACTGATTGATGGTTTCATGTAACGCTACAAACACAGGGTGAAGACAATCTCCCTCAAAGCACAAACGTAGCGAGTTTCTCCACCAGTTCAATAAATCCAATGACTCCTCGGACGTATCGATTTCGTCGGATAAGTCATCGGCCCAGCGACAAAACGAATAAATGTTGGCCAAATGCTGCCGGAAACGGGTGGGAACTAGACGACTCGCTACGGAAAAATTTTCGTAGTGTTTTCTAGTTAGTTGCCGACAGTAGTCTTGCGCCCGAGCAAAGCTGACGGGTGCCTTCATCTCAGGCCCAAACTCCTGGAGATCTTCAATAACGCAAGTTTCTCCCTGACGTTTCCAGTTTTTTGGCGATTTTTCGAGAGACACTAACGTTGAAATCTAGCGAGTGATTGGAGCTTGGGCTGGGGATGACGACCGGATATGATACGAGTATAGCAATTTCGTCAACCAACGCTTATCCCGAATTATGAAGATCATTTTGGCTGCCCCACGTGGGTTCTGTGCTGGGGTCAATATGGCCGTTAAAAGTCTAGAGCTCGCTCTAGAGTATTTCGGCCCACCGATCTACGTTTACCATGAAATCGTGCACAACCAGTACGTGGTCAAGACTTTTCAATCGAAGGGGGCCGTGTTTGTTGAGCAGTTACACGATATACCTGAAGATTCAACCGTCCTTTTCTCCGCGCACGGGGTCTCCCCGGCAATTAGATCACTCGCTAAGGAAAGACGATTGAATGCCATCGATGCAACCTGCCCACTTGTAACCAAAGTCCACTTGGAGGCGATTAAATTTGCCAAGGAACACTATACTATCATCCTGATTGGTCATGAAGGTCACGATGAAGTTATCGGAACCATGGGCGAGGCACCAGAAGCCATCATTCTGGTTGAAACTATCGCCGACGTAGATCAATTGCACTTCGATCAAGATCGAAAGCTTGCATACCTCACCCAAACCACGCTCAGCGTGGATGACGCGAACAAGATTATCAATCGCCTCAAAGAAAGATTCCCCTGGATCGTTGGTCCCGCCAAAGAAGATATCTGCTACGCGACACAAAACCGTCAAGAAGCAGTTCGGATCTTGGGCTCTCAAGCAGATGTAGTCGTTGTGCTCGGGAGTCAAAACAGTAGTAACTCTCAGAGGTTGCGCGAACTAGCAGAAGAAAAAGGTAAACGAGCTATCTTAATCGATGGCCCCACTGAACTAAACGCTGATTTCTTTCTTGAGGCAGATACGGTTCTTATCACAGCGGGGGCTAGTGCCCCCGAAGAAGTTGTTCAGAGCACTGTGGCTTGGCTTCGCAAAACCTTTGGAGCATCAGTCGAAGAAATCGCAATACAAAAGGAAGACGTCTACTTCCCGCTACCGAGGGCGCTCCGTACGCTAGGGACAACTCCTTAGTGATGCCCGGAACCGGTGTGCGCTCTGATATCGATATGGATGAAGAACAAGAAAAAAACGAACGAGACTCTAGGGAGGTAAATTCTGATCCCGCTAGAGTCCATCCGATCTACTCAAGGTCTGTTTGCATTCGTTGCACTAACCACCGGACGATCGTCTCAGGTACTGGCTCCGTATTTATGCTCTGCCAATCCAAGGCTATATCAGCGGGTTGGCCCAAATATCCGCCGCAGCCTCTTTTGCTTTGCCCTCATTTTGAATGCCCATCGACGGCAGATCGCCCTAAGTCAGGATAGTCAGTAAAAAAACCGTCTACTTTGAGAAGATCCGCTAAAACGCGATGGGTCTCGTCTATCGAGTCAGACCACTTTGGTTGCATGTTGAGCCGCACCGTATACGGATGCACCTTTAGCCCTGCTCGCTTCGCTCTCTCCACAAATCCCGATGATACAATTTTTCCTCCAGCAATTTTGTTGGCCAAGAGATTCACCGGCGGGCCCACACCATAGGCGTACTTGGCTAACTCGTCGATATTGCCCTCGTAGCGATCTCCTATCAACTGAATCAACTTGTAAGGACATCCATTTTCGTGCAACGCGACCAGCTCGTCGGGTTCAAAACATTGAATCAAACACGATTCGGGGTCTGAGGCAACTTCTAGTTTCGCCAGTACTTTCAACAGCTCGTCACCCATGCTCACCCCAAATTCCTTTTTGTGAAAGCCGGCACCTTTGAGCTCGATATATAGTCCAGTCTTCCGATGAAAAGCCCGATCCAGCTGCCTGAGAAACGTAATCTCATGGTCAAGTCTCATGATACGTTGGCCACAGCCCCCCATTTTATCCGCTACACGGCCGCGTAACTCCAACTCCTTTAGCTCGTCCCATGTGAAATCGGCAACGTAATACTTCCCATCCGTTCTTGCTCTCTCCGGGTAGATCGCCTTGACGTTGGTTGTTGCATCCAACGTCAAGTCATGAAGCACAACGAATACCCTATCTTTGCTCAGCACGACATCTTGTTCAATGTAGTCGGCCCGCTGCGCGTGTGCGAGTGCCTTGGCTCCCTCAGAATGCTCGACGCAATATCCACTCGCTCCTCGATGCGCAATCACTTTGGTTTGCCCAAAAACGATCGCACTGTCCAAGACACCCAGTCCAGGAGCAAAGAGCCATAACGCGACAAGTACGTTCGCGACTGGTTGAAACCATCGTTTGCGGTGAATGACTAATTCCTTTGATCCCGATTTCGTGTTTTCAATATTCTGCATCTATCCCCCGAGCATTGAACATTCCTACGTGACGACGAGCCGATTGCACCGAGCGAATTGCGTGACTCTTGTTCCCCAGGCCTAAACGAAGGGACTTTTGTAAACGATAAATGATCGTGATTAGATTCTGCGAGCACTCGATGAGTATTCGAAGTGGTTTAGGTTAAATTCGCTGGCTTTCTTCCCGTATTTCCAAGTAATTTTCAGGCATGCTTGCTTTGCAAGCGTGTTGCATTTGCATATGATATTCACCACATGCTTCATGAAAGCGATTTTTAATGGTGCGACTTTGGGGGCCCCTCGATGATTCGACTGCTTGGTATCGTGATCTTGGTTTGGCTAGCGACCGGATGCCAGAGGAATTCTACTGAGTCCGTTGGGGGGGCATCGGGGGTCCTCCAAATGGGAGATGTGCCGCTTGCGGATTTTCAAGTTAAAGTTTTTCGCGGGGGTGACGGCACACTTATTGGTACAGGGGCGACAAATTGGGAAGGTCGCTTTCAGCTAGTCACCCCAGAAGGTCGCGGGCCATGTTGGCTTGAATCGGGTGAATATCTGTGTGTTATAGAATCGTTCGGAACCGAAGCGCCTAAATTGAGCCCATCGTATGGCGACAAAACGAAATCGCCTCTCAAAATCAAGCAGACGGATCCTACCCAGCAGATTGAGTTGAGAATTCCAACGAAATAGCCCCATGACATCTTCGTGCACGACGGAGGTAAATGTCACGAAGAATCTTTGGGAACTCCATAGGTGTTTAAGAACATCGCCGTAATGGAATCGACAATCTGATCGCGTTGTGTTGAAGTTGGATTGGGGGCATCCAGTATTAGTTGAGGCCAGACGCAGAATCCCTCGAGCATTGCAATCACTTGTCTAGCTCCAAGATTGATGTCAAAGCTCCTTAGTCTTTTATGCTGTTGTGCCGCCACGATCCACTCCACGAGTCTCACTTCGAAGATCTTGCCATTTCCGAACATCTCATGCCCAAGCTGCGGCGAACGGATGAATCGTGAAATGAGAACACGAGCAAGTGCTCGCGATTCATTTTGGCAATGAAACTCAATAACCCCATAACAAAAACGCGCCAATTGAGTTCCCAGCAATTCCTCGTTGCAATAGACTAGAGGGACGGCTAAAGTCGCGTTCTCCTTGAGCTTGTTTACGATCGCTGTGAACAGAGTATCTTTGCTTGAGAAATGATTATAGACGGTTCGTTTCGAGACATTTGCGTGGCTAGCAATCGCGTCCATGCTGGTCTTATCGAACCCGTTTTCACTGAAACATGCAATGGCAGAGTCCAAGATACCGGCTCGCTTGCGATCAGTAAGTTTTTCGGCTCCCGTTGATGCTGCGGAAGAGTTGCAGGGGTTTGCATTGCTCATTTTACTTCCGACTCAATAGCGCCGAATCGACAAAACAACTTGTGAAAAATTAAACCACGATTTTGACTATGTTCGAAAATGACGAAAGCCCCCCTTACCACAAAATCTAAATATTCATCCGACCAGCTCTTCCGCTATCGATTTCATGGGAAATCGCTAGCTCCCATTTATCAATTCCGATGTTAGGTCCGCGATTTAAAGAAAGAGATTGAAACCTCTTAAGAGCAACAAGATAAGAGTTACTCTTTCGAATGTTCGTTTCGATTTAAGCAAACCAAGACCGAAAATCCATGGGTTCGTTAGGCGGCGCGCTTCAATTGAGGGATAGAAAGTCCGAAGAGTCCGAAAATCTCTTTTTGACTAAGCCCCATACTGCGAGGGACCCCCGCCTCAGCAAATAGTGATTGGAATAGCTCTCGCTTTTCTTCCAAGACGTTGTGAATGCGCTCTTCTATGGTTTCTGTGGACATCATGCGAGTCACGGTAACTGCTTGTTTAACTCCTAAGCGATGAGCCCGATTGATCGCTTGATCTTCGACGGCGGGATTCCACCAGCGATCAAACAGAAATACATAATGGCAAAATTGAAGATTGAGACCTACTGCACCAGCCCCATAACTCATCAAGATGACTTTAGTCTTTGGATCATTTTTGAATTGATCAATGACGCCATCCCTTTTGCTGGAGGGAATCCTCCCACTATATTGCAAGGGATTGTACTTGGCTAACCGTTCGCCAAGTATATCGAGTGTCTCGACCCATTGACTAAAAACAATTGCTTTCTGGCCGCTTGCTGCAATTTCCTCTAAGTCCGCTTCGAGTCGTTCGTATTTGGCACTAGCACCTGTTAGAGGATCAAAATTGCATATTTGTTTTAGACGCAGAACAAGCTCAAAAACATGTTGGATCGTCACGGATTCTCCCAGATCGTTTAACTGGACGACTCCTTCTTCTTCTGCTGCTTTGTAACTTAACCGCTGTTCAGGCGTCAAATCGAGATCCGCAGCACGGAAAAGCTTGGGAGGCATGTCGGTTAGAACTTTATCTTTCGTGCGCCGTAGCACATAGTCTCGTGTTGCCTTACCTAATGACTTTAGGTGCATATCGTCGTTGAGATATCCCGGAGATAGGAACTCGAAAATGCTAACCAGATCCTCGGTCGAGTTTTCGATAGGCGTACCAGTTAAAGCCCACGAACGTTTTCTTGGTATGGAACGCACGATTTCACTTGTTGTACTGTTTCGATTCTTAATGCGTTGTGCTTCGTCAAGAACAACCAAATCGAATTCCAGACTCCCGTTATCGATTTGTTCGCGGTCACGCATCATCAGTTCATAGTTGGCGATCTTGACGGGGGCTTGAGGATTACTCCATATGAATTGTCGCCGATGAGCATCCCCCTCTATAACGGCCACAGGAATTTCGGGAGCCCATTGCCGGAACTCTCTGACCCAGTTGGTAACAAGTGGCTTGGGGCATATCAGGAGTACATTTGATAATTCGTTGGATAGCAATAGCATACGGATTGTTGTTATGGCTTGCATCGTTTTACCAAGCCCCATCTCGTCGGCGAGCACGGCCGCAGCACGAGGAAACAAAAAAGCGATTCCCTCCATTTGGTAGGGGAATGGCTGAAACGGGAAGGTTAGCTCGGCTGATTGAACTATGGTCTCCAGTGGTGGCTGGAGCACGTAATAGAGCCGATCTTCGAGGCTTACCAAATCACCCGGCGGGCGAAGCCTGGTAAGTTTGGGTGGTGATGCTGGAGCAGCGTTTGGAGTTTCTATTTCGCTGATCCGTGGAGGCTTTACTGGCACAACAGGATTGACAGTGCCTTCCTTGGGGGGAGCTTTTTTCATCCAGTGGGGGGACTCTGGAAACGAAAAACCTATGGTCTTGGGCAGGGATTGTCCCAAAGCGACCGTGAGTACTTTCGAATCTGGCCATGCATCACAGTTCAGCCATGGCTGATAACAAAGACTAATGGTTGACTCCAACGCGATCGTATCCAGGCAGACGGCCGGAGAAAAGCCAATGGTAGCTGATTCTTCGTACCAGCTAAATCCAATTTCGACTGATGGTAGATCTGGCTGAAGCATACCGTCTCTCGCTAGGCGGCTTTGGTGGCGGGATGTGCTTCCATCAATGCGCCCTCTATGCGACCGAATGGCTCGATGAGATCAATGGCAATAACAGAAAGAGACGACTCTAGTTGGCTGAAATCGGCCGCGAACTCCTGCATAACGAGAAGCTTATAGCTTCCGATACTTATTCGATGCCAACTCTCTCGTATCGGTTGCGGAAAGGTCAATGTCGCCTCATTTTTGGACCAAGCAGAATCCATTGCGGCTATTGGAGTATCGATCAAGTGACGCACTGACAACGCGGCCAGTGTATCAGTCAGAACAACTTGTGGCTTGACCTTGGCTTTTGCGACCAAGGCACGACCGATTTGCTCTCCGGCCACGAACTCGTCCAGTGTCGCACCATATAGAAGCTGCTGTGCTCGTGAAGGCAGTAGCGGCAGTGTGCAATGAAACTCCACCGGTCTTGCCAGACCGTTAAGCACGAGCAGTCCGCCTACGAATCCGAGCGAAGAATGCTTACGGACTGTAAGAAAACCGATCTGAATCTGCTGTTTCTGATGTGAATCCATTCGTAGTGCAATTCTAGGGTGGAGGCTCAGTCCCGTGTCGAGGAGGATAGACTCAGGCATGATTGCTTCGACCGGTAGACCTGTGTTTTTTCAATTCGATCGAACTTCTCCGAACAATACGGAAAACTGACAAAGAGCACCTAACCGTCAAACTCCGCAATTACTGGGCAAAATGCTCGACGACCTATGGGTAGCATAGCTATACTAGAAACTCGATTCGCAGATTCGTAGCACTGCAAATCGCCTTAGACCTGTTCTGCATGAGTTCGCTCCCGAAAGTTGTTGGAAAATCATGGCAAACGATCAAACACCTTTTGTTCCTGTTTTTAGCATCGACGTTTCCGCAACAGACTCTCCGAATGCTAGCACTCCTCAGCCAAATCCCAAGGCCAGTGATATTGGCGGTGCATTGATCCATCTCACTCGTCAGTTGATCGAAATGCAGAATCGACAAAACGTGTTGCTTGAGCAATTGCTTCAGGTTAATAAGCAGGTTTTGCAATCAAGTAATCAAGCAAACTCGCAGCGTCAAAATGAACTTTCTCAGTGGAGAAGTAATCACCCACATCTAGTGAGATCGTGCAAGACCGCATTGGAGTCGTTGTCGGGGATCCAGATCGATTTTCTCCAGCAGATGGCCGACGAGGTCGAGGAGCAGAAAGATGCTTTGTCGGAAAGCGAGTACGCATTCAACGATTTCCTCGATCGATATGGACCTCGCATGGCGCATTTAAACGGAATTCTTCAGGTATTGGGACATTTGGGCGGCTAGTCTACCTTTCATAAGTAATGGGCGGAGAGGAGCAGGATAATTCCGGGTCCATCTGGCCGCATTTTCTGGCTCGTAATGATCAAGTGAGCAACTCGAAGACGGGCTCTTCTTTGACTCGTTTAGCCTTGTGCAAGGGCTCACAGGTGGCTTCGGTGCAGTCAGGTGCAATAGATGTTGCAAGGCTTTTGGAGCAGTTCAAAGGTGAGATTGCACTAATCAAGCACCGTGAGTTTCTCTCAACGGGAGCGAAGTAGGATACGTAACTCCCCTATTTTACATTGTTGTAGATGCAATTAGGGGGCAAAGCGACTTTACTACGATTTTTGCTATCGCAGAGTTCTGTGCTAGCAAATCGATCTGTAACTAAATGTTGGGTATAGGTTGCCAACCCCCCCCTACTTTTTCTATACATTCGCCCTCTTCCGGCGATGGTTTAACGAGTCGGAATCTTTACCTGTCTTTTCCAAATTCAACCAAAAAAGGACTAGCAGCGAGTAACGCAAGGAAGCCGTTGAGGTGCTGCCACTCACTTCTCTGGCGATATCGGTATGCGATCAAGATGGATTCTTGACCTCTCCCGCGACACCGTTCATTGCACTGTGCCGAGCAAGTATTACCGCTCGGTTTTTATGTGGTCTGACCCAGTAATATTTTTGATTCATTTTTTTCAGGAGGATCCTACAGAATGATGAAACGACCCCTAATTGGTCTAAATTGCGATTATCGTGGCCAAAACCAAGGCACGCCGGCATATTGCTACCTAGCGGCTGGTTACTTCGAGTCAATTGCTAATGCGGGAGGGATTCCTGTCTTGGTTCCACCGTTGGACGATCACGATAGTCTTAGTCAGATTCTTGATACGCTCGATGGGTTTGTTTTGGTGGGGGGCGGTGACTTGGACCCGCGAAATGACGGCTACATGCTGCACAGTTCCGTTCGGCCCATGGAACCAAAGCGGGAGCAGTTCGATCGCCGTCTTGCGCAGGAAATCGCGAATCGGCGCATGAGTCTGATGGCAATTGGGGTTGGGGTGCAACTGATTAATATTGTTGAGGGGGGGAATTTGTTTTATCACATCCCCATCGACCTTCCACATGCTCTGCCTCACCGTGATCCACATGATCCGAATCACCGCCATTCACTTGTAGTTGAGCCGAATTCCATTTTGGGGCGAGTTTACGGCGAGGGGGAAATAAGGGTGACCAGTCGCCATCACATGGCGATTGATCGACTTGCCGATTCTTTCCGAGTCACAGCACGCTGTCAGGATGGCGTAATAGAAGGAATTGAAAGCCGTGATCCCGACTGGTTCGTAGTGGGGTGTCAATTTCACCCTGAATCGACGGCAGCTAGTGCGTTAGACATTCGAATTTTCGAAGAGTTTGTCGAAGGCACGTTGGCAAGAGCTAACCAAATGCAATTAGCTGCAGCGTAGGGAGAATCCCTCGAAACGTTCGAAATGATTTCGAGGACGTCATGTGGAAGACGTGAGGAATGACCCAGTTCCGGTTCGGCCGATTGACGTGGGGCACGGATGCCCCGTTTCGTTTGTTTTTAGATAAGCCGTTCGGTTTACCGTACCCGGCAACAAAGCGAGCCAGACCGAACTAGATCTGGCTCGCCATGGAGGGGGAAGGGGGAATGGTAGGCGTGGCTGCAGAACCAATCACGCCTGCGAATTAAAACTAGGTTTTTCTCTTTGGATCGCAAGAAAAAAAGTCCATTCTCCCGAACGCAGACCTTTCGCTTCGCCAGTCTTTTAGGGTTATCATGCCTGTAGCAATTACGTATACTGCGACAGATGTCTATGGTGCCATCCATCGTATGTTGCCTCTTTTTCCTCCATCCTGTATCATGCTGCCATACCCGAATCTTCCACAGGAGACCGATCATCGTGCGACCTAAGCGTTCCGAACAGTTTCGACATGACGAAATCGCGATCGTCCATTGCGTCCAACGATGCGTCCGTAGAGCCTTTCTCGCCGGCGAGGACGATGTGT
>Ga0315899_10000800_pt1 | contig 37352 bp, 25 predicted proteins | sample LakEriMetagenome_2_FD_203518 | JGI IMG/M metagenome (GOLD analysis project Ga0315899, IMG submission 203518) | Freshwater fungal communities from buoy surface, Lake Erie, Ohio, United States - Buoy 4 MA112 | ecosystem: Environmental > Aquatic > Freshwater > Lake | place: USA: Lake Erie, Ohio...
GGATTCATCTCTGGGGCCTGGGCAAAGAACTCCTCAAAGGTACGCTGGTCATCCAAAGATGCACGAAACTGCTTTGGAGAATAACCCGTCAACCAAAGCACGATCGTATCGACCTCGCCTTGCGTGCGTCCCTTCCTCTCGGCCTTCGCGACATATAGTGGATAGACGCTTGCGAAAGAGGTAGTAAAAATCCGATGCTTGGTCATGAGGTGCGCTCCACTTGCAGAACTGGTGTTACGGCCACTTGCGGAACAGATTTTACAGAACGGGTAGAGAAACCGCTGCCATCGGATTCGCTTCGACCCTTGCAGTAATCGCTCGCACCAAAGCCCTCGACACATCCTCGAAAGGTTTAGCGATTCGAGGATCTTTCAAGACACTTGCAAGTTCGCCTCGATCCGATTCGCTCCGAAGTGCCATCTGGATCGGAACTTCTCCAAGGAATGGAGCGGCAATCTGCTCGGCTTTGCTTCGCGCCCCTCCACGACCAAAAATATCGAAGGTCTTACCCGTCTCAGGATCGGTGAAACCACTCATGTTCTCGACGATTCCCAAGATCGGTATTTTCGTCTTCTCAAACATCGTGATCGCCTTGCCAGCATCTAACAACGCAACTTCTTGCGGCGTGCAAACGATCACCGCTCCGGTGACCGGAAGCAATTGCGAAAGGGTCAAGGCGACGTCGCCCGTGCCAGGTGGCATGTCGATGATCAAGTAATCAAGATCTCCCCATGCCGTATCCCGAAGAAACTGTGTGATCGACCCGTGCAACATCGGTCCTCGCCATACAACCGCCTGATCTCGCTCAACCAGAAATCCCATCGACATCACCGGCATAGTTCCGCTGCGGATTGGCTGAATTTTGGAATCAACGATCTCAGGGCGTCCTTCCAATCCGAGCAAGTGAGGGATACTCGGTCCATACACGTCGGCATCCATCAAACCGACCTTGGAACCTAGTTTCTCCAACGTCAAAGCGATCGATGCAGCCAACGTGCTTTTCCCAACACCACCTTTACCCGCCGCCACTGCAATAACCGCCTTGGCCTTCAATCCGATCTGTCCGAGAGATTGGGGTGCTCGCTCGAATCGATCGAGTCGAATTTCAATCGACTTCAATCCTCCTACACGGCTATGCAAATGAGCTTGAAGCTGACTAGCAACCTCCGATGCGATCGGTGCAATCATGCTCGTCAATCGCAAGGTGCATTTCGCATGCCCGTCTGCGAGGGACCAATCTGTGACTTGCCCCGTCTTTGCAAGGGACCGGCCAGTTTCGGGATCTTTGAAAGATTCCAAAGCCGCTTGCAATTGCTGGTTGAGTTCTAGATCCGACATTCAAATAAATTCCAATCAGGTCTTATCGAGTAAAGGTGCTTGCAATCAAAATAAAAATGGCATGCTAGAAAACCAAATTCAAGGACTTCAGTCGCCGTTCGGTTTCCACCATCAAAGCGTCTTCGGCTGCCTCATCGGCCGCTTCATAGGTCACGGAGAACCGAAGGCAACTTCCGGCGTCATCCCAGGGAACGATCACAATGGAATGCTCGGTGATGAAGTACTGTGAAGCTTCCTCTGCATTGGCGAATTGAGGACCACCGGAAATTCCTTTGGGGGCTCCAACGTAAAGGAAGTAACTCCCGCCAGGAACTTCGCACTGAAATCCACAACGGCGAAGCGTGGCGACGAGTTTCTCCAAACGCCTCTTGTACTTTCCATGAATCCTTTGAGGAATCTCAGGGTTGTCCAATGCGGAGATGGCAGCACGCTGAATAGCACCGAACTGACCGCTATCGCAGTTGTCTTTAACGTCCGAGAAGGCTTGGACAATTCTTGCATTTCCGCACACCCAACCGATGCGCCAGCCGATCATGTCGAAGCCTTTGCTCATCGAGTGCACTTCCACTCCCACATCCATCGCGCCGGGGACTTCGAGAAAACTCAAAGGCTTGCCTCGGAAACTCAACAAAATGTGCGCAGCGTCTTGAACCACTACAAAGGAATGCTTCTTTGCCAACTCGATGATCTGCGCATAGAACTCTTTGGTCGCAACCTGCCCCGTAGGACTATTCGGGTAATTCAAAACCAACAGCTTGGTCTTCTCCCAAATCTCCGGGGTCACCGATGAAAAATCTGGATAGAAACCATTGGACGCCAACAACGGTAAGCGATGGACGGTGCCACCGTAATATCGGGTGTGCGTACCAGCTACCGGATAGCCTGGTACGGTCATCATCGTGACGTCGCCTGGATTGATAAAGCAAGCCGGTAGCATCGACAGAGCGGTCTTGCTACCGATGCAGTGGTTGACTTGCGTATTGGGATCAAGCTCTACCCCAAACTGCCGCTTCATGAAACTCGCAACAGCTTGCTTGTAATCTGCGGTTCCATTATCCATGTACCCACGATTCTCAGGCCGATTGGCTTGAACATTCAAAGCCTCTCGCACCGTCACATCCGCCATTGAATCGTTCTCGCCGATCCCGAAATCAAGCAATTGCCGATCTGGGTAATCCGCTAACGCCTTACGCTTCGCTCGCTTGATCTTCTCAAACTTGTAGATCTCGTTGGCCTTGCCGTATTGCTTGCCACCAATGCGGTCCGCAAAGAGCTCTTGGAAATAAGGGTCGTTCGCTGGATTGCTGGTTTCCGATGAAGACATAATGCGCTTTGATCCCCAAAAGGTGAACTGGTCAAAGAATAGCTAAAGACAAAGATAATCCACGACCATCAGACTGGACCGTGAGTGGACGAATTATAGATCGAAAAAAAAAATGTTCTATTGCAAAGGCTCAAGACTAGCTAACCGTTGAACGAGACGTTCTGCATATTCATGATAACGTGACGGCAACCCGCGTTTCCACTTGCCTCCGTCCTTCTCGAACGCACTTTGCACCCTCAAAACCATACTCTCACTCGCCCCAATGTCACACAAGGCATTGAGGGCGAGAATTCTTGCACCCCAACTCGCTTGAGGCTGTTCAACGATCTCTACCAAGACTTCAAGGGCCTTATCCGCCCTCTCACCCTTTTTCTCACCGGATTGCTCCATTAGAAACACCCCTTCTGCTACGACACCGCGTATCTCTAGAACCGGATCGTTGAGTAAATTCAACAGAGAATCCCCCAGCGGCGTGGCTTGGCCTAACTGCGCAAGCCTCCGAGCGGCAAGCCCCCCCCAATACCTGTGCGTGGCTCGACTGCTTTGAAGCATTAGTTTGAGTTGTTCAAAAGCATCCTTTTGAGCAACACTCAAGGCATTGCCTTGCAGCACACTCTCCAAAGCGAGCAATTCATTGCCCGATTTCCAAGCCGCCTCAATGGCTTCGGAACGATCCGGCGGTTGACGGTGACTCAACCATCCTTCTGGGATCGCGCCACAATCACCGACAGCGAGCATGTGCGATTTCAATCGGCTAGCTAAATCATCTCGGATTCGCTGTAAGCGAACATCGGTTGTGCGAGCCAAATTCATTACTTGGTGCGGATCGGCTTGGGTGTCGTAGAATTCCTCAACCGGTTTAGGACGCCAAAATGAAGACTGTATGTCATCGAGATCTCCGGCTCGAAACAACCTGAACCACTCGCGTGTGGTAGTTGTTTGAAACATGTAATCCAAGTAAGCACCTTGAGGGCGATCCGGTACGAAATTGCGAATATACATGAAGCGATCGTTCCGAATAGCTCGAGAGCAATCGAGTCGCTCGTCCATACGATCCCTGAATCCAATCAAAAACTCATTGGCTTGAGACTGCTCAACGAAGAACGAGCGACCATGCAGCGCACCGAGTCCCTCAGTCGGGACCTCGATTCCGCATAACCCTAAGACTGTTGGTGCTAGATCGACAAAACTGACGAGTCGATCGCTTTGTCCGCCTTCTCGATACTCACCGAAACGACGGTCGCTTGCATCAACTTCTTGAGCATACTGTCCATCAACGTGAGTGTACCGACTAGCAAACTTTGCCGGGATATGGACCAACATCGGAACTCGTAGTCCGGACTCGTATAACCACCTCTTTCCACGCGGCAAACCACAACCGTGATCGCCGAAGAAGAATACGATGGTCGATTCCTCCAAGCCATCAGCCCGCAGCTCGTCGAGTACTTGACCAACCATCGTATCCATTTCGGTGATGCGGTCGTAGTACTGGGCCCAATCAAGTCTCACTTCTGAGGTATCGGGATGATAAGGGGGGATGGGCGCAAGAGCTGGATCATGCTTGGGTTGATAAGGTCGCTTGCGGATCTGCCCTTCATGCGTCACCGTGAAATTGAAGACTGCAAAAAAGGATTGTCCATCGCTGCGATTCTTCCAGTGAGCTTTCTTGCTCGAGTCGTCCCACATCCTTGCGCTGGTAGAAGATTCTTGTGAATCAGAGCCGGGGGAGTAAAAGTTGTAGTCTTCTTTATTATTGTTCGAGCAATAGTACCCGGCCTCGCGAAGCCGCTCTGGGAGGGTCTTGAACCCCTCCGGCAAAGGAACGCTTGAACGCATCGGCTGCGCGCCGTACGAAGTCGGATAAATCCCTGCGATAAGGGTGGTTCGGGCCGGTGCGCACACAGGCGCGTTCGACCAACAGCGATTAAACCGCAAAGCGCTTTGCGCAAATCGATCGATACGTGGGGTTTGGGCGTATTGATCGCCGTAACATCCAAGCTGCGGTCCGGTGTCTTCGCACGTAATCCAAAGGATATTTGGACGTCGAGCACCCCCACCCAACTCCTGGGCTTGAGCTACGCGATAGGCTGCGATTTGGCTTACAGCCAAACATAGAAAAAACCAAAGAATCGTAGAGGCAAACCGAAAACCGTCGCTTGGGTGTAACAAGCATCGCGAAGCGACCATGGCATCAGCCTTCGAGAACAATTCTCAACATACGACGCAGCGGTTCAGCCGCCCCCCAAAGCAATTGATCCCCAACAGTAAACGCTGTGAGATAGCAACCTTTTCGGGAAGGATCGAGTTCGATTTTTCGCAAACGACCCACGGGACACATCAGCGTCCCTGAGACGGCAGCAGGACTGAGTTCTCGGATCGTGGCCTCACGTTGATTTGGAATCACGCGAGACCATGGGTTTGCTGAATCGATTCGCTCGATCAACTCGTCGAGTGGGATGTCCTGCTTGAGACAGATCGTCAAAGCTTGGGAATGGCATCGCATTGCCCCAATACGAACGCAAATTCCATCGACAGGGATCGGACCCGACTCGGTACCGAGGATCTTATTGGTTTCGGCTTGGCCTTTCCACTCTTCGCGGCTCTGGCCGTTGCCCAAGTCTTTATCGATCCAAGGAATTAAGCTGCCGGCCAGTGGCACACCGAAACAACCGGTCGCAAAATCATCGCCTCGCATGCTCGCCGTTACTTGCCGATCGATATCGAGGATCGCCGCGCTGGGGTTCGCCAAGAGAGAATCGACGGGCTGAGCAAGCTGTTTCATTTGAGTGAGCAACTCGCGCATGTTCGGCGCTCCGGCTCCGGAGGCGGCTTGATACGTCATGCTCGTCATCCATTGGACCAGTCCGTCTGCGAAGAGCCCATGAAGAGCCATCAGCATCAGCGATACGGTGCAATTACCACCCGCGAATGTTTTTAGCCCTTGAGCCAACCCATCGCGGATGACTTTATCGTTGACCGGATCGAGAATGATCACGGCCTCGGGTCTCATCCGAAGCGTTGAAGCGGCATCGATCCAGACTCCATTCCAGCCACTCTTGCGCAGCGCATCGTAAGTCGCGGTCGTGTAGTCTCCACCTTGGGCAGTGAGGATTACATCCATCTTCGCCAAAGCGGTCAGGTCGTTCGCGTCATGCAATTTCCCGGTAGACTGCCCATCGATGACAGGCCCAAGCCCCCCGGCATTCGACGTCGAGAAGAATACTGGATGGAACTCGCGAAAGTCTTTCTCGGCGGTCATCCGATCGAGAAGGACCGAACCGACCATACCACGCCAACCGATGAGTCCGACTGTTTTCACGATGTGCACAGCAAGCAAGAGGAATGAAGCTGCCCCGTCATTATGACAGGGTTAGTCATAACGACAGGGTTAGTCATCAGAACAGGGTAAGTCATAACCTGGAGGTTACAAATAACGATTGAAGATGTTTTCGAGGAACTCTTGTCGACCACTTTCGTTCGGGGAGACTTCTCCCTTTTCGCAAATGTAAGCGTCGAGGGATTCGAAATTGGTCTCTCCGGCTTCGATCTTCTTGCCAATTCCCGACTCCCAACTGCGGTATCGGTTCTTCACGAAATCGGACAAGACCCCATCTTTACGGATTTCCGCAGCCATTCGCAGACCGCGAGCAAATGCATCCATTCCACCGATGTGCGCGTGGAACAAATCGATCGGCTCGAAACTCTCTCGCCGTACTTTGGCGTCAAAGTTCACGCCACCGGTGGTGAATCCACCGTACTTGAGAATCGTGAGCATACATTGTGCGGTCTGATAGAAGTCCGTTGGGAACTGGTCGGTATCCCAACCGAGGAGCAAGTCACCGGTGTTCGCATCGATCGAACCGAGCATCCCCTGCATACCCGCATAATCGAGCTCATGCATCATGGTATGACCAGCGAGCGTGGCATGGTTGGTCTCGATGTTGAGCTTGAAATACGGCATCAAGTCGTAGGCTCGCAAGAAGTTGATGCAAGCCGCCGCATCGCTGTCGTACTGATGCTTGGTAGGCTCTTTTGGCTTTGGCTCGATCAAGAATGGGCCTTTGAACCCGATCTTCTTTCCGTAATCAACCGCCATGTTCAAGAAACGCCCCAAGTTATCGATCTCGCGTTTCATGTCGGTATTCAGAAGGGTCATGTAGCCTTCGCGACCACCCCAAAACACGTAGTTCTCGCCGCCGAGTTCGTTGGTCACATCGAGGGCATTCTTCACTTGGGAAGCGCAATAAGCGTAGACATCAGCATTACAGGAAGTCGCCGCACCGTGCATGAAACGAGGATTGCTGAACATATTCGCAGTGCCCCAGAGAAGCTTCACGCCAGTCTTTTGCTGGTGTGCTTTGAGCGAATCAGCAATCCGCTGAAGATTCTTGTGCGACTCGGCAATCGTCTTCCCCTCAGGAGCAACGTCCCTGTCGTGGAAAGCATAATAAGGTGCTTGCAACTTCTCGAAAATCTCGAATGCGACTTCGACTCGACGAAGTGCGTTATCGATCGAATCCGAACCGTCGTCCCAAGGCCGATCAGCGGTCGCCGGTCCAAACGGATCCGATCCACCACCACGCATCGTGTGCCAATAAACAATGCTGAACCGCAAGTGGTCCCGCATGCTTTTGCCTTCAATCATCTCGTCAGGGTTGTACCAACGAAATGCCAGGGGATTGCGAGAAGTAGGACCTTCGTATTGAATCTTGCTGATCTCGGGAAAGTAACTCATAGCGATGCGACTTTTGGGTTCCAACGAGTGAGGAAAAAAGATTGGGGATTCACAAGCCTCAAGTGTATCGCCCCAAAGCCGTCTTGCGAGTGGAGGCCATTAGAAATTCCATCCCAACGAGAAGTCCGATAGTAACGATTTTTCCGCTAATGATCGAAAATCGTCAAAAACCGGAACTTTGCACCCCGGAAAATAACAAGTCAGTTTGAAATCCAGTAAACTAATGTGGTCAGTAACACACAACCTGACTTTGGAATCAGACGCTATTATCCTACGAAGCCCAACCGCTTTTGAAAAATTCGGTAAGCCACAGATAGGTCTCCGGTAGCGTAGAACCTACAAACCAGTAGCGTACAAACAACAAAGCAGCACAACGCATCGAAATCAAGCCCGAAGGCAACCGTTCACAAGTCGACCACAACCGCGAGACTTGAACCCCCGTGATCCTTGCCTCGGTAGCCTTCTGATTTCTAGAGACGACGCGGCATGACGCAGATCACAGCGGACAAAGTTTTTGAACTGATCGAACGAAGCAAACTGGTTGAGCCAGAGGCATTCACTGCGCACGTAGAGTCCCTGCGTTCGATCGCTGAACAGACCGGCCAGAGTGAAATCCTGGATGACCCCCTGGAGATCTGCAAGTCATTCGAAACCGCCGGATTGATGACGCGGTGGCAAAGTGAAAAGATCCTCCAAGGCAAGTACAAAGGCTTTTTCTTGGGCAAACACAAGCTTCTCGGACACATCGGTTCCGGAGGCATGAGCAGTGTTTATCTTGCCGAACACACTGTTATGAAACACCTGCGGGCAGTGAAGGTCCTTCCCAAATCGAAACTGGGAAAGACTTCCTACCTCGAGCGTTTCCAACGCGAAGCCAAAGCGATCGCGTCGTTGAACCACCAAAACATCGTGCGTGCATACGACATCGACAACGAAAAAGACACTCACTACATCGTCATGGAATATGTTGAAGGAGTGGATCTTCAAATCCTCGTCCAAAAACATGGCCCGCTCCCGTACGCAATCGTTGCGGATTACATCGCTCAAGCAGCCCACGGCTTACAGCATTCGCATGATTCAGGACTGATCCATCGCGATGTGAAACCGGCAAACTTACTGATCAACAAAGATGGTGTAATCAAAGTCCTCGATTTGGGTTTGGCGTTGTTCCAAGATCAATCCGACGCTTCGTTGACTATGGAGTACAACGATAAAGTCCTCGGTACCGCTGACTACCTCGCTCCCGAACAAGCCCTCAATAGCCACACGGTCGACAACCGTGCCGACATCTACGGCTTAGGGTGCACCATGTACTTCCTGCTCACAGGTCACCCTCCATTCCCTGATGGAAGCATCGCGAGCCGTATCGTTAAACATCAAAACGTGATGCCTGCTGACATCCGTACCGATCGCCCCGATTGCCCAGGCGAACTCGATGGCATCTGCGTTAAAATGATGCAGAAAGACCCCAAATACCGGTACCCGGATTGCACCACCGTCGCTGAGGTACTCGAAGCATGGCTAAAGAAATATCAAGCTGATAATCCAACGATTTCGATCAAACCTTCAAAAGGAATGACGATCGATGAAATGTTGGAAGTGGCAAAGTCCAAAGGAAGCCCATTTAGCGAGACGGTCAACAACCGACTCGATGAAACTTCGTTGGATTCTGCCCGCACCGGTCGGGCTGGAGGAGTACCGCTATCTGCTTCGGATTCCGCTGTACTACGCGCTATCGCACGCAGCGATGGATCCTCACTCGATAGCCAAATCGATCTGATCCACGACTCAAGCTCTCCAAACCCAACCCGATCAAAATCACAAGCGATCAGCAAAGCAGCCGATGATTCCAGGATCAAACCTACGGGGCCTTCCCCGTTAGTCAAATCGGGAAACTCACCAGCCAATCAATCAAGTCCTTCCTCCCGATCGAATCCATCCGCTAACAAGCAATCCTCGCCAACGCAAACCGCATCGGGACAGCCCGCAACAAAGAACAATTCCTCCAATGCATCAAAGGGCACTCAGAAAAAGAACGTTGGGTCTACAAGCAATGCATCTAATGAGACGCAAGATGCAGATGAATCGGATTCGCCAATGTCCGGCATTTGGCTTGGTCTGATCATCGGCGGAATCGTCGCACTAATCGTCGGCGGACTCGCACTTGCGTATTGGCTCTCGCGCTGAGCTATCGCGATGCAAACCCGTGTGCTCAAGATCGGTGGAGCTTCCCTCTTCGCTCCACAAACCGAATTCAATCGACTCATCGAATACTTGAAATCGGATGTGTCTCTTCGCAACGCTCGAACTTTCTTGATCGTTGGCGGTGGTGAAACTGTCGAATCAATGCGGTTGCTACACAACATCTACCCCCAGCTTGATCCAATCGCCATGCATTGGCGCTGCATAGAACTTCTCGATGCAACTTGGCAAGTCGCCGCAGAACTCATGGACTTCTGCAAGCCAATAACCACATCGGAATCGCTTCGACAAGCATTCATCCACCATACCCCAAACTGGTACCTTGTGCGTCCCGGTGCATTCTATTCCCCCATCCTCGCTCAACGACTTCCTGCAAACATCTCTCCCGATCCATCATGGAAGACCACCTCCGATGCCCTTGCTTGGCTGCTCGCGATCCTCGCGAAAGGAGACGAAGTTCTTTTGATCAAAAAAGCCAACTGCAGTTCGATCCAGTCGCTTGCTCAAGCAGCGGCTTGCGGAATCGTTGACTCCGAAATCCACCGACTCCACGAAGCCTTCCACAGGTTGAATAGTTCGTACGTCAACGCATCCTTTGATGATGAGCCAAATGTCAATAGCCAGACGCTAAATCCTCGATCTACGCCAAATCCACGCATCTCTTTCCTTTATGATGATCAAGGCTGGAAAATCCACCACTTGGTCTCGTAATCTCTACCGAAATCTCCTCACCTATGCATCCTCGAAATTCAAAAACTCTCAACCTATTCATCAAACCAAATATTTCTCCAAGTATCATCACAGGGTCACACGTAAGCCTCCATGCCAAGGTCTTCCTTGCCCTAGCAAGCGTGCTTGCGCTCTGCAACGGATCTCCCACGACACACGCGCAAGATGCACCCAAGAATTCCAAAAACGAGGCAATCTTGCTGAGCGAATTCATCTACGAATCCGCCCCATTCCCTAGCTGCCACGCTTCGAGTATCGAAGAAACCGAACAAGGCCTAGTGGCAACTTGGTTCGGCGGCACCCACGAAAAACACCCTGATGTCGGAATCTGGATCTCGCGACTTGACCACAAGCCAAAAGGCGAGAATACAGAATCTAAGGACTCCCGTGTATCGAATCGCTGGACAACACCTATCGAAGTCGCAAACGGTAAACAAGCCGGACCTCAAGACACGCAACTTCCAACATGGAACCCGGTTCTCTTCCAAACGAAAACCGGCCCCACACCGCGACCGTTGTACTTGTTCTATAAGGTCGGCCCAACGCCGGAAACTTGGTGGGGAATGATGACCAGCAGTCTCGATCATGGCGTAACTTGGTCCACACCCATTCGTCTACCCAATGGTATCCTCGGCCCAATCAAAAACAAACCGGAAGAATTGCATGACGGCTCGTGGTTGTGTCCTTCAAGCACAGAGACGGAAGAAGAACCAAGCAAATGGACTGTTCACTTCGAACTTACTTCGGACCGAGGAAAGACTTGGACTCGCGTTCCAGGACTTGATCAAAAGCCACTTAATGATGGGGTGAATATCCAAGCAATCCAGCCCACACTCTTGCAACTCGGCCCACAAAACTGGCTTGCGATTGGACGTAGCCGACAGGATAAGATCTTTGAAACACAATCGCTCGACGATGGCAAATCTTGGACACCACTGCGACTCGGAAAACTCCCCAACAACAACTCTGGACTCGACGCACTAACACTTCGAGATGGCACACACCTTCTCGTCTACAACCACGTCTCCGGTACGCCGGGTCAATGGGGTGGAAAACGCACGCCGCTCAATGTCGCGAAATCGAAGGACGGTCGCGAATGGACTCCATGGCTAGTCCTTGAAGATACCCCCGGGGAATTCAGCTATCCAGCAATGATCGAATCAGCCGACGGACTTGTCCACATTACGTACACTTGGAACAGAAAGAAAATCAAGCACGTGGTGATCTCGCCAAAGGATGGTAAGTAGGATCGCGGGTTGCGCGATTGAGGCTTGCGAGGCCACCGCACTAACCGTCTTACTACTGTTTTGCACCGGGGCGGCGTCCGCGGCGAGATTTGGTCTGCGGCCCATTCTTCTCAGGCGCTGCTGGTACGCTATCGAGCGGCTTGCCTAAATGCTCCTTGAGCCGCTGGATTTCGTCTCGAAGCGCTGCAGCCCGTTCGAACTCCATCTCTTCCGCTGCTCCCATCATCTCGGCTTCCAATTCTTTCAAGTACTCGTTGGTGACGATCTTCGGAGCACCAGCCTGCGTTACTACCTCCCGCGCTTTCTTGCGCGTTGCTATCGACTCCTGGAAACTATTCATCGCGGCTTTGCGCACCGTTTCAGGGGTGATTCCGTGCTGCTTGTTGTACTCCTCTTGCTTGCGCCGCCGTCTGGCCGTCTCCTCCATGGCGATCTTCATCGCATCCGTAATCCGGTCCGCATACAGAATAACTTTGGAATTCGCATTTCTAGCCGCACGACCAATGGTTTGAATCAACGATGTTTCGCTTCGCAAAAACCCCTCTTTGTCCGCATCGAGAATCGCTACTAAGGAGACTTCGGGCAAGTCCAATCCTTCTCTCAATAAGTTCACACCTACGAGCACTTCGCAACGCCCCTCCCGGAGATCCCGCAACAATTCGATCCGTTCGAAAGCCCCTAAATCACTATGCATCCAACGGCACTTTACGTCGTGATCGCAAAAGAAATTTGCAAGATCCTCCGCAAGCCGTTTCGTTAACGTCGTAATCAACACCCGGTCTCCCATCGCGATCCGTTCGCGAATCTGACCGAGCAAATGATTGACTTGGCCTAGCGCAGGAATCACCTCAATAACGGGATCAAGCAAACCCGTGGGGCGAATCACCTGCTCGACGACCTCTCCACCCGTTTTCTCCATTTCGTAGTCCGCCGGAGTCGCGGACACAAAAACAATCTGCCTGGCCTTCGCTTCCCACTCTTCGAACTTCAATGGCCGATTATCCATCGCGCATGGCAAGCGAAACCCGTGATCAACCAGTGTCTTCTTCCGATTGAAATCCCCATTGAACATCGCTCGAACTTGCGGCACGGTCACGTGCGATTCATCGACGATGATCAACATGTCCTTCGGAAAGTAATCGTGAAGCGTATCGGGAGTGCAACCAGGTGATTTACCCGACAGAGGACGAGAGTAATTCTCAATCCCAGAACAATGCCCGGTAGCACGCAACATTTCTAAATCGTACCGAGTTCGAGACTCAAGCCTTTGCGCTTCGAGCAACTTGCCTTCCTTGCGGAATTTCTCTAACTGATCTTTAAGCTCTTGCTCGATCACCTTGGCCGCCTCATAGATGCGGTCGTCGGTCGTCACGAAATGCTTCGCTGGAAAAATCTCGATCTCTTCGACTTTGGAAATAACTTCTCCGCTTTCAGGGGTGAAGATAATCAAGTTCTCCACTTCGTTCCCCCAAAGTTCGATCCGAAGGGCCAATTCGCTGTAAGCAGGCCATAGGTCTAACTTGTCTCCTCGGACACGAAATGTACCTGGTACGAAATCCTTCTCCGTCCTCGAATACTGAATGTTGATTAGCTTCAACAACAGTTCCTCTCGCACTACCAACTCGCCGCGATGGACCGGTATCATCATTTCGCGATAGTCTTTTGGCGAACCAAGACCATAGATGCACGAAATACTCGATACGATGATACAGTCGCGACGCTGTGCCACCGCAGTGGTTGCCGCTAAACGATACTGCTCGATCTTCTCGTTGACCGACGAGTCTTTCTCGATATACAAATCCCGCTGAGGAATGTACGCTTCGGGTTGGTAATAGTCGTAGTAACTGATGAAGTAGTGAACCGCATTCGTCGGAAAAAACTCTTTGAACTCTGAATACAACTGCGCTGCTAGAGTCTTGTTGTGACTCAAAACCAAGGTGGGCCGCTGTACTTGCTCGATGACATTTGCCATCGTAAAGGTCTTCCCTGAACCGGTCACCCCCATAAGCACCTGATGCGAATCCCCACGCCTGAGCCCGCGCGTCAACGCTTCGATCGCTTGAGGCTGATCCCCCGCCGGTCGATACGGACTGTGCAATTGAAATGGTCGCTCAATCATGGATTCGATGCTCCGGCGCAGTTTGCCCCAATTCCGGATATTCTTCCGCGCGTATATGGTCTTCGGATGTTTTTTGAACGCTTGATTCTTGCAAGCTTAAGTATTCCGACAAGATGCGAATTCGCCCTTCTTTGATCCCAGGAATGCTTCGCAGTTGATCCCAATGTGTAAATCCGCCGATTTCACTTCGTCGGGAAAGAATAGCTCGAATCAAGTTCGGCCCCAACGATGGGATGAGTTGCAAGTCCTCGGCGGTGGCTTGATTGATATCGATCGTCCAAGGCCCATCGATCAACTTCGACCCTTGCATCGCTTCGGTTTGGCTCTCGACCTCCCGGGTCATCCCCAACCATAGGATGCTTCCCCAAGCCATGAGGGCGAGGGTGGCAAATGTGCGACTTCGAAAACGCAAACATCCAAGAAGCTCTTCTTCCCAGGAACCTTGCGAATCTGGCAAATCGATTTGTTGGCTATCCATGCTCCGACCCACTCCATGATTGGCTGTGGCTCGCTTGCTTCTAGCTCAATTGCTATCGGCTCCCGTACAACGAGCCCACGCTTGCACGTTGCTAGATCTCGAGCTAGCTACGTGCGATTACACCGTCAGTGTAACCGAAACCGAGCAAAAGAAAGCTGGGTTTCCTGAGATTTGTCCCCTCGGGAACGTTTGCCTAATTGCCATGGCGAGCAAGTCGCCTCTTGGCTATCGCGTCCGAAGCTGCGAGAGGACTTCGTGCACAATTCGGTCGATTACCATATCGCTCGCATCGTTGGCGACGGAGCGAGGAGCTGCCGAGTTCGACTGCATGAAATCGAAACCGGCAAGCATCTCTTGAATCCGACGCTGCGCTGCATCTGCAGCCGTCGACTGCTGAGGGGATAAAGGCTGACGCGAGAGTCCCAAATCCCATCCGCGAATCTTTGCACCCCGCCGGAAACCTTCGGGAAACTCTACCGTCGCTAACATCGCGTCGAACAAAGGTAGAAGTCGATATTGTAACTGCATCGCGCGATCCCATTGGCCAGCCTTGGCCGATTCGTAAATCGCCCTGGTCAATTCAGGAACCACACCGCTCGTCGCGTTCGTACCCCCATCGCAACCAACCATCAACATAGGAACCAGTGCCGCGTCCCATCCTGTCATGAAAAAGAAATCGGGACGCAGTGGCCGAACCTCAGAGATCATTCGCATCATGTGCGGAATATCTCCGGAACTGTCCTTGATCCCCACAATGCGAGGACACTCCTGGGCTAATCGCTTGACCGTCGCAACGTCGATCGGCGAAGCGAACAGCGGGATGTTGTACAAAGTCACATCCACCGACACGTTATCGGCAATCTCCTTGAAATAGGCGAACACGCCATCGGGAGCCAGCCGGTAGTAGAACGGTGCGACAATCGCCACTGCTCGACATCCCAACGCCCCATACGTGTCACAAGCACGAATCGTTTCGGTCACATTCGCTTCGGCCGCTCCCGCTAAAATCGGCACCCGACCTTTGGTCTGGTCAACGACGACTTCGATCACTCGCCGACGCTCCTCAGGAGTAAATCGGACAAATTCCCCCGTACTCCCGTTCGGATACAACCCATGAACACCCTTGGCAATCAACCAGTCAACGTAGCTGCGCAACGTCTGCTCATCGAGCCGACCTTTCGAGTCCAACGGGGTAATGTTCGGTGTGAAGATTCCAGCAAGCGGTTGATTCATGTTGCGAGTCAATAATTTAGAGTAATGCAAGTGCCGTGATCCGCGCCGCAGACAAAGGGTTATACTTACGGAACGAAAGAACTGTAGTACAGAATTCTAAACGAGTCGGTGCCTGGACATATCCTGTGGAAAAAAAAACTTGCCCACACCCTAAAAAGGTTGTAATCGTCGCGACCGTCATCGGAATCCTGGCCTTTACCCTCGCCGCACTGCTGGTCCCCTCGCTCCCGGTTGCAACGTCGACACCCCCAGAAAATCTCCCAGAGAATCCCTCAGAGAATCCCTCAGAGAATCTCGCGGCGGCTCCCACCCTGATCTCCCGCGCGCAAGCCTGGCTTATCTCCTTCCCATCCCTCTTCGATCTCGAAACCCTATGGACCGGCGAGCGGAACTCTCCCAGCGACCCAACTACGAGCTCAGAACAACCTCCCCGCCTCACATCTGCACCCAATGGCCATTTCGAACGTGCCATCGCTCTGGCCGGCTCAGCCGTATGGCTCTCGGTCGCCTATTTCCTCGGCTCGGCAATCCTTCGTTGGCCGATGCGTCCGGACCTCTTCAAGGTCTCGAAGGAGCCCTCTGAAAAAGCCGATGCAATGACGCGAATCGGCCTTGCTGTCGCTACAGGACATTGCACCTTACTAATTGCAATCGCAATGCACACGGTAATCTTTCCTCCGAACTTCATCCCGAACTTCATCTCCAACTTCATCCCCAGTTGGCTTCTTCCCATCGCCATTCTCGTCGCTGCTGTTATTCCGTGGATTCGAGAATTGTGGACCCCACCAATTCGCATCGCCCAAAGTACCTCTGAGAGTTCCCCGAAGCCCCTCTCGGAGCCCCCTGCAAAAACCCGTAAGCTATCGACTTCAAAATTCGATCCTCCACACCTTCGCGATCCGTCTTGGCTCTATCCTTGGAGTCGTCGCTTAATCGGTGTTACTTTCTTAGGGTGTATAGCACTCGGATTTTTAGGACTCCTAGGAAGCACCTTACCTAGCTACGACATCGATGTGCGTGAGAATGATTGGTTGATCATCAAAAACGATATCGATCCGTCTGCTCGTTCAAATCCCAATAGCAGCACATCCTTGAATTCACTCCCTGCCGCACGGGGAATCCCTGCATTGGGACTAGCAAGACTCGCTTCATCGATCGGCCTACTGAGTCCAGGCAAGGCTACTGATGAAACCCCAGTACGACTTTTGCGTATCATGCTCATCGGCCAGTGTATCGACGCTTGGATGTTTCTCCTTGCTGTCGCAATTCTCGTTCGACTTGGTATTGAGCACTACGGTGCTCTGGCAGGTTGGACTGCCGGATTGCTCATCCTCGGTCATCCGGGCCTCCATGAATTATCGCGACTCGGACTCGGTGCTGGCTTAGCTAGCCTTGTGATAACCCTCTCGTTCACATGGCTAATCCATGGCCTACGATTTTCTGACAGCCATCGAAATCCCGATATCCGGTATTCACCCAAATTGCTGGCTGCATCTCTGTGTGTCCTCGCCGCTTGGGGATCCTTTCCGGCAGCCATGCTTGCAACCCTGCCTCTGCTAACCAAAGAATTAATGCACATATCTATACCATCGTTCGGCAAACTCCTAGCAACCGATCTCAAGGGGCCGCCTACCAAACGAAACCTCCAACCTGCCTACATGAAATGGAGCTTTAGCCTCCTCTCGTTAGCACTCATCGCGGCCATCGTCGCTTCCTGGTTGAAATCTCCCTGGATCCTGCCGGTAGCTGGACTTCCTTACTCAGAAAGGTCTTTTCGATCGAGCATTGAGATTCTCTCACGAATGTTGTTGAGTTCCGCAAGCAACAGTATCGCGATCCTACCGTTAGCCCTTGGAGGCTTTGCCCTGTGTCGCGACCGACGTGCTTCGCTGGGATGCCTTTGCGTAGGAACATGGTGGCTGATGTGGTGTGTTCTCGGCGGAAGGCTTGAACGGGGATGGGTCATCGCCGTACTCTGGCTTGCTTTGCCCGCAGCTTGCGGCATTCAGCAATTGCAGAACTTCGTGGGACGTTGGTTTACCGCTCCACTATGTTGGTTGATCCTCACCTGGACTTGCGTCTGCATTCCGACATGGCCCTACTGCGACCAACGCTTGCTCGCTTCCCTGGATCAATACATCCCCATGCACCTGCGCGACGACTACTCGCGCGGCGGCGAGACAATCGCTAGCGATTCGAACGTATACGAGTCAAGCAAGGCCTATAAAGGCAAACCCAGTGAAAACAAACCCAGTGAAAACAAACCCAGTGAAAACAAACCCAGTGAAGGCAACACTAGGGAAAATGCCCTTGCTCCCTCGCTGGACCAATCATCCTTCTACCCAGCCTATAGCGATTGGGTGGAATCTGAGCGCAAAGGGGACGCACAAGACGTTCGCCCCCCTGACTGGCTCGTGCTTGGCACCTCGGATGTGTTCTTCTGGAAAGTTCGGACCCACACCCGACCTTGGTGGCATGAGGATGCCGACATTCCCGATTTTTCCTTGCTCGAACACCTTCGAGTCGGATACATTTTGGTGGATTACGAAGGGCTACATTCTCGCATCCAACAGCGAGAGAGATGGGCTCGACGCCATAACCAAGTCACGGACGAGCAATCGCATGATGAACTTGCCACGCTTCGAGCACATATAGAAGAACTCGTGCGTAAAGGGATCATCGAGCGCTGCGATCCTTGGGGCAACGCAAGCCAAGCTGAGTGTTATCGAGTCCTTTCCTACAATCCATAAAACAAACAGTTAATCCATAAAACAAACCGTTACCGATTAGCTTGCCTGCACGCCCCCTGTGCAGCATGCTCAATCGCCGACAGCAAATCCTACAAACCAAGTGAAATGATGATCTTTACCCCTATGTTTTCTTGGCTTTCTGCATCCGCCAATCTAGGGCCTTGGGCGTTGGCTCAAAGCACCCAGGATGCGCAACAATTCGGGATGGACTTCTTTGAACTGCTTCGCCGTGGCGGCGTGTTTATGATCCCAATCGGTATCATGAGCTTGATCGTCGTGACGTTTCTATTCGAACGATGGATCGGACTCAGGGCTTCGAAATTGATGCCTAAACGTACGGTCTCCCTAATTCGTCGCGCCTTGAAATCCCCCGAATTTGACAAACAAGAGCTACACCAAGCGGGCTCGGAAGGGAACTCAGCCTTGGATCGAATCCTTCAAGCAGCCACCAATGCAACGGGGCATTCGATGGGTGAACTTCAAACCGCTGTCGCCGATTCGATCCAGCGCGAAGTCGACCGAGCTTATGCAAACGTGCGTTGGCTCAACCTCGGCGCTGGCATCGCCCCACTGCTGGGTTTGCTCGGAACCGTCTGGGGGTTAATTCGCGCATTCCACGACACCACCAAATTGGTCGCTGGCCAAAACCGGGCGGATTTTCTAGCTGTTGGAATTTACGAAGCTCTCGTCACCACTCTTGCTGGGTTGATGGTCGCCATACCGGCGGCCGTCGCTTCGCATTACCTCGAAGGCCGCATCTCAAGAATTTTCAGAGACATCCAAGAGATGATGAGCAAGCTCATTCCTCGGTTGAGCGCCGACGCCGCCGTAAAACGAGTTTCTTAGTTACTTGTTGCTTAGTTACTTGGTATTGCTAGCGGTGCCGAGCAAGACAAATCGAGACAACTGCTTTGTTTCGGAAAGCCCGTCTCGAGGAACCAATACAGGAACCACTGTTTACAGGAACTGCTGATTACAGGAACCACTGAAGGCAACCCGCCAGAACAAATAAAGAAAAACCGGCAAAAGCGATAGCGAGCCAACTCGCCCATCTTTCAGGGTGCAGAACGCCATTCTCTTCCGCGAGCATCGCCACTTTGGCTTCGGCTTGCAGAATCGAAACCCCTAATTCATCGCGGTATAGCCGCACGGCATCCGACCAATGACCTTCTCGAATCAGCGTTCGAGCAAGCGAATCAATATTCGACATACGGTCCTGAGATCGTTCGAGTCTGGCAAACTAGGTTAACTAGGGGAGCTGGGCAAATGCCCGCCACCTCGTCCAACTTGAATCGACTTGATCTTTCAGGCGACTTTAGCGAAACCTTCGTCTTGAGGTGAAATTTTTAGGTTTCTATACTCCGACCCACGGCGCAGTCGTTACGCCCCTACCATTTACCAGGAAATCAGTCACAGCGAGTGGGATCCTTCTCCTCAAAAATTCGAATTCATTCACCGCGAGCCGAACGGACTGACGGCTTGCAGGGGGACCGCTGCGCCCGGAATTTTCGCTGGTTCGCATTGATTTGTTTTCTTGTATCCCTGTGCTTCTGGATCCCTCGGGTAAACGCTACCGAGATCGGTGTGCCTTTATCTGACCCTCGCTTCTCGATCACCGTCCAAGCCCACAGTGCGGATCGGAGCGAACAAGGAAACTATCTCGTTTACAGACTTGAAGGAAACGTGCGGGTCACCCAAGGCTCCTTTCATGCCGTAAGCCAGCGCGCAACGTTATGGGTACTACGCGAGGAAATCCCCAACCCAAATAACCCATCCAACAACAGTTCGAACAACGATATCGCAACGAACGGTAGTGCTCAGAACTATTCGAGGAACATCGCATCGAATAGCATCGCAAGCAGTCCATTTGCCAACCGACTCGCTTCCACAGAGCCGAATGGGAACGCCGAACAACCGTTCTACCGCTTGATCCTCGAATCCGAAGGGCAATGCGATGTGAAATGGAATGAAGATCAACGCCTGCGCGATGAGCATTGGATGGGGAGGTTGTATTCCTTCCATGAGCCAAAATTCACAGTGGAAGTCTGGAAGGAAAACGCTACACCGGTTCCTCCATTGGATTTGTCTCGCGAAGACAACCCCAAACAAACCGCTTCGGATCGCCCTAAAGGAGGGCTTGAGCCAAGCCACGTAAATCATAGCCCGTGGGACGATCCAACCCGAGAGGCGATTGTATGGACGCCGGCGGACGATGCGAATCACGTGAGACTCGCAGCGCAGATTCTTCAGTCACAGCCTGCACCCCCAGTCGCCCCACTCCCAGCACCGGCGACCAACAGCGGATCGATGCAGATCGGCAATGCAACACTCGGCGGGACGGTTCTCGATGCAGGGTCCATGCCGATGTTCGAGTCGATTCAACCGATTCCCGTCCCACCACCAAACGGTGCGCAAGCCATCCCCCCTACGACCATCACACCTGTGGAATCCTTCCAGCTTCCGGTTCCATCAACGAACGGTTCATCCGTTATGGTCGGACCGGCACCGTTGGCAGCTCCAGTTGCCGCATCGGCTCCTCAAGTTCGATCCGGAGTTCGATTTGGGGCTAGGACATTCAAGCTCACTGGCCGGGGTGGGATCGACCCTGTCTTCGAGACAAAGTCGCGACCTGAACGAGGTGATTCCGTGATCACGGTCAGTCGCGGAATGCGATTGATGATCGGTGATGCAGCGGTGCAAACCAGTGGCGGGCTTTTCGACATGGGAACGATTCTCATCGAAGCCGACCGCTGCGTGATCTGGACGAGCGACATGTCTCGCTTGTTGACTCAAAAGATAGATGACCTGCCGGTGGAGCTGTACCTTGAAGGCAACATTGTCTTCCAACAAGGTGCGAGAAAAATCTACGCCGATCGCATGTACTACAACGTACAGAGCGAATACGGCATGATCCTTGGAGCCGAAGTCCTTACGCCAGCACCGAAGTACGAAGGGATCGTACGATTAAAAGCGGACGTGATCCAACAACGCTCGCGGGAAAATTTCCTTGCCAATCGCGCAGCGATGACGAGCAGTCGCTTGGGTGTACCTCGCTACTGGTTACAAGCCGACCGGATCGAGCTGAACGATCAACGTCAATCAACCGAGCAGACGGGATTGCTCGGGTTCGGCGTTCTATCCCCTTCGGGTGATACCACGGCGATGAAAGCAAAGGCGAGGCACAACTTCGTGTATATGGAAGGATTGCCTGTAGCTTACTGGCCAATCCTCAACACAAACGTAGATACACCGAGCTTCTACGTGACCGGTGCGCAGTTTCGCAATGACAACATCTTCGGCACCCAAGTACTTGTCGATTGGGACCTGTATCAAATTTTCGGTATCGATGCTGTAGATGGAACGAAATGGGGACTCTCAACCGACTACTTGAGCAATCGAGGATTCGCACTCGGAACAAACTTCCGTTACAACCTGCCATCCCTGCACGGTGGTGGACCTGCTTACGGTTACTTCGATGCATGGGGGCTTAACGACGAAGGGCTCGACACCCTCGGTAGCGACCGCACAGGGCTTGTACCGGAGGAAACATCGCGTGGACGCATGGTTCTTCAGCACCGGCAGCTCCTTTCGCCCGATCAAGAATTCTGGGCGGAATTCGGTTACATCTCCGACCGCAATTTCCTTGAACAGTACTTCGAACAAGAATGGGATACTCTCAAAGATCGCTCGACGGCACTTCGCTATCGCCATTACTTCCTCGGACAGCAAATGCTCGATATCTGGGGCCAAGTCCGTCTCAATGAATTCTTCACTGAAACGCAGTGGCTTCCGCGACTCGATCACTATTGGCTCGGTCAGAACGTTGCAGACTGGATGACTTGGCATGCACATTCTCAAGTCGGCTATGGTCAATTGCGAGTTGCTTCGACTCCGACGGATCCTCAAGATGCCGCAAAATTCCAACTGCAGCCTTGGGAGCAAAAATCTTCAGGCATTCAAGCCGTCACACGACAAGAGCTTTCACTCCCTTGGGATACCGGACACTCGAAATGGGTCCCGTTTATCTCGGGCGAAGCGGCATACTGGGGAGAAGACCTCAACGGAGATTCTCTTGGGCGTTTAACAGGTCAAACCGGATTGAGGACGTCGTTGCCAATGTGGAAAGTGGCTCCCGAAGTGCAAAGCTCGTTGTTCAATCTCAACGGGTTGGCTCACAAGATTTCTTTTGAAACCGAAACGTGGTACGCCGACACGACCAAAGAACTCGATTTGCTTCCACTCTACGATCCGATCGATGATAACAGCCAAGAGCACTTTCGTCGGCGACTGGTGTTCAACACCTTTGGTGGAACGCTTCCTGCTCAATTCGACTCCGTGGAGTACGCAGCCCGTCAAGGTATGCAGCGTTATGTGACAGCCACGAGCTCTCAAGTCGTCACCGATCAATTGCAAAGTCGTTTCGGTGTCCATCAACGATGGCAGACGAAGCGGGGTGTTCAAGGGCGCGAGCGCATCTCCGATGTGGTCGAATTCGACGTCGATGCAATCTACTTCGCCAAACCCGACCGTGACAATTTTGGTGAGTCGATCGGCGGGATCAACTATGAATTCCGATACCACGTCGGCGATCGCGTGACTTTGCTCAGCGACGGATACTACGACATGTTCGAGAGGGGATTACAAGCAACAACGTTTGGCACGTTGATTTCCCGCCCATTGCGAGGTGATTTCTATGTCGGATTTACCAATCTTGATGGCCCCGTCAGCGCTCAACTACTGACTTCAACGTTGACTTATCGCATGAATGAAAAATGGGCGGTGGTCGCAGGATCTGTCTATGACTTCGGGCCATCGGGTAGCAACGGTCATACCATCGGCCTGACGCGCATTGGGGAATCCTTCCTCTTGCGACTCGGGCTTGCCGTCGACTCAGGCCGAGACAATGCGGCCTTCCAGTTCGCGCTCGAACCAAGATTCCTGCCGAGCAAAGGACTTGGAATTATCGGCGGTCAAGCGATTCCGCCCGCTGGCTATTTCGGCTTGGAATAAACCACTCGTAGCACACAGCTGCGATTATTCTTCACCCCAAATCGAGTGCGGGTCGAATACCATCGAAGCGATCATGTTCATCGCCACACATGCCGCAAAAGCGATCACCGCTGGGCCGACATGAAACTCGACAAGCCCCGATAGCTTGACCAACATCACGAGAAAAGCCAAAAGCATCACGTCGAGCATACTCCAGCGACCGGAGAATTCCAACGCGCGGTAGGCCCAAGCCCGATGATGCTGTTCTAGCCACCGCAGCCAACAGAGTTCCAACAACATCACCAATTTGAAAACTGGCAAGACGATCGAGAAGAGCAGAATGACCGTTGCAACGAACCAACTGCCATGTTCGTAAAGCTCGACGATTCCACCGACAATGGAACTGGCATAGGTATGTCCGAGCTTCTCAATTTCTAAGATTGGCAAGAAGATTGCTGCGGGGAACAACAGCAACGCGGCCAGTGCCGCAGCAGCGGTGCGTTGCAGCGATCGACGTGAATCGCCCCCTGTGGAAATCGCTGTACCGCAGCGAGTACAAATGTACTTGGTGGATTCGGTGGTGTGTCCCTGATTGGCACGGGGCGTCTCACTGGCACGGGGCGTCTCACTGGCACGGGGCGTCTCTCTGGGTAAGAGCTCAGAAGACGGCCCATGTCCTAGCGGACCGGGCAGTCGGTGAACCAGCCCACAGCAATGGCAAGCTTTGTACTGTACGCCGGAACCCTGTGCGCCGGGGGCAATCGATGCGTTGTCCTCTACCATAGGCGTCTGATGGGCAACAAGCGAATCGTGGACCATGGCTTACTCCTGATCCTCAAATTCCGTATCCAAAGACTCCTGATCGGGTTCGTCTTGTGCATCTTCAAGCCACTGTTGCATCGCAGCCTTGGCTGCTTCAAGGTCGACTTCTCGCACGACGACTTGAGCATAAGCCGCCGCGTCGGGCCATCCGGTCGCGCCCCCGGCACCGCTATTGAAGGCCTTGATGCCTTGCCCTTCTAAAAACCCAATCAACAAGCGAGCTTCTACTTCGGTAAGATAATCGCTGAGGACAACAGGTCGATGGGGATCGGAATTCATGGTCGTGTCCTTTGCGATTCGCATCAATCTACTGAGCAAACTTGCTTTGTTGAGCAAACTTACTGAGCTACTTATTAAACAGCTTTTTGTGCTGTCTTTTGAGGGGCGTCCATTCCAAGGAACTCCCTGACCACTTGCCGTTCAAGCAGACGAGAGTTGACGTGTGGCCGACGATTCAAGAGCCTCGCCTGTGCTTGCTCTGGAGTCATCGAGCGATGTTTCACCAACCAGCAAAGAACGATCGTAGCGGAACGTGCTCGACCAGCTTTGCAGTGTACGTAGGTGCGTTCCTTTTTAGCGACGCAACGCTGCAAGAATGCGACACCTCGTTCAACGTCCTCTAGAGAAGGTGGATTGAAGTCCACCGTAGGAAGCCACAGTTGCTCAATCTTGTATTTCAAATACTCTTTGATTGGACCGCGATATTCCTGACACATGTTGATCACGTTGCGAACACCTAGATTCGCAAGCTTCGGGACGTCTCTCTTCAGAGGCAGTGCTCCAAGCACAACATAATCATCGACCGCATCCCACCAATGGCGACGGTGCAATATCCGTGCTTGAGCGTAATTCCAAGCAAAGGTCGGGACAAACAGGGAACGTGCCAATAATGGTGGAAGGGGCATCGACTTACTGGTGGTAAAGCAACTGAGTGGTAAAACAACCGTCTGGTAAAACAACTGTGTGGTAAAACAACTGTGTGCGAGGACAACAGATTGAAGGGACAACAGATTGAAGGGGCAACAGATTGAAGGGACAACAGAGCGGCTTTAGAGTCCTTCGGACATCGGTGGCAACGGGTCTGTATCGCGACTCTTATCGTCCGAATCGATTGTCGAGAAGTGCGTATGATAGTCCATGGTCGAATCCATAAAGCGATGAGGGCTAGCTAATTCCGCAACGACCTTTTGTTCCGAAGGCATCGCGGCGCTGACACGCATCATTGGATCTGGAGCGCAAAGCCTCCACTGGGCTCCGATCACCGTGACGTTATCGGTTCCACCTGCATCTTTTGCCAGCTGCACGAGGCGTTCACAAGCTTCCTGTACCGTGTCGGCTTCCACTAAGACCCGTTCGATCGTTTGGTCGTCGACATGTTTGTTCAATCCGTCGCTGCACAAGAGGATCGCATCTTCTGGTTCAAGATTGATCATGGCGATCTCGGCTTGCACACCTTCGGCTCCTGCTCCAAGCGCATTGACGAGGACATTGGACCAAGGTGAACGTTCCGCAGCGCTGGACTTGAGTCGGCCGGATCGCATCATTTGGTTCGCGACGGTATGGTCGCTTGTCAATAACCGCAGGACTCCCTTTTGATAGTGGTAACAGCGAGTGTCCCCTGCGTGCACGACAATCATTCGAGGCCAGACGACATACGCCATCGTAAAGGTCGTCCCCATCCCGGTGAGAGCTTCCGAAGCTTCTGACTGACGTCGTATTTCGCTATGGGCCTCGTTCAACATCTCTCGAAGGTCATCGACGAGAAGATGATCATCCGTGGTCGATATGAGACTATTCCACTGCAACCGGTTCAAGATAGCAGCGAGGAAATACTGAACCGCTAGCCCGCTTGCTTCCTGCCCTGCGCGATGCCCCCCCATGCCGTCGGCAACCATGAATAAATGCCCAAGGGAACCTCCGAGGAGGTTGGCCTGCGGTGCGATCGGCAACGAAGTCGAGTGCAGGCGGATGCTGCGAGCCAATTCACCAACGAAGTATTGGTCTTGGTTCTCTTGGCGAACGAGCCCTCGATCTGTCAGGCCACCGGTTTGAATTTTGATTGGATTCATGTGTGCGTTGGTGCGAACTTTCCAGCTAGCCTTTTCGTAGGGAGCGAACCTTTGCCGCGGCCACCGATGTTGCAGGTGGGGCTGGCTAACGGCGATTGCGATGGACGCCGCTGCTGCCATTCGCTACCGTACCGACGGTCGAAATCACGACGGCCGCTTCCATATTGTCGGTTTTCAATTAAAAGACAAGCAACGGACTGGGTGGTAGGAACGCGGAACCCCCAATTCAATTACTTATACTGTAGCTTAAAACGATTCTACGTGTTATCCATCGTGGCCCTTGAGTAAGAAATCATGTCTGTTTATCCAATCCGAGTCTACAACACGCTGACGAAAACGAAGGAACCGTTCGAAACCTTGGTTCCCGGTAAGGTGGGAATGTACTTATGCGGACCGACGGTGTACGCCGAAGCCCATATCGGACACATGGTTGGCCCTGTCATTTTCGACACCGTAAAACGCTTTCTGACCTATTGCGGCTACGATGTAACCTGGGTTGTCAACATTACGGACGTGGATGACAAACTGATCGTGAAATCCAAGGAAAAAGGGATTTCGATGTTTCAGTTAGCGACCGAAATGACGGCCGACTACCTGTCGAATCTCGCCGCATTGGGGGTCAACCAAATTGATCGCATGCCGCGAGCGACCGACTGCATCCCGGAAATCGTCGCATTTGTCTCGGAATTGATCGAAAAAGGGTTCGCTTACGAAAGTGCCGGAGACGTTTTCTTCGACGTCGCCCGAGACCCAGAATACGGTCGCCTTAGCAATCGCTCCGCAGATGATCAACAAGGTGAAGGAGGGGGTGCCGCCGCTCGAAAACGTTCATCTGGAGATTTCGCCCTTTGGAAATCGGCAAAACCCAACGAGCCGAGCTGGCCAAGCCCTTGGGGCTCAGGACGCCCCGGTTGGCACATCGAATGCTCAGCCATGAGCCGCAGCATCCTCGGACAAACCTTTGACATCCATGGCGGTGGACTCGACCTGGTCTTCCCCCACCACGAAAACGAACTTGCACAAAGTCGATGCTGCCACGGTAAACCGATGGTCAAGTACTGGATGCACAACGGCCTGATGCGAGCGTCGGATGACGCTGGTAAAGTCGGTGGCAAATCCGATCGTGATACCCCCGCAGCCCCTTCCGATGCTTCCGGAAAAATTTCCCGAAGCAAAGGAGCCGGCGGTCTCGCTCAACTGATCGCGAAACATACCGGTGAACGAATCCGTTTCTTTTTGCTTCGATCCCACTATCGCTCCACAAGCGTCTTCGGCGACGAACCCTTGGCCGAAGCTGGCTCGGCCCTGGAGACCTTCTACCGCCTATTCGCTCGCGCAGAGAAAATCCTCGGACAATCTGTCTACGAAATTCCTTACGCGATCCGCCGAAGCGACTCGAAACCACCCGAAGCCTCCTCGGTGCTGCTGGTCGAAATGGCACAATTCCGAGACTCGTTCCTCACCAAAATGGACGATGACTTCAATACCGGTGGAGCTACAGCAGACCTGTTCGAAATGGCTCGTTCGCTAAACCGATTCATCGATCAAAACAAGCTCGAAGAATCCGCCACCCCCGAAGCTTGTGAGCAACTCAGAAACGGGCTCTCGGTCTTGCGTGAACTCGCGGCATTGCTGGGAATCTTCCGAAAACCAGTCCCATCCTCAGGCAACTCCTCTGCCGACTCCAACGTCGTCGATGGTCTGATGCAACTGGTGATCAAACTGCGGATGGAAGCACGAGCTCGACGCGACTTCGCTACCTCCGACGCGGTCCGAGATGGCCTCAAAGAAATCGGCATCGCCTTGCAAGACGGCAAACAGGGAACGACTTGGGAAATCCAGAAGTAAACGCCCCCAAAAGTAAAGACCATCGCCAGGCATAGGTCTCATGCAAAGAAGCAAAGAAACCTTGGATGGGTAAATCCCGTCGCTACATCGTTAGAACGTCGCTACACCGTGAGAGCTTCGCTACATCGTGAGAAATTGAACCATCGATGGATTCCCCACCGGCAAATAATGGCCGGTGAACTCCAAAGCCCCGGTAGTTCGATCGACTCGGAAAATCGCAACGTTGTCCGCGCGCTGATTGCAGCACAGCAACCACTCTCCCGTCGGATCGATCGTGAAACTTCTCGGATAATTCCCTCGCGTCCAAACTTCACCGACGTACCGCAACGTCCCATCCTGCTCAACCGCAAACATCCCGATGCTGTCGTGCAACCGATTCCCGGCATACACGTAACGCCCATCATGGGATACCAAAACCTCCGAACAAAAGTTGCTTCCGGCATATCCTGCGGGCAACGTCGAAATCGTTTGCCGATGCTTTAAACTCCCATCTCGCCCATCCCAGTCATACACCGCCAACGTCGAGCCCTCTTCCTGGATTGAATACAACCACTTTCCATTCGGATGAAAATGGAAATGCCTTGGGCCATCCCCAGGCGGTAACGACACAAATGGGACAACCGCCGGAGTTAACTTGCCTGTCGACTCGTCAAATCGCCACACAAAAATCTTGTCGAGACCTAAATCCACATGCAATACAAAACGACCTGTCGGATCTGTCGCAATCATGTGCGCATGCGTGCGGTCATGCCCGCTGAAAGCAAAACTTCCTGTCGCTGCATGCTCTGCTCGCGTCGGCCCCAACTCTCCTCGATCAACTTGAATATCCGTCGCCTCACCCAACCGACCATCGGCTAGCACGGGCAAAACAGCCACCGATCCTCCAAAGTAATTCGCGACAAACAAAAACTTTTCACTCGGATGCAAGGACACATAGGTCGGCCCCGCTCCTCCGGAAAGCACTGTATTCAGTTCGTGCAACATCCCCGTCTCTCGATCCACACGGTAAGCACTGACCGTACCGTGCATCTGCCCCGTTAGAGGATCAGCACCCTGGGGTGCCTCGCGGCGATCGGTCTCATTGGCGCTGTACATCAACGTCCCCGCCCGATTGCTCGCTAAACAACTTGGACTCGTCCCCAACTCAAAAACTCCGCGAAAACTACCTTGCCCACTCTCACGGTCGATCTCATAAATGTGAATCCCTCGACCATTACCAGGCGGTAAATCAACTTGGGTCGGCAACGTATCTTTCAATGGGGAACTGAAAGTCCCAATGTACGCATAGAGCTTACCTTGCTTGCCATGAGATTGAGCAACAGGAAGTTGATCATCGGCCAGAAGCGATGCACCCATATTGCCAAGTGACAGCGAAGCCCCCGCGCAGCCAATAATGGACATAAATGCGCGACGGTCATTGGAAGAATTCATTGGGGAAAACATAGGGGATTTCGTTCCGCTAAGCTCGGCGGATGGATGATTGTGCGGTTGCATAACTATGGTCAGTTCCTAAAAGCGATAGATGGCTTCTTTATTGTTCATCACCATGTGCGCGAGAGATCGGTAAGCGTCCTTGCGATTCGCAAAATCGGCTGATTGGACGAAGCGTTCGGTGATCTCGATTTCAGCCGGCGTGGGCTCTCGCGAAAAAGCTTTGACCCACATCCAGCGAATTCGCTCGGAGTCGTTCTCGCTGACTTGAAGTACTCGATCAGCCCATCGATCGGCCAACTGATGAACAAAAGGATCATTGAGCAAGATCAACGACTGTGCTGGAACATTCGATACGTTGCGACGCCCCATGCTGCTAAACGGACTCGGGGTGTCAAAGGTGACCATCATCGGATTGAGGAAGTTCCGTCGCACTTCCAGATAAATACTTCGTTTGCCACCGCCATCTAACGGGCCGTTGCGACCGGGACGCCCGCGACCATCAAGAAACTCGGTCAAATGCACCGGGACGCAAGGAGCCTCGGGAGTCGTACCTCGTAAATCGAGCTCATCGGCGATCGACATAAGAGTATCGCGCAGCGCCTCGGCTTCTAATCGCCTGATTCGCACATGAGAGAGCAAGTGATTCTCTGGGTCGACTTCAGTCGCCTTCGCACTCGGACGCGCATCTTGCCGATAAGTATTCGACAAGCAGATTTCGCGAATCAACCCTTTGAGAGACCACCCTTGATCGATCAACGAGTTCGCCAAGTAATCTAGCAACTCGGGATGAGTCGGCCGCATTCCCAAAACACCGAAATCGTCGGTCGTCGCAACAATTCCACGTCCGAGCAAATGGTGCCAAAGGCGATTGGCGATCACTCGGGCCACCAAAGGGTTATCGCTTGCGATCAACTCCTCAGCGAGGGCCAATCTCCCCGAGCCGCTTCCAAGATAAGGTCGCTGCTTACCTCCAAGGGCTTCAAGATTTCTGCGGGGGACTTCTGCGCCGGGTCGCAAATGGTTCCCGCGAATCAACAATGCATCGTTGATCCCACTGCCATCGCGCATAGCGAGTGCAAGTTGGGAATGCCAAGTCGTCCTCGCGGCGAATTGTTGGTCTTGATCGCGACATGCCACCGCGGACGTCGAAAGCTCTGCATAAGCTTCCGCTGCTCGCTGCGAAATATCGGGAGGAAGCGTGTTTGGAAAAACGATATCCTTTGATTCAAGCACACTGCTTGTCCACTGAGCGGCAGCCCAATGATCCGCAACACTCAATTGTCCATTGGGCTGTCCATTGGGCTGGCCGTTGGGCTGGCCGTTGGGCTGGCCATTGGGCGAATCGTTGATTTGTTTCAAAGCCAAATCGCGGACTTCATTCCACATGGTGACGCTTGAAGCAACATCCGGTGCTGCACTCGCCGCGACAGCCGGTGGAACCCCATCGATCACTTGAACCAATCCAAAAGGCTTGTCCTGCAATGGGGATAGCTCGATGTGAACCGTTTTACCTTTGTACCGATCAAGCGAATGAGTCACCCAGCGGTACTCATTATCAGGGCCTCCATTTTCGAAGAGAACCTCACCGTGTAACGGACCAGCGATCAAGCGATGCGAATCGATACTTGCAAACGCGCGGAATGCCCCGCGAACTAAATACGACACCTTCCCTGAATTCAAAGTGAATTTCTTCGTAGGCAACAACTTGCCCGCCTCCTGAACTTGGGAGTTCCTATTCAGGCGGTTCACGCCGTGCGAAGTCTGCGTCATGGGATTCCAGTACAAATCCCTTGCGGCTTCGGTAGCACGATGAAGCATCCATGCTGGCCCGGTAGGAGAGTGAGACAAGCTCAATGAGCCAACCATGTTCGGTCCTGCCCCGTAGATCACGCTGTCGGATTGCCAAAGCGTTTGGTCTGCATCGCGTGCATCCCAAATCACGTGCGGATCTTGCGGTGCTGCGAGCGTAGAAGCTAGCCCCCGCACTTGGTTGATTTTGCCAGCAACTTCCATCACAAAATTCGCTTGGGGCGTATCCGACCCAACTTCTAGCTTGCTTGTCTGCTCCAAAATCTGCTTGATTGCTCCGAGCGCTTTCGACTCGAGTTGCGAATGGGTCTGCGAACGCTCTTTGGCTATGCCCCTGTGCTGCAAATCGGTCTCGAAACGCACAAGCCGATAGTCGCTAGAACGCAAGTATCCGTAGATCGCATAGTAATCCTCTTGGCTGATAGCATCGAATTTGTGATCGTGACAGCGTGCACATGCGACCGTCATCCCCAAAAACGTCTTGCTGAAAACATCGACCATATTGTCGAGTCGATCCGTCTCGTCCTTGCGAGCATCGACCGGTGAGTGAACCCACTCACCGAAATGCCAAAACCCAGTTCCGATAACTGACTCGTTCCAACCCAGTGCCGGCTCTGTCCGTGGGGACTCAATCAAATCCCCGGCAAGGTGCTCTCGAAGGAACTGATCGAAAGGAACATCGGCATTCCAAGCTCGAATCACGTAATCGCGGTAAGGCTCCGCCGATGGAATGTCTTCATCGAACTCGTGACCGCGCGATTGCGCAAAGCGAACCAGATCCAACCAGTGCCTTGCCCAGCGAGCACCGAATTGCGGGTTCGCTAGGAGCGAATCGATCAGCTCAGGATACCAATCCGAATTTTGCGACTCAACGTAAAAGCGAAGCTCCTCAGGGGATGGAGGCAAACCGATCAAATCCAAATAAGCACGACGAACCAACGTCGCTCGGTCTGCTTGCGGATTCGGTTCTAATCCAGCCTCACGCAGACGCTGCAACACAAACGGATCGATCGATGTCGACAACCAGCCTTCTGTAGATGCCGCAGAAGATGCCGCAGAAGATACCGCCGAACCTTCTGAAACCGTACCAGTTGAAACCGTACCGTTGGAAGCGTTAGCAATCGTCATCGGAGTTTTGAGCTTGGACCGCGGTTGCCACACCCAAAAAGATTCGCGCCGTGCTTCGAGATCAAATGCCTCCTGCGGCTCCTTACTCTCTGGTAATGGTTCCTCCGGCCAATAAGCCCCGGTGGCAATCCATTTCTTCAAGACATCGATCTTCTCCTGAGCAATCTTCCCATCAGGGGGCATTTCATACCCGTCGTAATTGACCGATTGGAAAAGCAAGCTACCGGCAGGATCCCCTGCGACCAACGCCGGACCGGAATCGCCTCCTTGGAGAATGAATGTCGAATGATCAAGTCGCAGACTCCCCTTCGACTCTCCAGCCTCTCCGCTGTGACACTTCCAACAGTGCTCTGCAAGGATCGGCCGAACTTGCTTCTCAAAGAACTCATGTTCCTGCGAAGCTGCAGGTGCTGCTACGTCGCTTTGCCCATTGGCAGTAGCGAAGGCGAACAAGCACCAGACCAACAGCGATCTGAACGGTAATAGATCGAAGAAGCGTAACGGGCGAGACGAAGCGACAATCGCCATAGTTGCATCGATGGGGTAGGGGGGGGTGAACCAACATCAACCACGACTGAATCGCAGTGCCGTTGGAGGAGGGATTAGGCGGCCGCGAAACCCGGGCCTAAACACTTTGGAACCACACGCGTCAATCAATGGCATGTTCCAAGGGTACCATTAGTATAGCAACTGTTTTCGAGTCGTCCCTGTGTTCTGCACACCAAATTCCCACTCAGTGCATTCCTCGTCAATTCCTCGTCCATTCCTCGAATCGGCCCAGTTCGAATCGCCCCGTTCGAATCGGCCCAGTTGGCTTGTAGGTGGTATCCTCGCTCTTGAATTAGCTCGGCGACTAACGAATTAGCTCAATCACTAAATCAGTCACCAAATCAGTCACAAGCTCAGATCAGTAACCGAATCCGGCTCGGAAAATCAGACTGTCTTCTGGTTCAAGATTCGCCGAAGAACGATTTCGGTAGATAAGCTCGCGATTGAATACGTAGCCGAATTCCATGAAGCAGGTGCGGAAACCTTGGCGAAGCAGATCGTTGCGACCGGTTTCAAACCCGACCAAAGCCCGAATGTCGTTGATATCGATCTCATCCGTGGTATCGTCATCAACCTGCTTGATCGTCCATGCCCCGCCGCCGTAGTAACCGGTCAGGTACCACCATACATCTTTGTTTCCAAAAGTCGTCAGATAGTGCGATAGCTTGGGCTCCGGGAAGAACAAATCCCAACGGGTATCCTGATTGGGCATCCACAGAATCCCACCGGCTGGGAGCAATTTGATTTTGTTGCGGTCGATGTAATAGACCCCTGCTCGCAATGTGGAATTGGGGGTCATCCGAAGTTTACCCAGCGCTTTTCCTTGTAGTCGAATGCTCTCGGTGCTAATTGCATCAAAAGCCGAGTGCACCCCGACCCGCCAACCTAGCTCCGCACCAAAGGTCTGAAGCGGATCGGTTTCCCAGGTGCTGTCAAGAAACGCACTGAATGCGGATCCAGGTAGATCGCTTCCAGGAACCGCTGGCCCGCTCCAGAGATGCTGCACATACGTCGGCATGAAATACCAAGGCTGCGAACAACCGAGAAACTTCGGGATTGCAAAAACCATCGAAGTCTCGAAGTCATGACTTTCGATTTGATTGCCGGAGACACCTCCGAAGTCAGTGTTCCCAGGCACATAGGTATAGCGAAATCGCACCCCTTGGCAAAATCGCATCGTCTGTTCCGTCTGAGTCTGCACCGCATTCGATGTATTGTACCACCACGAATTCCATGAATTCGGATATGGGCCTTGAGGATACCCATACGGGTTCGCCCCCGGATACCCAGGGTTCGTATACGCTGGGTTAGGATAAGCCGGGTTTGAATACGTTGGACTCGGATATGCTTGCCCGGGATACGACGGCGCTGGATAAGAGGGCGCCGGATAAGAAGGTGCTGGGTAGGAAGGGGCCGGGTAACCGGGAGCGGAGAAAGTACTCGGTGGGGCACTAAAGGTCGGCGGCGCGCTATATGTCGACGGCGCGCCGTATGTTGGTGGTGCTCCATAAGACGTCGGTGCGCCGTAAGGGGCCGGGGCACCGTAGGCCGTTGGCGAGGGAGCCCCAGAAAGCCAATCCATCCATGAATTGTAAACCTGATTGAAACTCGAATTCGGTGCGGTACTTGGCCGAAACGTCGGTGCGTAAGGGTTGTAGCTACCTGCCGGAGCGGCCGTCGGGGCGGCTGTCATGGAAGGATAAGCCGAGCTCGGATAGGTCGGGCTTGGGATCGCCGGCGGCACGCCGCCATACGTAGGCACTGTCGAAACCGGTGGCAATGTGGTTGCAGGGAAAGCTCCGGTGGGACTCCCAGTCGTAGGATAACCCGTCGTAGGATAACCCGTCGTCGGATAGCCAGTGGATGGATAGCCCGTCGAAGGATATCCGCCGGTGGAATACCCAGGGGTCGTCGACGGGAACGGCGGAGGGGCTTGACCGTGCAACTGCGAAGCTAGGACAAGCAAAAAACAGACTACAGATAGGGTAAAATAGCTCGATCGCCCAAGAATTCGCAGAGGAGTCCGCTTCGCAGACCGCGCAAGATCGACGCGGCGGGGATGCCTGAGCCCCACAACTAGCGTTTCATCTTGAAATTCTCTTGGGTGCAGCAACGGTTCAGTTCAACCTTGGATTTATCAAGCCGATCGGTTCCCGCTTCGCTCTGCGCCATGCGGAATACTCACCGAGTTGATGTAGCTCCCAGGGACTTTTCCCGTCAAGCGAACTTGATCGATTCTCCGGAAAACGACGGATTTTCCTAAAAAAATGGTTTTTCCTAGTTCCTCCCGCCCGCCTAATTTGCGCAAATTGTTGATATCCACCCAATCAGGAACTATTCTTGGAAGTTACGTTGTTTTGCAATCGGACGGCAGATTCCAGCGTCCGATACCCCCGAGAAGAGTCGGAAGAACCTTTTTAGTTCGGACCTGACCGCATTTCAGTAGTACAAGGCGATCCCTGATGCTTTTCCATCGTTTACTTTCCCGATTGGGCCAATCGACCGGCTCGCTATTGTTGGTTGCACTCTGTGCAACGATGGGCTACTCCCAAAACAACAACAATAACAATAATAACAACAACAATAACAACGACAGTGGGAACGGCGGTGGTGTCGAGATCGATCCGCAAGGGGTGTTGCGTATCAGCAACATCGACAACGCTCTTGCCGCACGCATGCGAATGGCGACCTTGAAGTCGACCGACCGCAACGAACGAATCGTCTCCGAGATGCGAAAAGTATCTCTGAACCGACTCGAGAGTATCGTTGCTCAACGGCTTGCAGAAGACCAAGAACTCGATGAAGAGATGCTCGGCTTGGCTGGCTTGACCCGAATCGAATACGTTTTCTACCTTCCCGAATCGAACGACATCGTCATCGCTGGTCCAGCGGAAAAGATTCACGTCACCGAAAACGGAGATCGCGTTGGACTCAAGTCGGGTAAGTCCGTACTGAAGCTCCTCGACTTGGTCGTCGCACTTCGGACCTACGCTCCAAACAAAGAGCCTGCAGGTTCGATCGCTGTTTCCATTGATCCAACACAAGAAGGGATCAAACGGATGAACCAGTACAATGCGCAATTCGAAGGTCGCGCAAACCAAATCAACGCAAATGTCCTTGCAGGAATGAAACAAGCTCTTGGTTACCAAGTCGTTTCGGTCAAGGGTGTACCTCGCGAAACGAACTTCGCTCGCGTTCTAGTCGAAGCGGACTACCGAATGAAGCTCATCGGTTTGGGATTGGAAAACACGGTCATCCCTTTCACGCCTTGGATCGCTCGAACTCAAGCTGGAGCAAACCAGAACGCTCTGCAACGCTGGTACTTTGAAGCAGACTACTCGAAGGTTTCCACGAACGAAGATCGTTCAGCTCTGCACTTGCAAGGGCAAGGGGTCAAGCTCACCGGCGAGAAGGAATTCCTTACCAAGTCCGGTAACAGGACCCGTGGTGCCGGTTCAGGTGACTCCGCATCGACTGCCTTCGCCAAGGAATTCACTCAAAAGTTCGAAGCTTTGGGTGAGGCAATCCCCGTCTTCAGCCACATGAGAAACTTGTTCGACATGAGCGTCGTCGCAGCCTTCATGCAACAAAATGATCTCTACGGTCGTTCCAACTGGGAGTTGGGAGTATTCGGAGATGAATCCAAGCTAGTCACGTTGACGAACCCAGCAATCTCCCAAGTCGAGCCAGCGGTCAACGCCGTCAAAAAAGATGGGTTGCTCATCACCCCAATCGGCGGTGTGCACATCTCCGCTCGCAAACTCGCTTCCGATCCTGCTGTCGACAACGAGCTCGATGGAGTTTCGACCAAGCTTTCCGCACCTGAGGATTTGGCAAACAGCCAATGGTGGTGGGACTGATCGAAAAAACCGGTATACTGATAATTCGTAAGATCGAAGCCTCGACAAAACCGAGGCTTCTTTTTTTTAACCAAGTCCATCCCATGGGAGCTATCCGCCCGCGCTCGATCAGGATGCAAAACGAAACCATTCGTTATCCCAAAGCAGGAAGCTTATTTCGATGGAAAGTTACGCGGCTGAGAATTCGCGCTCGGTGGAAGTTGCTGGTCATGCCACCCGCAAGCGTGCGGAGAGTAGTAAGGCAGAGCGAGTCAGAGCCGAGCAACTTGGGCGATTTGAAAAGAAAGCCGTTTCAATTCTTACCGCTTCCTGCTTCTTGATCCTCTACGTGCTGACGCACATCCCTCCATCGAGGAGTACTCCCATTGCTTCACATGTTGGAGATAAAACGCTACACCTTGTGGCTTACCTCGGAATAGGATTCATCCTTACCTATTGGATGCACTGTTTCTTTCTGAAACCTACTTTTCTTATGGCATGTCTTTCTTTCGGAGTTGGAGCCCTTTTTGGTGCGTTTGACGAATGGACGCAACCATTCTTTAACCGGGTATGCGACATCGAGGACTGGTATGCGGATTTAAGTGGATTAGGATTTGGCATTGCATTATTCCTGTTTGTTCGCAGCCACTTACCGGAGCTGTGCCAAGCTCGCGGCGCTGAGAAATGACACAACTTTCGTTCGTAATTCC
>Ga0315899_10000801_pt1 | contig 37325 bp, 50 predicted proteins | sample LakEriMetagenome_2_FD_203518 | JGI IMG/M metagenome (GOLD analysis project Ga0315899, IMG submission 203518) | Freshwater fungal communities from buoy surface, Lake Erie, Ohio, United States - Buoy 4 MA112 | ecosystem: Environmental > Aquatic > Freshwater > Lake | place: USA: Lake Erie, Ohio...
GATGGGTTACGTCCTCGACTTGCCGCAATCGGTTTTGTGATGATCTGTGCGGGCTGGATATTGCCAATTTCACCGATACGATCGCCGTTGCAAGCGTTAGTAATCAAGCGGCGATCGCCGTTACGAGCAGTTTTGCTGACAATTTTTACACCGGGGGCACACTAATTTGGCAGACCGGGGGCAATATTGGGATTCAAAATATTTGCACTTATAGCAACGGTTCCACAATTCGACTGTTAGATCCGGCTCCGAATCCAATTCAATCAGGGGACACGGCCACGATTACGCGGGCTTGCGGAAAATCCATTGCTGATTGTTGGCGGTACGGTAACGGACTTCGATTCAACGCCGAGCCTGGGCTTCCGGGGGCTGATACGATTTCGACTAGTTACAACAGCGATGACAAAACAAATTAAGCCCTATAATAAAAGGATGCCCCCGGCTGCGAACCGGAGGACTTTACCACTACCTAGTATGGAGGCAATGGCTTATGAATAGCCTACAGAATTTTGACTACAACGGCCAATTGATTCAACGGCGCGATGATGGGTTTGTAAACTTAACCCAAATGTGCCAAGCCAACGGGAAACAGATTAATGATTTTTTCCGATTGAAGTCCACAAAGGAATATTTAACAGCGTTGGAATCAGAAACGGGAATTACCGTAACGCAGTTATATCAAGTGTTTCAGGGTGGTAATGGCAGTCAGGGAACATGGGGACATCCACTAGTCGCCTTACGATTAGCCCAATGGATTAGCCCAAAGTTTGCGGTTTGGTGTGATGCCCATATTTTTAATTTGATGGCGACGGGTCAAACTTCTTTGGCGATTAATCCAATTGAAGAGATGCGACTCAAGATTGAATTGGCCAAGCTGGAAACCCAAAAATCACAAACTGACTTGGCGTTAATTAATCTCCGAAATACGATTGTTCAAACTTGCCCGGAACCCGTACAGCAAAAAATCTTAGGGTTCCAAACGGTTGAAAAAATCGAATACCGCGATCGCGTCATTGCAGGCGGACGGGTGATCAACGATGGCAACACCGTCACTAAAACGGATTTGTGTCACCGCTACAAATTCTTGACCAAAAATGGAAGCCCCAACTATCGCCAATTGAATGCGGTGCTAGATGACATCGGCATGGATACCGATCATCCGGCTTGGGAGATGTCGGCCAGCATCAAGGAAAATTACCAGTTCAACCGCGATTATTTACGCCAATTAGATGACGCGATTATCTACGGCGATCGGCAATTGAACTTAGGCGAGTAATCCTAATTCGCCACAAGGAACGGCTGGCGACGTTGACCATTATTCATTACTGAGGATTTTGTTGTGTGCAAAGGTAAGAAGATGCAAGACTGGGACAATTTTTATTTTAAAATGAGCGCAATTTTTCGGGATCACGATTATTCCGTATCAGAATTTTTGCCTGGAGAAAGTGCGCTTGAAATTGATTTTTTGAAAATTGTAAAAAAATTTTCGGGTGAAGGTTACTCCATATCGAAAGACATTGATTCTTTGTTAAGTGATTTTTTTGGGGATGACGTTGCATTTGTTCGGGAAATGGCAATAGTCCAAGAACTTGCAGTAACAAATTATGGCGGCGGGCTTAATTGTTTTTCGATTTTTGACAGCATGAATTTACCTTCCTTACGCGGGATATATATGATTTATGTGCTTTACCCCGATACAAATCCTGCCTGGAAGCCAGACACTCAAGATGACTTATGTGTTGACCTTCACGGCGCAGACCACCTAATACCCTTGTATTTTGGCGTATCGGAAGACTTAAATCAGCGTTTCAAGAATCATCATCGATTAGATGAAATTGCTTTTCTAGAGCAGATGGGACTAATGATGCGGTTTTCTTACTTTACTGACAAGGAATTTTATCGACTACCAGAAAACTTGTATGGATTAGAGTCAAAGCTGATTAAAGCTTTTCGCCCAATTCTCAACGATGAGCGGTGTTTATCGTTGGGGAAAGAAAAAAATTCCATTCAGCCATTAAACCAAATTCAACCCATGTTCTCTTATTGACCGATCGCCGTCTGTACAAACCTAAACTATGAGCCAATCCCAAGGCTCTTTTTTTATGTTCCAAGAACAGCGACTAGAATTAGGCTTAAATTTTGGCGCATCCTACGGCCCCCGATTCTCAACGGCGATCGCCACCCAATCCGACGGTCAAGAACAGCGGCGGGCCATGTGGAGCCAACCGCTAATCGTGGCTAACTTGGCCGGTCGGGCAGTAGACAAAATCGAGCTTGATTATTTATTGGATTTCCACGCCAGCGTTAAGGGTTCCGCCTATGGTTTTCGCCTTAGAGATTGGAGTGATTATCAGTCAGGTCTAACGGCGATCGGCACAGGCAACGGAACCACCCAAACTTGGCAACTGGTCAAACGTTACACCGTGGGCAGTTACACCACAACCCGACCCATCACCAAACCCGTTGCCAATACCCTTACCCTGTACCTGAACGGAATCGCCACCGCTACAGGATGGAGCCTGAACACCACAACCGGCGTGTTAACCACTACCCTAACCGGGGCGATCGCCGTTGACTTTGAGTTTGACGTACCTGTCAGGTTTGCAGAAGACCAAATAAAATTCACCTTTGAAGCCGCCGATCCCTTCGATTCTGCCCGTAGAATTTTCACCCTCGATGCCCTGACCTGCACAGAAATCAGATTAGAGCCGACCATCTACCCGGCGATCGAGCCCTTACCGCCATCAATGCCCCTATTCAATTTGGGCTACGACTACGGAACCAACGGCGGGCCCCAATTCGATACCGGCATTGCTTCCACCGCATCCGAATTTGAAGCCCGCATCCCATACCTGGATTCCCCTAAAGGATTTTGGAATATCGGCGATCGAACTCTTGACCGTGCCCAGGTTGACTATTTTCTAGCGTTTTATCGCCTATGCCGTGGGATGGCCGTGCCGTTTTTGTTCAAAGATTGGCAGACCGAAACCACCAAACCCGTCCGGTTTGCAGAGGACAGAATTAGTCTTCAATTCAATGCCTATCGCCCCCATGATCAACAGGTCATTTTTTATCTGGGCGGATTGGCGATCGTGGAAAACCCACCTCCCATCATTCCCACATGGACTCTACGCCTACGATACAAAGACAATACATCCGGCCCATTCACGAATTTACTTTTAACTTTTGAGGCTTTATCTGTTGAATCTATTTTGTTAGGAGAACTGAATAACTTCTCTAACGGTATAGGTACTTCTGGCTTTCCCTCAATAAATTACGTCGCACAAACCGTAGGGGGAGAAACACTTTATATTCAGGTTTCAATCATAGATGCTAATAATAATATTCGGTATTTAAGTAGTAGCGATTTAATCGAACCCACCGATATAGAGTCAAGCAGCAATCCTAAAATTGGATGGGTAATTGTAGGGAATCCACCGGGAGGGGGCAGTGGTGACTTGCGATTGTTTGAGTTTGTTAGCTTGGTGCAAAATTAAGCGATTGAAGAATAACACCGCATCAATAATACTTTTCCTGCAAAGTTTCCCACTGGTAAATACCAAGGACTACCACTATCTGGGAATACGCTCCCTTGAATTTTAACGGGCTTCAAATAAGTGTAGCTACCCGTTCCTAGTAACAGGTTAGGGGCGCGACCTATAACAGGAAATCCCAGCGTTGCATTATTTTCGTAAACCCATAAATCGGTAGCCCATTGACTCCCTGGGGTTTGTCCATCAGAGCATGATATACCATAAGCAGCTCTACCTGATTGCAATAAGGCTTTATTCGCTCCAGCTATAAAGTGGGACGCAAAACTTGTAGACTGCAACGCACTGAATGTACTTTGTTTTATATTGATTATAATGTATCTCTTTTGGTCACTTTGCGTATAGTAATTAAAATTTGTATTGACATTTAGTAGTTGTGCCATATACAAAAATACAGGTTGCCTTTCCCATGCTGTCCTGGTTGAGTTGTATTTAAAGGTAAACCAAGAAAAGTTGTTGGGTGATGCGTTTACGACATAATCGTGGCCATTTTGTATCGGGATGCCAATGATGTCGGATAACTCAAAATTACTAGTTGCGTGGTTAATGTGGATTATAGAGTTTTGGGCGTAAACTCCTAATGACACCGATCTTCCGACTGGCGTAAAAGTAAAGAAAGGTGAAAAGCTACCGGGGAAAGTCCAGTTCCCCCGCAAGAAATGGCTGGCATATCCGACAGTGGGCATCATGTTTGCCATATCAGTCCAGAAATCTGTGTTGCTGGCATTATCAGATATAGACTTAAACCAATAGGTAGACGGAAAGGCTATATCATGCGTTCCCCATTGACAATCTCCCAAGTATTTGTTGCTAGCCGTATCACTGTAGACTGTACTCATGTTTTAAGGCGCTTGTGCGAAGCTATAATCTGGCGTAGTTTGTGGGCAATAATTAACTGTATTAAAACTTATATTGAGATTGTAATTAATTGTGTAGTCAGGAGTAGTCTGTGGGCAATACCTTGGGTAATCAGAAGGGACTGGGGGTAGTTTATTTTCTATAAAATACCATCTCATAAAGCCTCCAACATTATTGTAAATTCAACGTCTAAGGCAGCGCTATTAGCAGTAGAAACAATCGTTACCCGTTGCCCTGTTGTGACCGTGTTAGCCGCTGTTGCTGTTACTAATTGTTCGGTAGAAGTGACGCTAACCGCACTTAGTCCGGTCACGTTCGTTCCGTTAATTTGAATAGCCCAAGCACAAGTTCCTGACGCTGATTTTACCCTCAAGTTAAGGATTTTGTAGGAACGATCTGGTTTAAACAAAGGATAGGTTTTGTTGGCAATTGTTTCAATAAATCCACCGTAGGGAAATATATTGGCGTAAATTGTAGGGAATGTTTCTAAGCTTCCATCCCCCCGCAAATATTGGCTAGTTGTGCCGGTGGGATTGTCTAACTTACCTGCTAACGCCGTATTAATGTCATCAAGTTCCGTTTGCAAATCTTCCTGATCTGCCAACGTCCCCCCAATACCACCCCAGTCAACACCTGAAGCGGAAACAATCACAAAATCAGTCAGTGATTGACCCGTTCCGGCTGGGTTGGTAACGACGATTTTCCCCGTTGTTGTGCTTGCCCCCACGATCGCCGTTAAAGTCAAGTCATTTACTACGGTTAAGCCGGTCATAGCAACGCCGTCAATTGTGACACCTGTGGCCCCGGTAAATTTTGACCCGACAATCGTAATTGTGGAACCGATCGCCCCTTGGGATGGGGAAAAACTCAGGACTTTAGGTAAGTTGGCATAGGGATCGGATGGCAGGTTTATGGGGGGCGGGGGAGTGGCCGGGGTTGGTTGTCCGCCATAGGAAATATTGATCGCCGTGCCGTTGGTGATTCCGCCGCCAATAGTCGGGGTGACAGTTCCGGTGGTGGTGTTGACGGTGTAATCTGTACCAACGACAAACAAATTGCCAAGATTGTCATAAACCGAGACAGCATAGATATTTTGTTGAGCCAGGGCGATCGGGGTTCCTTGGGTAGCAGTGGCGGTTTCCCCTTGGGCGGCAACGGCGGTGTATTGGTTGTTGTAAATCGTGGAATCATAGGCATAGGCTTCGATTTCAATAACCCCATTGGCCCCATGATTGAGGCGTTTAATTTGCAAAAATTGGGGATCGCCGTCTCGGAATTCACAGTTGATTACGTCCCCCGCTTCCAAACCGCAATACCGCCCCAACACCGAAAATTTATAGGTTCGCCGTCGTTGCCAGGCCAATAACAAAATTCGATTAGCAATGTTCAACGCTTCGGTTTCTGTCAACGTCAGGTTAGATAGATCAACCTCCTCAATGTTTTTGTTCTCACTTAAAACGATCTCAAAACTAACCTTTTCCCCTGGTAGATAGTCGTTGTTGAAATCCGAAAACTTGATCCGTACTTGGGTGGGAAGCTGGGCAATGTCTTGGTCAATCTCCTCAGTGAAAACATCCCCCCGTTCACTGCCATCTTCCCGCCCTGCCATTTGGCTACGGGAAAAGTACACGCTAGAAGTTGGCCTGTTTTGTTTGATAAATTTTAGGGATTCCCCGGTATCTACGACTTCAAAGTTGTAAGCCCATTGCAATTGGGTCAGCTTGTCCGCCACGGTGGAGGGGTAGGCGACAAAGCCCCTGACTGACACGGTGTCTAGTTCTGTGGTGTCAAATTGATCGGAAGTGTACCCAGCTTTTTCTAAAATCTTGCCGATGATTTCACCCAAATAAATCGGATTACCACTGGCATGGGTATCGATCGCCGCTTCGAGATCGGGATAACGAGAATTGAAAAGGTTGCCATCTGAGTTGTTGAGGCGTAGGCGTTTGATGGCGGAATAACAGCGGCCATGGTAGGCGATTTGGTTAGACCCCATAAAGTTGAGGGTGGGGTCGGAACTGGTTTGATCGCCGTAATAGTTGGCCACTTCCAACCCTGCAAACCGGCCCCAATAGGTTCCCAATATTCCATCAACCGAACCGTTTGAGTAGTAAAGCTCACGGTTAAACCAGATTTTTTTAACTTCCTGCCCGTCGTCTAGCGGTGGATTGGCCGCCCAGAGTACGCCCAAATTTCCGTAATAGATATAGGTCAGGATTGTTTCTCTGGCAACGGGGTCAAAATAATCATCCCGTTCCCAATCCGGCGGAACTTGGGCAGCAACATAAATCCCCCGGACTCTCACCTTGCCGTAAATATCAGGGATGTTTTCCCCGTAGGCGGAGTTGGGATAGTCAAAATTTTCAAGCCGGTTAACCTCTCGCTGGGTAACGGGCTTGGTTTGTTTGTTGAACAGCGATAACAACGCGGATGCGCCAAAGCTGACAGCGGTGGAAATCAGGAAGTTTGCAACCATGCCCCAACCCTAAACTTGTACAAAAAATCCCGACCAAACGGCGATCGGGTTTTGATGTCGTGCTTTAGTTAAACCTTGCCTCAGTCCCCATCTTAGCTTTTTCCCTAATGCTTCCCTAAATAGTTTTTGGTTTTGGTAGATTTTGGTAGATTTATCTCCCACTAAAAGCCTTGATTTTGTTAGGTTTTACGGTGGTTTCAGGTTTTCGGATGTTGCCGATCAACGCATAGGCACTCTGTCTAGGGTGACTCTGAATCGTGCCTATCTAAAGGGTTTTGGCTTCTGCCATTTTGCTTTGCCTAAATCTTCCCTAGTATTTTCCCCATGCTGATCTCGTCGATATAGCTGTGGTAGTGGCGATAGTGAATCTCTATGCCGTGGCCCATCAACCGAGAGGCGATCGCCGAATCAACTCCCTTCAGGGCACATCGGACGGCGAAGGCATCCCGCAATCCGTAGGCGGTGAATCCTAGCTTGAAGGGTCTGAAGCCGCTACAGATTCTTGATCCTAGGTCTTTGTTGGTTTCGGTTCCTTTTAGTTGGAAGTTTGGCCAATGGCGATCGCCTAAGTCAAACAATTCCACCCAATCGGATGGAACGGGCCAGACTTTTCGGGAACCTGTTTTGGTGTCTTCGTGGGTGGCGATGATGGGGAATTGGCTTAGGTCTAGTTGGAATAGTTCATGGGGGCGGAGTCCATAAGTGGCCAGGATTCCGGCGATCCAACGCCATCCTTTGTTGTCTATTTTTTGCAGAGCTTTTATGATTTCGGCATCACTGGGAACGTGCCTTTTTTTGGCTTTCCATTTCCCTCTCAATGGTGCAAATTCTTTAGGCCAATCGAGTTTATGCAGGTCGGACAGAGCTTTGTAGGCTTGATAGGCGTGTTTTCGGTAGAAGCTATCAACGTCAAATTTCAATAATGTCTCTTTTATAACGGCGATAGTGAAGGGTTCATCCTGGGGCAGGTAGTCAAAATAACGCTGGTAGTGGCTCCGGTATCCGTCTTCTGTGGTGGCGTTTTTGGGTCTGGTTTCCCAGAAGTATTTTTCATATTCGGCGATCGCGGTTTCACAATTATTTTTTATGTCTAAGGCTGATTGTGGTGTCCAGTCTATCCAATCAAAACGGTCAAATATCAAGTCGCTTTCCAATCTTTGCGCTTTGCCGAATGCGGATTTAATGCCTTGGTCTGTGGCGGGGCATCCGGTTTTAATTTCGTGTTGTTTCCATGCGCCTTCCCCATTTTTGGGCGGCAGTGTGGCCCGCAAATATAACCGGCTTCCCTTCTGTCGGATTTTTACTCTGTCTAGTTTGGCGTTATGGCGATCGAGGGTCATTGATATTTTCCGCCGCTCTCACACACGGCTAGACGGCGATCGGGTTCAGCATCATGAGAAAAAAAGACAGAATCGCCACTCTTGTATACCAACCAAAAATAATCCTTGGCCACCGGGGGCAATGCGTTGATCAGCTTGTCCACTTTTTTGTACCCGCTGTCAGTTTTGCCGTTCAGGAATCGAGACACGTCTGATTCTGCAACGCCACTAGACCGCGAAATATCAACCGCTCGAATATTGAATTTTTGAATCGTGAGCTTAAAAGCCCGGCTCATGTCCATTGTGGTTCCACCTATATCGCTAAACCAATGCTAATTATTGGTTGACGACTTCGTCAATGCGTTATCAGACATAATCAATTGTGGTAACGTAGGAATTGACCAATTCATCAAGAGGCTATGATAGTTAATTTCCAAGAGGCTAAATTGTCTGAATTGGAGTCTGTGACAGGGATTCCAAGTGAAATGTGGTGTCGCTGGTTTGCTGGGTATTACTCGATCTCAGGAAAATCCTTGTCAAAGGCCGCGAATGCACTCGGAGTAAGCACATCCACGCTTTTAGATCAAATCGAGAAGCGAAAACTCCTAAAGCAAGACATCGAGAAGCGAAAACTCCTAAAGCAAGACACAGTAAGCAATTAATTTTTTTTTGGACTTTCCTCTTGACGTATCCGTCAAGACTGTGTATTGTTAATGAATGACTTGCATATTCATCAAGTGAGGTTATCCACCAGTGAAATTTGAACAGTTCAAGGAAAAGGCGATCGCCGAATTACGCCACGGCAAATCGATGACGGTATCAGACCTAATCAAGGTAACGGGGGCGGCAAGTGGTAGTGCTTACCGTTGGGCCAATATGATGACGGATTCGGGCGTTGTGCTTAACGATGGTGGTTTTATCCGTTTAACCCCATCTGCTACTCAGTCAGAATTATTTGATGTCGATCCGTCCGCAATTGCGGACACTTCCCAACCCATTACAGATGTCCCCATTGTTGAGGTAGTTGATGAAGTCCACGCCCCCAAAGAAAAGCCCATCAATGCAACGGCGATCGCCAGTTTTGCTTATAAGCAGATGGGAGAGGTTCGGACGGCAACGGTTAACGGGGAGCCTTGGTTCTGTCTAAACGATGTCTGTGAGGTATTGCTGATTGCATCCCCCCGAACTGTAGCGGCTCGATTAGATACAGATGAGAAAGGTTACGTCTGTCTGACCGACGCAATGGGACGGGAACGAGAAACGACCTTTATTAATGAATCTGGACTTTATTCCGTAATCCTACGCAGTGACAAGCCAGAAGCAAAGCCGTTCCGTAAATGGGTCACGTCTGAAGTATTGCCTGCCATCCGCAAAACAGGCCGCTATGAGCCGGAGCCACAGAAACCACTAAGTCAGCTTGAAATGTTAGCGGCGATCGCCCAAGAGGCAGTCAAAAACGAAAAGCGGTTAGATGCGGTGGAGTTGGAAGTTAATGCTTTGAAAGAGCGGCGACTAAAGGCAGAAAAAAAACTGAACCTCTTACCATCTGCCAGTGTGCCAGCCGTGCCGAAAAGTACAAGGGCGATGATCAATGAGCGAGTCGCGGCGTACAGTGCGGCTGGAAATGGATCGCCGTTTTGTAGGGGCTGAATTAAAAGAGTCCTATTGGGAATGTGCCGCCAAAAACCTGCAATTTATTGAATCCAAACCCCAACAATTAAGCCTAATCGCATGAGTGAACCATGCCCCCATTGTTGGGGCGACACCGAAACCATTGAATTTCCCCAACTCACCCATCCCGTCATAGCCTGCCTTGATTGCGGCGCGATGAACTACACCAAACCAGAGGACTTAGAAAATGCTGAAAAAATTTTTGACCACGGGCTATTTACTAGCGTTAACTGCTATGCCAGTCCAGGCACTCCCAATCTGGGCAATGGCGATCGCCCGGAGTCAGTGTGAATACCTGGCGATCGGGGCTGATTGGGAATCAGCGGTTGACCAGTCCTTACGGGATAACCAGCATTGGGCCAGTGAATTTACCAACAACAAAATGGCCGCCAAGGCGATCGTTTATGCCGCCCATGAACTTTGCCCCAACCTCTATCGATCCGCCTTTCAGGAATATGAACGGCAAAAAGCCCAGCCCGTTTACAACCCCCTAGAAAAACTCCTGTAACCCATGCGATTAGAACACTTCACCGAACCAACCCCGATCGCCACCCTCTACGACCAATTAGAGGAATGTCGCACCCTACTGGCGATCGCCGTTTCCTGTGCAGACTTTACCGACACCCCGGAAATTAACGAATCCTTGCAAGAGGAGTTACGGGTACGCATTGTCTGGTTGACAAACGAAATCACCACCCGATTGGAAAAATTATGAAATTTGCATCGTTATTCACAGGCATGGGAGGGGCTGACATTGGCGCAATACAAGCCGGACTCACTCCTATCTGGGGAATCGAAATCAACCCGGCGATCGCCAACCTAGCCCGCTCAAACTTTCATGACCACAAAATCATCATTGGTGATGTCGGAAACTTCGATTACTCCAAACTCAAAACCCCTTACAACAAACCCGATTGGCTTCACGCAAGCCCTCCATGTATCAACGCCAGCCGGGCCAAAAACGGACAGGAAACCGACATGGACAAATACATCGCCAAGGGTGTTTGTGATGCGATCGCCGTTCTACGTCCCGACTATTTCAGCCTAGAAAATGTCGCTGGCTATTTCTCTTATGACAGTTTTTTGAAAATTGACACGACTTTATCTGATTTTGGTTATCACTTTTTTACCAAGATTTTTGATTGTGCCCAATATGGTGTACCCCAAAGCCGAAAGCGGTTGTTTTTAGTGGCATCAAAAAACAACGAATCTGCCTATCGGATTGATGACATTTCCTTAGCCCCGGTTATGAGTTGGAAAGAGGCGATCGCCGACCTAATTCCTTATCTCACACCAACCAAGCTGACGGGATGGCAATATTCGGCGATATGCGTAAAAACAGGACACTTGCCAACCGATATCGACTTGCCAGATTTGGTTATTCAACGTAGCGGGGCCAGAAAAAAAGACGGGATTCCAAACAACACCATCCGTTTTGCAGATCAGCCGATGTTCACCGTTAAGGCGATGTCGGGAACCCAACGCCCCAGCGTTAAACAGTCAACCATCGTCATTTCCGGGCAACCCTACGAAGCCGATCCGCCCTGCTTGGCCCGTTGGCAAACCATTCCCGATTCCTACCAATTAAGCGGCAATTTAATCCTTGACACCATGGCGATCGGTAATGCCGTCCCCCCGCTAATGATGCAAAAAATCATCAAATCAACCCTGGAGAACTAAATCAAAAATGCAAGTCAGACACATTTCAACGACTAAACCAGAAGATCCAAACCTCACCCCAGAGGGATTGATCGCCTATATCGCCCGCGTCTCTTCCCCCAACCAAGAAAACCCCGACTATGCCCAACTTTTGCGCTATTGCATCCGCGAAAAACATTGGTCAATTTTTGAAATGGTTGACATGACCGTCGAAATTATTACCACCAGGGCGATCGCCCCCCAGATTTTGCGCCACAAAAGCTTTTGTTTCCAAGAATTCTGCATTTCTGGTGATTCCCTAATAACGACAGTGGCGATATGTGGGCGAACCAAAAAGATCCCAATCAAAAAACTTTATGAATACCAGTTCGACCCAAGGATGCAAGTCGTTTGGGACAAAGGCGTCAGAGTATTTGATGGATTTACCCAGACTTTTATTCGGGCAACAATCAAAGAAATTTTCAAAACTGGAGTAAAGCCAGTTTATGAAGTCACCTTGTCTGATGGCAAAAAAATCAAGTCAACACTTGATCACAAGTTTTTATCCCGACATGGTTTTGTCCGATTAGAAAGTTTGGCAGTGGGGGACTTTATCGCCGTTAACGGAATTCCTGTCTATCAATCCAAAGATTGGTTATCACAAGCAAAACAAGAATCTATCGACGATAAAACTGGATTACAGGGAATTGCTGACAAGGCTGGCTGTTCCTATCACACCATACGAAAATGGCTAAAAATTCATCAATTACAATTTACAAAGAAGGAGGTCGCCCAATTTACTGAAGCATGGAATAAGGGCTTGCCATCCGAAGAACAGCCTATGTATGGAAAGGTTGTGCCGCCGGAAATTCGGAAAAAAATGAGCCGAAGTTCGCGCCGAGGGACTGATTCCAACCTTTACAAAAATGGAAATTCTACCAATCGATCATTCCGCCAAGAAATATACAAATGGCAAAACAAGTATAAAAACTACTTGTTAAAGAAATTTGATGAGCAGTGTCAGCATTGTTATTCCACGAAAAATCTTCAAATAGACCACATTAAAAATGTCTCTCTTTACCCAGAATTGGCATTTGATTTAGACAACCTACAAATTCTTTGTGTTGATTGTCATAAGTCAAAAAGTAAGGATGAAACGACAAAGGCAAAACAAACTGCTACTTGGAAGCGGATTGAATCTATTTCATTTGTAGGGGAAGAAGAAACCTACGACATAGAAGTTAATCACGACTCTCATAATTACGTTGCCAATGGTGTGATTGTTCATAATTCCCAACGGTATGCCGAAGCGATGGATTTTGAACCCTGTGAAGCCCGTCGCCAGGATCTGAAAAACCGCCAAAACTCCATTGATGACTTGCCTTTTGAGGTCAAGGAAGACTTTCTGTTTTACCAATACATAGTCTGGGATTTTGCCTATGCCCGCTATCAAGAGGCGATCGCCGCTGGTGTGGCCAAGGAATGCGCCCGGATGTTGTTACCCCTCAACACTAAAACCCGGATGTATATGAAAGGCTCGGTGCGGAGTTGGATACATTACCTCGAAGTCCGCTGTCATCCCTCAACCCAAAAAGAACACCGCGATATTGCCCTGGCGATCAAAGAAATTTTCATCGCCCAATTCCCCACCGTATCCGAAGCCCTCGATTACTAAAGGACTACCCAAAATGCCCACCAAAGTCGCCACCCAAAACCAACGCCTTGAAAGGATAGAACGGCTGTTATTCCAGCGAAAAACCTGGGTAAAAATCAGCGAAGCCTCCCAAACCCTGGGAATCCCCCAATCAACCCTCCGCCGCAAATGTGAAAGCTTCCGTTACCGCGAAGGAGTTTGTTGGAAATGGAACGCCGCCAAAACAGTCCGCCTATTCAATCTCGAAAAATGGCTGGAAGCCGAAGCGGGGGAATGATGCGCCATGCTCGTTACCGCCGCCGAAAAAAGCGGAATTGGGAACTAAGCCCCCAACGCCGCCACGAACTTAAATCACTCAAACAATACTATGCAGACCCCCACAACTACCACGACGACCCAGGTCCAGAAATTGCAATTGACGGCGTTAGCCTTAGTCGACGCCCAAGAACTTCTACACAATTTCATTGAAAAAGAGAAAAACCAGAACACTCTATGCGTGGCCATCTGCCAGGGCGTGATCGAAGATTTACGGGCACAACGAGGAGTCCTGACCGTTGGAATTGAACACATCAATGATCCTAGCTAATCCCTGTCACCAATCCAAAACCCGATCGCCGTTGCCGAAATTCCTGGCGGCGATCGCCCTTTACCGCAAACTCGAAATCATTGAACATCATGCCACGCAAGAAAAAAGATCCCGACTCTAAAAAATTTCAATTTGGCGAATCCCGCGAACGACAACCAGAAGATTTCAAGGCGATCGAATCCAAAGCTGCCAACCCCCATTTTCAACCCGGATCAATCCATGACCATCGAGCAATAGACGCCCTGGATTATGACCGATGGGTACAGCAACGCCTTGAACGAAAAGCCAAAAACCACACCCTCAACCCCTATCGCTAGTCATGAACCCACTTATTGACCGCATTGAAGACCCGTTAACTGAGGCCAGAAACGAGGTCAAAGTCCTCGAATCCCTTACCGAATTGGGAACCGCCACCGCAAAGGCGATCGCCGCCAAATCAGGACTAACCTATCTAGCCACCCGCATGGCCTTGCAACGTCAGCTTGGGCTGGGATGCCAAAGGATTGGCCACAAATGGCAACTCTGTAACGGAGATGCGGATATTGAAATCGGGCTAAATGCCACCCGCGTCGCCGTCCTTGAGCAGTATTTATTGATGTCAAATGTCGATTTTATTCGGGTAGTTCAGTATCCGATATCTAATTCCCAAAGCGTTTACTATTCCATTCCCGTTGCCGTCAAATCCCTAGAAATTGGTGATGAAATCAATGTCGCCACAGGTAAGCCCCTTTTCCGCCCTGTACTCGCTAAAACCCAGCAAATCGGGGGCACTTATTATTTGGAGCTAACCAACAACACAACCCGAACTTATAACCCTTGTGACTTAGTAGAAATCCGCCGGTTTGTTGAGTTTTCCGAGATTGATTCCATGGCGGAGGTGTTAGATGCCCAAGCTGCCTAGTCCCTATTTCTCTTACTACGCCAAATCGTCTAATCCCCCCCTATGGAAAAGCCGCAAAGAACGCCGCAAATCCCTTGAAGTAAAAGCCTTTGATGTTCGTGCATTGGCGATCGCCAAACGGGAATGTCAATTGATCGAATTTATCCAAGCCCACCCAGGCTATAACGCCAGCGAATTGGCCAAGAACTTGAAGTTTTGCCAACAGTGGACGAACAAAACCCTGCGCTCTCTCCAGGCTGATGACCTTGTTTATTCCAAGTCCTCTCCAACCGGCGATCGGTGGTATTTGGTCAGCGTTGATAAATCTACGATGGCGATCGCCGCTAAGGAGGAAAGCCATGAATAAAAAAAGTTTACTTGCCGCTTTGCAACGCCCGATCGCCTTTCACAAAATCTTTGCCCAAATATCAGGCAGTGTGACATCAGGGCTGTTTTTATCCCAGCTTTTTTACTGGCACGACAAAGGCAGCGACCCCGACGGATGGATCTACAAGAACTATCGGGAATGGGAAGACGAAACCACCATGACCCGACGGGAATTGGACACCGCCCGCAAACGACTAAAGGCGATCGCCGTCATTGAGGAAAAGAAAGCATGCGCTCCGGCCAAGCTGTTTTATCGCATTGACTTTGACAGACTGATCACCCTGATCAATGAGTTTGAACCATCGTCAGTGACAAACAAGGATGGCGATAGTGTGCAAACTAGCTTGGCGCATTCCGCCAAACTGCAATGTACGATTCCGCCAAACTCTCTTATATATACAGAGATTACTTCAGAGACTACATCATCAGGAGGAAAGGCAAAAAATCCTGATGATGATGCGGATGTAGTCATTGCCGAACAACCAAAGCCCGATCCCTTTTTCACTGGACAACATCGGGCGATCGCCAGGGAAATCGTAAAAGTATCCAGGGAATTCAACGCCCCGAAAAATTTTATAACCGATGCGCCTTGGGGCCAATTAGCGGATGAAGTCGGCAAAGACCCGTTAGGCGTTTGGAAAGCGTTTGAACAATTCATGACCCAGCTTCACGCTGACAAACAAGACCCGATCGCCTATTGCGGGAAAATCGCCAATAACCTCTACCAGAATCCTGGATCTGAATTGGCCTGCAAGCCTTGGATTGAATTTGCTGACTATTTCCGAAAAAATCTTACTGCGCCGCCCGCGCCGAAAAAATCCGAACCCCGCCCCGTCGAAATCGAACAGATACCCGACCGAGAAGCATCAAGGGAAGCGTTTAGGAGGCTAAAAGGATGAATCGCACACCTCCCCATAACATCGAGGCAGAAGAGGCGATTTTAGGCGGGATTCTACTTGACCCCCCGGCGATCGCCAAAGTCACCATCCCAACCGAGTCCTTTTACGTTGCTGCCCATCAGACAATCTTTGCCGCCATGCAGAAATTGTCCGTCGAACAAAAGCCCGTTGATCTAATACACCTAACCGAATCCTTGGGCGATGACCTAACGGCGATCGGGGGACTGCCCAAGCTGATCAATTTATCCGATGCCGCTATTTCAACTATCAACATTGACCGCTATGCCGAATTAGTCCGCCAAAAATGGCAACGGCGCAAACTAATCAAAGTCCTCAACGACCTATTAGAACAATCCTACGACCCGGCTTGCACTTGGGATGAACTCAAAAACAAAGCCGAAAACGAGTTAACCACCGCTGTTTCTTCCTCCTCAAACGGCGATCGGGGCTTAGTCCACGTTTCCGAAACCCTGCTAGAGATTTACAACCAACTCGAAAGCGGCACAAATCCCGGCATTTCTACTCAACTCGGATACTTTGACCAATGCTTAGGCGGGGGAATGCGAGGCGGGGAATTGATTGTCGTGGCCGGACGGCCCGCCATGGGCAAATCGTTTGTCGCCACCTACCTAACTCGCACCTTTGCCGACCATGGACCCGTTGCCTTGTTTTCCCTGGAAATGGACAGGGCAAGCATTGTCAAGAGGTTGGCATCCGCCGAAGCGGGCTTGAAACAATCCTGGTTGACGGCCAACGCTCTACCCCCCGACAAAATAACGACCTTTTTAGATGCCTACTCTCGCATGGCAGCATTGCCGATCTATGTCGATGACATCCCCGGTTCGGAATGTTCCCCCGCCTGGCTTCAATCTGAATGCAACCGCATCTATCGCAAGCACGAAAAACTAAGCCTGATTGTGGTGGACTACCTCCAATTAATCGGCGATCAGGGTAGTGCGAACCGGGTCAACGAATTAGGCCGTTACACTTCGGCACTTAAATCCCTTGCCAAGCGTTTTGACTGTCCTGTTATTGCTCTTTCCCAGTTATCTCGCGGGGTGGAATCTCGCAATGATAAACGCCCAATTATGTCGGACATCCGATCAAGCGGGGCGATCGAGCAGGATGCCGATGTAATTGTGATGCTTTACCGCGATGAGTATTACAAACCTGATACCCCAGACCAAGGAATTTTAGAGTTAATTCTTGCCAAAAATCGACACGGTAAATGCGCCACCGCTAAGGCTGAATTTGACCCCGAAATCGGCACTATCAAACCCTATCAAAACTATTAATTGGGAGTTTTAATCATGAAACCTTACTTTCAAACTCCCTCAGTCACCCTGTACAACCGCGAATGCTTAGCCGGTTGACGGAGTGGTTTTAGATCCCTTTTCTGGCAGTGGAACCACATTGCAAGTCGCCAAAGATTTAGGACGGAAGGCAATAGAGTTTGAACTCAATCTCGACTATTGCCAACTCATTGCTAAACGATGCCAACAACTAACCATTTTTGATGTACTTGGAGCCTAAATGTTAAAAATCAGACCCAAAAAACGCAAACAAAAACGCGGCTTTGACCCCAACGTCAAGACTAAAGATCGCCAAAGATGGCGTCATGTAGCCATTGAACTAAATCAAGAAACCTGGGAAGTGATTGATGGCTTTCCTGATATGCACAATTCCGAAATCCTTGACGTACTCGAAATTCATCATCTAATCATTGCCCCCGTCAATTCCAAAGCCGATCAAGCCCTGATCAAGCAATGGTCAGAATTAATCGCTGATTGCTACATCAGCCCCACCGAATTCCTGGCAGAAATTTACACCACAACCATCAACGATCATGCTCTTTCCATCAATGCAAACATCGGGCGAATTTACCATAATTCCTACCTTGGGGATACCCGACTAAGACCTAATTCAATCGGACACATCTTCGAGGCTGGCGATCATGGTTGTTTTCCCGACCCCGTCCTGCAAATGCTCAAAAAATACGTTTTTGTCGAACATATTGCCGACGGCAACAACATCACCCTCAAAAACCGTTTAGGACTTTAACAATGAAGCAAAAATTTCCCCATCTAAGCCGGGACGATCGCCTATCCGTTGCTGTTGCATCCCGGCTGTTACGAGCCATCTATGATGTGCCACCCAAAAAAGTAGCCAGGGCGATTGGTTATCGGGACACCTACTTTAATCAGTTTGAACGTTCCGATGGATTGACCCGATTGCCACCATCCGACGACATTATTGAGTCGGTAGCCAAATACTTCGATCTAGAAGTTAGTCAACTGGTAAAAGTCGGCAACTGCAAAACCCCAATTAAAGCATTCTATTACCTACAAGAAATCAAAAAACTATGACCCAACAAAATATGACCCCGTCTTACATAGCTAAAAAAATCATGAGCGTTGAGATTGGCGACAATTACGACAATCTAGCCATTATTATTTGCAGTTATTTTGACGAACATCCCGATAACCCCAATAACGGCGAACTGGATTCAAGCGATTGGTGGGAAAAATGGACAATTGACCGCTACGAAGAATTCAAAGAAGCGATCAGCGATTGCATTGCGGAACATTTAGGAGATTAACCCATGACAGACCAACAAGCCCAAGACATATTACAAACCCTAGGGCACAACGCCCTAAAAACCATCAAAAAAGGCAATCCCGAAATAGTTAATTGTGGGCTATTCCAAGTCGTTAACTTTTGGGTCAACGGACAAGAATGTGAATACTTTTTCGATACAGAACCCCCATTGCTTAGGCAGGTGGAATCTGACAAAGAATTCACCAATTTTAACCAACTACTTTCGGAGATTACCTATGAATTGGCTTAAGTTGTCCCTCTCTCTAGAAGAGAGTTTTGAAATCCAAAAGATTGCCACTGCCATTAATCACATGAGCAATGAGCAACGCACCGAGATTTTTAAAAAACTTGCCACGACTCAAAAGTTGCAAGAAAAGGCAATTCAACAAATGACGGCTGAACTATTCCAAAAGGAAATGACCAACCATGAACCCCGCCGCTAATCCACCGCATTATCCATTTCAGGATGACCCGTTCGACTGGCATCCTTACGCAAACATATTTCCCTTAATGGAGGATGAAGACCTCGAAAAACTAGCCAACGACATAGAAGCAAATGGACAACTGAATCCCGTTCAAATCTATGGGGGATTAATCCTTGATGGGCGAAACCGATATAAGGCGATTGAAATCATCAATCATCGGCGATTGGTAGAAGGCAAATCATTAATGATGTTGTCTTATGGGACTTTTGAAAAAGATGTTGACCCCGAAAACGACAACAAAGCACTATCCTATGTTCGATCTCACAACGTCACCCGACGAAACCTAAAGCCTAGCCAACTCCATGCCATTGGCGTTGAAATTGAGGCGCATTATGCCGACATTGCCAAACGAGAAATCGAATGGAAAAAGCAAAAAGCGGATCAGGAAATCTCGGTTGTGAATTCACAACCCGGATCAATGGAGAACAAATCAGCTTACAAAGCGGCCAAAGACATCGGGACAGGTCAGCAAGGAATCAACCGAGCTAAAGCTGTTAAGGAGGCAGACCCTGAGCTATTCAACAAACTGCATAAGGGGGAAATTAGCACTAACGCCGCCTACAACCAAGTCAAAGGCTACACAAAAAAAGAGCCGGAAGCGCCCATAGAGGAAGAATCCGACTCACAAACACTTGAAGTCACATCAGAAGAAATAATCATCTCGTTTGTTTCCAACATTGAGAGCTTATTCCCTGATGAGATTCAATACTGCCTTAATGAAATTCACAATCGCCGCCGCGATGCCGTAAAGGAATTTATCGCAAACCTGAAAATCACTGACCCTTTACTTTTTAACTAACCATGAGCGCACTATCAACCATTTCGCACTTTAATCCCGAACAAACCCGCCTAATCAAGCAAACCATCATGGCGGGGAAGTCCACACCAACCGATAACGATCTGGCTTTATTTGGTCTAATCTGCCAACGGGCAGGGCTTGACCCATTCGCCCAGCAGATTTATGCCATTGAGCGGGCTGGGAAATGGACTTTTCAAATTTCCATTGACGGATTACGAGCAATTGCCGAACGTTCTGGCCAATACGCGGGCAGTGATGAACCGCTATTTGATGAAGGGCTTGGTGTTTATGAGTTTGAGGAGTCAGGGCGGGAAATCCCCAAGGTCTGTAAAGTCACCGTCTGGAAGATTGTACAAGGCGTTCGTTGTCCATTCGTTGGCATTGCTCGGTATTCGGAATGCTGTCAAAAATACAACGGCAAACCGTCTGGACTGTGGGAAAAAAGGCCCAGCACAATGCTAGCTGTTCGAGCTGAATCCCAGGCATTACGCAAGGCGTTCCCTCAATGCCAACAAATCGAACAATATGCCGAGGTTGAGGCCGTTGAAACCGTTGATGATTGGCGAGTTAACGGGGCAAACTGGGCAATTGAGCAAGGACTTGACCCACAAACAGCCCACGACATCAGCCAAGTGGCAACCAGCAAGCAAAACCTATTAGAACGGGTAAAATCTGCCTTAAACACAGAACAACCAAAGGCATCGCCAACCAATTAAAATAGGATCAGCAATATTGTGGGGGCAATCATGCAAGGATTTGAAGCTCAATACGATTCATTACTTCGCAACTATGGCCGTGACTGTGCAGAACGCTATCGTCAGGTCATCCACGGTCAACCCCCACAACATTCCACCCGGCAACGCTGGACAAGCAACCGACTCCATCGCCAACGAACTTTTAATGAGATGCAGGCAGCAATAATCAGAAGCGATTACAGCGCAGGCTACACTTGCCGACAGTTGGCACAAAAATATGGTGTATCACAAGGTTCAATTAGCAACGTTGTCAAAGAACGGGGAGCATATAAGGGCGAAAAGTCCTGATAAAATAGTTAATCCACGGGTCCCTTTAAAAAGTGGACGTTAGCCGTGTCGGCATCCCTCGCATTTCGTAGGTATAATGTACGTATTTTTAGGTTATTATTACAATGCCAAACCAAGGGACTGATTACGGGGAACGATACTTGAGCGGGTCAAACTTGATCGACCTTTACGGGGACAGGGTTAAACTTCCAACCGTTAATAAGTGGGTTGAGTCGGGGAAGGTCAGCACCGATTCGGATGGGCGGCGAAATGAGCAGCAGGTATTGATCGCGTTGCTGGATGCCAAAGACGCAGAAATTGAACGACAAAAATCATTGAAAACAGTCGGCGATTTAAGAGAGGAGATTGATAAAGCAAAACTGCGAAAAATCCTGCTAGAAGGCGACATCATTGAACTACAGAGGGACAAAGAAAAAGGCGAGTTGATTCGGCTGGATGAGGCAATCATTGAAAGGAAGGATACAGACACAAGGATCAAACAAAAACTTTTGTCTTTACCTTCGAGGATTTCTTTGGAATTATCAGGGATCAGTGACCCGATAGAGATACAGAAAATTTTAGACGAATTTGTCCGAGAGTTGTTGCTTGAGTTGCACACAGAACTTTATGGGGGGAGCGATGAAAAAGAAAATTGTCGTGGGTAGTTTCTTACCACCTCCAAAACTAAACCCAGCAGAATGGGCGGAATCAAACGTCGTTATTCCTAAAGAGTCTGGATCTGAGCCTGGGTTTTACCGCATCCGTCGCGCACCGTATCAGAGAGGGATTATTGAATCAATCACTGAATATAGAAAAATTGTTGTGATGTCCTCTGCTCAGGTTGGAAAAACACTGATGCAGACTATTGCGTTGGGGTATTGGATTGATCAGGAACCTAGCCAAATCCTGTGGGTAGCCCCAACAATCCAAATGGCAGAAAGTACAAGCAAGGAAAAATTAAGCCCGTTTTTTAGGGACACGCCAAAACTATCTGCTTTGATAGACGAAAAAAGCAGATCATCGGGAAACACGATATTAAGAAAAAACTTTCCAGGCGGTTTTTTGGTTTTAGCTGGGGCCAACTCTCCGGCAAGCTTGGCCTCTAGAAGTGTGCGAGTGTTGATATTAGATGAGTTGGATCGGTTTCCTTTGTCCGCTGGCTCGGAAGGCTGCCCATATAAGTTAGCCGCAAAAAGAACAGCCGCATTTTTTAATAGTGTCGAGTTTCTTGTTTCCACTCCAACCCTATCCGGGTCATCAAAAATAACAAAGGAGTTTGAACTATCCAATCAACAGCATTTCTATCTGCCTTGCCCCCACTGTGGGCACTATCAGCATTTGATTTGGGATCAGTTGCAGTATGTCGGCAAGGGCACGAAGGAAGCCAAGTTAGGGGATGGGGACTCGCTGGGTTATTTCTGTGCAGGATGTGGGGACTTGATCGTCGAAACGGAAAAAATGGGGATGCTTCGGAAGGGTGAATGGCGGGCTCATCGGGAAAGCAGGACGGCGGGATTTCACCTAAACGAGCTTTATTCACCGTTCCGATCCTGGCGGGATGTGGCGAGGGATTTTGAGGAGGCTAGACTTGACCAATCAACCTATCAGGTATGGTGGAATACTTCCCTGGGTTTGCCGTTTGAGTTGGCCGGGCGGACTTGTTACCGTTGGGAGGATTTACACGCTAGGGCGGAAAATTCTTTGTATTCCTTGGGCGAAATTCCCGAAGGGGTTCTGTTGTTGGTGGCCGGGGTGGATGTCCAGGGCGATCGCCTAGAGTGTACGTTGCTTGGTTTTGGTGAGTCTGAGGAATGTTGGTTGATCAATCATCAGCAATTTTTTGGCCAAACGTTAGAACCGGAAGTATGGGACGCATTGGAAGATTTTTTAGACCGCAAATACCCGCATCCGTTGGGGGGAACCATTGAGGTCAAGCGGGCGGCGATCGATACGGGCTTTCAAACCCAGGATATTTATCAACAGATCAGGCAACGGAAACACCGAACCCGATCCCGTTGGTTGGCCGTAAAGGGGAAGGAAGGCGATCGGGCGGCGTTATCGTCCCCAAGCAATCAGGAAATAAATTGGCGGGGGCAAAAAATCAAGCGGGGTATTCAACTCTATGTTTTGGGCGTTGATAAGATCAAGCAAACTTTATTAAGTCGGGCACAAATGGACAAGCCCGGCCCCAAGTATTTGAATGTTCCGGTCAATGTTTCGGCGGATTGGTGTGAACAGTTTGCGGGTTCGGAAATCATGGTCAAAAAGCATAAGGGCACTGGCTATCAATATGTTTGGGAACCCTTACCTGGGGTTCGTAACGAGGGGTTAGATTGTTCGGTTTATGCCTACGCCGCCGCGTTACACGTTGGGATTGAACGGGCCAATTGGGACAAATTAAGGAGATCGCTCACTGTGACTGATCCAACTAAAACGCCGATCGCCGCCCCGGAAAAACCAACGGAATCAGCAAGGGAATTGCCACCGGAAACGCTACCCGATACCCCAAAACTGACCCTCCGACGGCAACGCACTCCCCGAAATTCTTTCTTAAATGGCTATGGAAGTTGACATCCTCCCTACCCTAAAGGGCAGGGATTCCCATCTATCCAAACAGCGAAAGCTGAGTGAATAATGGGTGGGTTGACGATTCAACGGGTGCAACTACCGAAGTAGATTTACGATTCCCTCCACGTCCGTTTAGAGTCTCCGGGTGTCCCCCGGCGACTTTGATATTAATGGCGGCGTTAATATCTCGATCATGGGTTGCCCCACAAAAAAGACAAGTCCATTCCCTAACGGAAAGCTCTTTTTTGCCGCCAATTTCACCACAACAAGAGCATCGTTGTGATGTCGGTTCCCACCGGGAAATCACTTGAAAATCCCGTCCGTACATTACCGACTTAGCCTCCAGCATAGTCCTAAAACTACGCCAACCCAGATCGGATATAGCACGGGAAAGGCGGCGATTTTTTAACATTCCCGATGTGTTTAAATCTTCCAAAATGATTGTTTGATTTTCACGAATCAATCTGGTAGACAATTTGTGCAAGAAATCAGTGCGAGTGTCTTTCACCTTGGCGTGAAGTTTGGCAACCCTCAAACGGGCTTTTCCCCGTCGATTACTGCCCTTCTGTTTGCGAGAAAGATTGCGTTGACACTTCCTGAGTCGTTTTAACTTTGCCTTTAATGGCTTGGGTGACTTAATCTTCTCCCCTGTACTTAAGGTGGCAAAGTCAATGATTCCCAGGTCAACCCCCACAGCTTGTCCATTATCGGGTAACTGCTCAGGGTTAACTTCAACCACAAAGCTCACAAAATACCGATTAGCGGCATCTTTAATCACCGTGACCGAACTGGGCAGGGAAGGCAAGGGACGACTCCATGCAACGTCAAGGAAGCCAATTTTAGCGAGATAAACTCGATTGTCATCTTTGACAACAAATCCTGAGTTAACAAAAGTAGCAGATTGCTTAGATCTACGACTTTTAAACTTGGGCGGATTTATCTTTTTACCCTTGCGCTTTCCGTTAATAGAATCAAAAAAGTTTTTGTAGGCTGTGCTCAGATTTCTTATAGATTGCTGTAACGGAACAGATGAGACTAATTTGAGCCATTTTCTTTCTTCTGTTTGCTTGCATTGAGTCAACTGTTTGGACAACTCATTGTAAGACGGCAACTTCTCAGAATCCTTACAAAAAGCCAGCGCATCATTCCAAACTACACGGACGCAACCAAACAACTGAGCTAAGCTCTGTCGCTGTTGGTCTGTCGGGTAGAATCGGTATTGATACCTTAACTTCATTGCTTACGCTAAAATGGGTATGTATCTAATTTTAGCTTGGATGGCTCGAAAATGACAACCGATTTACGTAGGGAGAGAAACAGCGTATCAAGTCTAAAAATTCATCTAGTTTTTGTCACCAAGTATCGTCGTCATGTTTTGACTTCCGATGGACTTGGCATACTAGAGAAGTCGTTTAATGATGTTGCCAAGAAAATGAATTTTCAGGTGATTGAGTTTAATGGTGAATCGGATCACATCCACGCTTTGATTGAGTTCCCGCCTAAGTTGTCTGTGTCGCAAATGGTTAACGCCCTAAAAGGTGTTTCTAGCCGTAGATATGGACAAGCTAAACTGCCAAAACCTTACGGGAAAGATTCTCTCTGGAGTCCATCCTATTTTGTTTCTAGTATTGGTGGTGCTCCCATCGAAATTCTTAAACTCTACATACAAAATCAGCTAAAGCCGTCCTGAAGGACGGGGTTTTAAACCCATTTCTTTGATAAGCGACAAATTAAAGAGTTTGCTTTGTTGGCGATCGGGAAAGGAAACCCTGATCAATTTGAACCGAGGGATTGGATCAACCTCACCTACGCCCTACGTCGATTAGATTGATTTTTTGTACAAATGCAGGATTAAAGGCGATCGCCGTTTTAGATGCCAATGCCTTTAAACGTCCCCAAAACTTTGACCGTCGGAATTAGCACAAATTGGGTTGCCGATCATCCCATTTATACAAGTTCTGACTACAATCTGGTTTTCAATTTGGCAGGGGCAGAACAGATCCCCGCCACAACGACGCCGGAGGGTGATGGTTGGTTAGTTGAAATTGATGGTAGCGATACTATAGACCTTGATCCGGCTCCTTATTATTGGTCGGCCAGGGTAATCGATAACAACGGCATTGGGCGATCGATTGGGGCGGGAAACTTAACCCTAGTGGCCGACCTTGCCACCGTGGACACTCCCTATGATGGGCGGAGTCAAGCCCAAAAAATCCTTGATGGTTTGTACGACGCTTTTCGGAAAATGTCCGCCGGGGCGATTTCTTCTTATGGAATCGAAGGCCGCAATGTAACCTATCATTCCCTCGCTGACCTGACAACGGCGATCGAGTATTGGAAGCGCCAAGTAAAAATCGAACAGGCAGAACAAAACGCATTACAGGGTAAACCCAGTCAACGCACAGCAAGAGTGAGCTTTTCCCTATGATTTTGATCAAGCGCCAGATTGCTGATTTGTGCCGGGGGATTGTACCTGACGAATTGCGGTTTTTTTATAGCTTTATTTCTGAGGACGTGCCCAGCCGGGTATTGCCGATGGTGTCACCATTTGACCCGTCGCTAATTAACCCCGCTTCGATTGATATTCGGGTTGGTAATACGGCCAAGCTCCGAACCTGTCGCAAGGTTTATGACGGGGGGCAAACGTGCAGTTATGAAGACGTTGACCTGTCTATTTTTGGCGAAGACCGCCCTTATTGGCTACAACCCGGCGATCGGGTTTTGGTGGGAAGCCTCGAAACTTTTAATCTGCCAAATTTTCTTTGTGCCCAATTTCGCCTAAAAAGTTCACGCGGGCGGGAATGGTATGAACATATGGAGGCGGGTTTCTGTGATCCGGGTTGGCATGGGTCAGTTCTGACCATGGAAATAATCAATATGGATGCTGACCAATTGCCGCTTTATCCCGGTTTGCGGATGGGGCAGTTGATTTTTTCCCTAACCTTGGGAATGCCTGACGAGGATTATTCGGTAACGGGCCGCTATAACCAAGATTTGCAAGTTATGGAGAGTAAAGGCTAATGACTGAAGCAATCTGCAATTATTCAATCCCTGAACCCAACCCGATCGCCAATCAATCCCCATCAATCCACGATTTGGTGATGAAAGACATCGGCGATCGGAAACAGTTTGGTTTGGATAAATATAAAACGACATTACAGCCCAATAATGGCCGCGATGCTTTGGTTGACGCTTATCAGGAATCCCTTGATTTGTGTTGCTATCTCAGACAGGCGATCGCCGAAAGAGACGGACTAAAAGAGGATTAAAAATGGCACGACAAAAGGTTGATTTAATTGGCGATTTAGCAATTCTCAGAGGGGCAACGTTTGACCTTTGGAAACCGCAACTGTCGGGGGACTGGACTTTGTGGCAACCCAAGGCGGAAATTCGCACCAATTATTTATCAAGTGATGGTGAATTAATTACCAGCTTTGACCATTCAGCCGCCACCTATGATGCCGAAGAAGATTTAACGACATTTAATCCCTATTTAACCCCAACCAAAACATTGCTTTTGCCGGTCACGAAATACCAGGGAGGTGACTTGGTTCCGAGCGTTAAAAATTGCTTGGTCTGGGATTGGCAGATCGCCCTTGATGGCGTTGTTTATTCCCTTGCCGCTGGATTTATGCAAGTGCAACCGGAGGTCACAGAGAATGATTAATTTTTTGACTCCGACCTATACCCGGCTGGATTTTGCCCCGACTAAAACGGCGATCGTCAATCCTAGTCCTACAGTGAACTTGGTTTTTGATGACTTAAATATCCCCCAATTCCTAACAGACGATTTGGCTATTGACGCCTTAGCAGGAAATCAAGCCTACCAATTAATTGTTAGTCGGGTAGTCAAGATTACGTCTACTGGTTTGATGTCTAATATCTGGGCTAACTTTAGCAAGGCATTTAGTTATATTCGGAGGGCATTCTAATGGCTAATTTACGGGCGATAGGATTTGATGGAAGTACAACAATTTATCTGTTAGCCGATGGGACAGGTACAAACCTTGACCCATTTGTTAGCAAGTTTGCGTTAACTGATGGGACTATAACGGCGATTGAAAACATCCTGCCTGAGTTTGTTTTTGACGGCGATCGGTTAAGGGTTCGGACTGAATTAAGCCAACCTTTAACCCTGACGGAATTAGAGGGAATTACTGTTAACGTCTCCGAACAAAACCCCCTAAGTTTGTTAGGAATTGAAACTATTCTAACGGAGCTAACATTTCTTGCAGATAGATTAAAGGTTGATGCCAATGTCACTTTACCTGGCACTTATCCTGTTTCTGGTTCTGTCAATGTTGATAATTTCCCTACTTCCCAACCCGTAACAGGGGACTTTTATCCTGCCGTTCAAGACGTAGAAACTGGGCTAGATCAACCGCTAACCGATACCGAACTAAGGGCTAATCCTGTACAGGCTGAGATAATTAATAATGTCTCGGTTACTGGGGATTTTGTATTAGATAAAACCGGACTTGCAACAGACACAAATCAAGTTACGATTAACACAACCCTATCGTCAATTAACAATAATATTCCGACGTTAGAATCGGGTCGAACCCCAGTCGTTTTATCGGCAGCTCAGATTACAGCGTTAACGCCACCTACGACTGTTACAGCAAATTTGGGCACTATTGCCGGAGTTGCCACCGCAGCTAATCAGTCAACAATTATTGGGCATATTGACGGTATTGAATCAGCGTTAGCGGGAACAATTAGAAATAACCCTATTAACGCCGGCACACCTACATTAACTAACGTTGCCAGTAGTGCTAGCTCAGTTACTCTAATAACAGCAAATGCTAACAGAAAAACATTGATTATTGTTAATGATTCTACTGCAACGCTTTACTTAAAATTTGACGTTAGTACCGCATCAAGTAATAGCTACTCTCATGTTTTGCCCCCAATAACCAACGGTATCCCCTATGTTTTATCGCTTAATGGTAGCGATTACTCAGGGGAAATAAGAGGTATTTGGTCAAGTGCTAATGGATTTGCAAGAATTACGGAGATTGTCTGATGACCATTCAAGTTTTTAGTCCCCCATCAAGCGCTGGTATTTCTAACTCTCTACCCAATAATTTTCGTATTAATGAGGTCGAGCATTTTTATCAAAATACTAAACCTGCAACTAGGGGGAATAGCAGCCCATTAGTTATTGGCGACAGATGGTACAACATATCTACCGGCTATAGCTGGTTTTGGAATGGCACGTATTGGCTAACAGATGTATTTTATGAAATGGAGTGGAATAATGTCAACTTAGCCCAAAACTACACACTAACTAACGGATCACTATTCCCCCCAAGTAGCGGTAGTCTAGCTATCGGTAGAGGGATACCATTTGGATTTAACGATAATATTTTTGTCGAGGCGTGGACAGTTAGGGGGTATTTGATTCCCACTTCTACGCTAGATAGTAATAACAAGTTTGATTTGCACGTCGGAATTGTTGCTTCAGGGTTGATAGGCGCATACATTACGACGGTTGATAGTTTGTCTAAATTGCGTAATAGCACAGCAGTTGGCGGACAGATTCGTTATCCAATCAATTCTGTGGTTAATGTGGCGAACAATAATGCCGTCGGTGCGTTTTTGTATGTCAATAATGTAGTCGGATCTCCTGTTTTAAATAGTGCGAGATTGAGTTGGACTTACACAATACGAGGTATTTCGCCTTGAACATTTTGTTGTATTCTACTGGAGCAAAGACTATTGTTTCTGTGATTGACAGCATTCCCGAATATAATAGAAATGTAAGCTTACACGAGGTTTATTTTTATGACTATTTCCAACGCTGAAAAATTTGGACTTAATCGCATGATTGGTGGTTATATCCAGATGCAAAAACAATTCCCCAAATTTGTCGATATTACAGAAGAGATGGCAGCGCTAGGGGCTGAAATCGAAGCATTGAAACCCTTGCTACCCGTTAAAGGTGAAGTTTTGTACGCTGAGGGTGATCGTGATGAAATTACCACTCAACAAATCAAAGTGGCGACTTTTGTAAACGCCATTAGTGGCAGCAATATGTTTAAAGTCCCCAATGTCCCCCGCAATTTTGCTATTGGCATCCGTGAGGTGTTGTTTGGGTCGCTGAACTTTAACGCTTTTGGGGAAAAAGGAGATGTCCAGTTAACAAAAATTGGGGTGGCTTTAAAAGCGTTAGCTATGAAGCTGATTACCAATTGTGGCGATCAAACAATCGTTGATTTTTACGTTAACTTGGATGCAAAGTTATAATTAAAGGGTACTTTATCGAGGCAACGCGATAGAGAACGCCAGATTAACTAGCACGATCGCCCCTTGTGGGGGCGTTTTTTTTTCGTATAAATTTAGGTTTTTGAGATGAACAGTTTTCAACGGGCGATCGCCAAAGCATTCGGGATTCCAGAAACAAAAACCGTCAGGCGGAGTTATGCGGCGGGGGGGAATCGTGGCGCAGGTTTATCGGGGTGGAGTACGCCCCAAGCATCGGCGGATAATGAGTTATGGTCATCGATTCGGTTATTGATCGCCCGTAGTCGGTCACTGTATCAGGACGATTCCAACGTTCAAGCGGTAATGGGGGAGTTGGTTGCAACGGTGGTGGATGACGGATTAAAACTGCAATCGAAGGTAAAAAAACGTCGGGGGCAGGGACTTGATTTGGCGACTAATCAGCGCATCGAGGAAGCTTTTAATTTTTGGGCTAGCAATCCTGAATGGTGTGATGTTTCTGGGAAACATGATTTTTGGCAGATGCAAGGCATTGTTCAGCATTCCCGATTGGTTGATGGTGGGATTTTGGTCAGGGTGGTTAAGCGGCGGATGGGCGATAGTCCGGTTCCGTTTGCTTTGGAATTATTGGATGTTGACCTGTTAGATGATCGCATTGGTCAGATTGCGTCGGGGCGCAATGAGATCCGCATGGGCGTTGAGGTTGACGACTGGAAAAGGGCGATCGCCTATTGGTTGTTTGAGCGTCATCCGGGGGATATTTGGCAGGCTAGGGGGCAAAGCTATTATTCCCGCCCGGTTCCGGCCAGTGAAATTATTCACGTTTTCAACCGGCAAGGGTTCAGGCCTGGGCAGACCCGTGGGGTTCCGGCCCTCCATGCGGCGATCCTAAAAGCCCGGAATCTACTTGGCTTTGAAGAGTCGGAATTAATCAAGGCCCGGATTCAGTCCTATGTGACGGCCTTTATAGAAACGGAATACTCTGACATGGAGCCGCTTCCCACTGATGACGCGGGTTATCCCCTAAAAGAGTTGTTTCCGGGGGCAATTGAATATCTTGATCCTGGGCAAAAATTAGCGGCGTTTGATCCGTCTTCTCCCAACCCCAACGCCCCGGCATTTATTAAGCACTTCCAACGGGCGATCGCCAGGGTGTTGGGAATGTCGAGTTATTCGGTGACTGGTGATTTGTCCGATACTTCGTATTCGAGTTTGAGGGAGGGAAAGATCAGCGAGTGGCGACGGATTCGGATTATGCGCGATCAGTTGGCTAAAGATTTTTGTATGCCGGTATTTCGCGGTTGGTTGGATGCGGCGGTGAGGGGAGGGTTTTTGGCGTTGCCGTCGGATTATGAATCGAATAGACAGCGATATTGCTGTGTTCAATGGTTCGGATCGCCTATGCCGTGGGTAGATCCGCTTAAGGATGTGAATGCAATCGCCAAGAAATTGGAGATTGGTTTGACCACACAAACCGAGGAGTTGGCAGAGCGGGGGATGGACTTTGAAGATTGGTGTGCGATTAAGGCACAGGAAAAAGCCATTAAAGATCGGTATGGGTTGGTGGATGAAGAGATGACAGAACCCCAATTAGGCCCAGAAGATTTTGAGAAAGACGACAAACCCCCGGCGGAATTGCCCCCGGCTGAACCTGAACCAAAACGAATACCTAGGAAGCGCAAAAAACAGATGCGGCGATCGCCGTCATAAAAACAAAATTGCTTGGTAAATCATGACTAAATCCCGCAGCCGCGATTGTGCCAACTCTGATTTTGACAAACCCCACCAATGGCGATCGCCGTCCCATTTCAAAAGACTAACTGCCAACCATCAGCGGATTATTCAGTCAATCCATCGCCATCCCGTTACCATTGTTAATGGCCCAGCCGGTAGCTTGAAAACCTTTTTATCCCTGCAAACCAGCTTGCGATTAATCAAGCAGGGGCAGTATAAAAAAATTCTTTATATCCGCCAGAATATCCAACGCCCAAACGAAAAAGGGTTGGGGTTTCGTCCGGGGGAAGAGTCGGAAAAACTGTCGCCTTTGCTCAAACCCATCGAGGACAATTTGACGGCATTAGTGCCCCCTGGTGAGTTGGATTATTTGCTACGAGCTAAAAAAATCGAGGGTTCCGATATTGAAATGATTCGCGGGCGATCGCCATTAGAAACAATCTTGATTTTGGATGAAGCCCAAAACGCGGATCTGACGGCATTAGAAACGGTGATGACCCGCAAGCCTGAGTCCTCCAAGCTGATTCTATTGGGGGATTTTAAGGGACAGAGGGATTTATTTGGGCGGGAATTTGATGCGTTTGAAATGGTCTGTGAGGAGTTCGGACGGCGATCGCCTTTTTCGGTGATTAATCTTAATTATGACGACATCTTGCGTGATCCGTTAATCCGAGAAATCATTGAAGCCTTTGCGAAAATTCGGGAAAATTTAGCCTAATGGTTGGCAACGTATAAAAGCAAAATAGCCCTAACACTATTGGTTAAGGCTATGGGCAAAACAAAAGAACGATTATTAGGGGAGATGATCGCCATCGAACCGCAAGCGATGGATGATATGATCTATCGCTTTTCTGTGGCGTCAGAATATCCCGTCAAAGGCTACGACGAAAAAGAAATCCTAGTACATTCCCGCGAGGCGATCAACCTGGAACGATTACCGGGAATGATGTTTTGTTGGGAACATTGTCATGATCCCGTTGTTGGTTCCGAACCCTTGGGGCGGGTTTTGAATTGGGAGATCCAAGGGCGGAAAAGCGTTTGTAATATTCGCTGGGCAGATTCCGCCCTGGCCAGAAAATATAAGGATTTGGTTGATCAAGGCATTTTGACCAATGTATCGATCCGCTACGTTGAGGAATCCGCCACAGAATCGGATGGCGATTGCTACGTTACCCGTTGGAAACCCATTCATGTGTCCTTAGTGAGTGATCCTGCTGACCCATCCGTTGGTTACGGGCGGAGTCAATCGTATAAATCTAACGTGAATACTAATGAAACCGATCCCTCTAGGGGAGAGGCCAACGAAGCACAGCCCGAAAAAGATCGGGAATTGTCCACTACCCCGGAGGAAACTATGGGAACCGACACCCAAGACAACGCCACCGATCGCCAACTAGACCAACCGGCGATCGATTATGCGGCCATTAGAGAAAACGAAATCACCCGCGTCCGTTCTATCACCGCAATGGGTGAGCAGAACAAAATGCAGGTACTCGCCGAAACCCTGATTGAAGGCGGAAAAACAGTCGTTGAAGCCCGCGCAATTTTTGATCGGGAATTGACCCAACGCAATCAACAACGCCCCCTTGGTCAAAGCGCCCCCGATTACTACGCCCCCGACGTTCCCCAGCGAGAAATGCGGGAATATTCCCTATTACGGGCCTATCGCTCTCGCATCCCCGGAACCAAGGAATACACCGAAAACTGCTTAGAGAAAGAGATTTCCAACGACATCGCCACCAAAACCGGCAAGGTTGACGGGATCAATATTCCCTATCGCAATCTTGGTTTGATTGGTGTCCGTGACCGCGATGTTTTAAACACATCTACCCAGGCAAGCGGCGGTTATTTGGTGCAAGAAACTGTCCTGGGTAATCAATTTATTGAACTACTCCGCAACAAATCTAGTGTCTTAAGTGCAGGGGCCACATTCCTACCGAATCTAACGGGTAACTATTCCATGCCCGGTCAAGCCACAGGCACAACGGCTTACTGGATCTCTGAAAATGAATCCGTTGTACCCGACACCATCACGTTTCGCAACGTGCCCTTTACCCAACGCACGATCGCCGCTCGGTTAGGGATTACCCGAAACATGATCATGCAAAGTTCAGTGGAGGTGGAAAACATCGCACGTCGTGACTTAGCAACGGCGATCGCCTTGGGATTAGATCAAGCCGCATTACGGGGGACTGGCGACGGTAAGCAACCCTTGGGCGTACTGAATACTCCCGGCATTGGTGGCACTGGACTGGGTAACGATGGCGCGGCCTTGACCTGGGCTAGCTTAGTCGCCCTGTGGAAATCGATCATGGTCGGTAACGGTGATGTCGGTACGCTGGGCTGGATTATGCCCGCCGCTGTGGCCGCCAAACTAATGACCACCCCCATGCAATCCAGTGGCGTGGAAGGCAACTTTATCCTAAGTCCTGATTCCGACAAGCTGATCTTGTATCCCTACCAAATCACTGAGCAGATGCCCAGTAACTTGACCAAAGGCAACGGATCAAACTTGGCATCCATCCTGTTAGGGGTTTGGTCTGAATTTGTGATCGCCAATTGGGGCACGCTGTCCATTGACATGAACCCCTACGGGCAAAGCTGGGGCACGGGCGGCGTGGAAATGTTGGCCATGCAATCCGCTGATACCGGGGTTCGGAATCCCGCTTGTTTTGCTGCCTATACCGATGTCGTCACCACCTAAACGCCATGCCAACCTACCGAGTCCGTCAGGGATTTTCCCTAGTTCGCCAAGGCTCGGTTTCCCAATCAGGAACCATTCTTGAAATGCCGGAAACCGAAGCCGACAAATACCACCAGTTAGAAATCTACGCACCCCAGGAGACACAAGCCAATGACGTTAAGCAAAATCGTCGATCAAAGTCCTCAGTATCTGCCCCAGGGAGTCAAGACGGGAACGATTAGCAAGGTTTTGGACTTATCCACCGCCGCCGCTTTTTTTGCCATCGGAACTCGTCCGGCCAAGTCGGTGATTGTCTCCCAGGAAATCCAATTGTCAGGCACGATTACCGCGGCCACCGCTGTCAAGTTTGGATTGGGAACCGCCGCCGATCCTGACAAATACTATCTGAGTGCAGGGCTAACCACCGCATCTAATACCGCGACCCTTGAACTGGATGGCGATACCAACGTGGCCGCATCTGAGGCAATCCGTTTGTCGGCCTGTGCCACTGATGGGTCCGCGGCGGGAACCATCGGGGGCGGGGCTGGGCAAGAAGTCAAAGTTCGGATTACTTATCTGTATTTGGATGGTTTTTAGATGAGAAAAGCTACCAAACCCCAACCTAAACCGGCTATTTCTTACTTTGTCCGCGAGGGGAAAGAGTGTCAACACGCCGGGGTCACGTATCTTGCCGGTCAAGAATTTACTCCTTTTGATGACCTCCCCTTGGAATTTCAAAACCTCCATCTCCCCAATTTAGAACGGCGATCGGTGGAAGCCACGCCAGAGGAAATTGTTGAGGTGATTGTTCAGGAAATGGAAAACCCCACCGATTTAGATGAAATATCCATTTGAGGAATTAGACATTTATTTTACTGACTTTGCTGTTCCTCTGAAGTGGCAAGGTCAGACCCTCAATTGTTTATTTTCCGAGAAATCTGACCCTCTGGCCTTTCAGGCTGGGGGGCGTGATATTAATGCCGTGGTCAAAACCCGTGAGGTAACCGGCATTGCATCGGGGCAAGCGGTGGAAATTGACGGGCGTAATTTTTCGATTACTGAAATTAACCCGATACAAGATGGGCAGATCATCAAACTACAATTGGAGGAAGCGTGATTGACCAAATTATTGAAGTGTCGGATTTGTCACCGATCGCCTTATCAGAGTTGCAAAAACAATTATTGCGGCTGGGCTATTATAAGGGGTCGGTGGATGGCATTTTTGGCAAGCAGACCGGACAAGCCTTTGCTGAATGGAAGGAAGACAATTATCTAAAAGATCACACCTTGATTGGCCCGGATTCTTGGGCAAAATTAAAGGGACAATCTGGGCAAGTTACGGCAATTGATTGGCAAGATTTTAATTGCAAAATCAGCAAGTATTTTTCTGTTCGTGAAGTGACCAATGCCGATCGCCGTCGAATTCCCCAACGTGACGATATTCGGAGCAACGTCTTGTTATTGGCCAAGGAACTTGACAAGATTCGGGATGATTGGGGGTCGGCGATCGGGGTAACGTCCTGGTATCGCCCTGAACCAATCAATCGGGCTGTCGGTGGGGCAAGGAATAGCCAACACATTACAGGCCGCGCCGCTGATATTTACCCAGTCCAGGGCAATATTTTCGAGTTTCAAAAATGGTTAGACGCCCGATGGGATAAGGCATTAGGGTATGGGGCTAAAAAAGGGTTTTGCCACGTTGACCTAAGAACGGGAAAAATCAGATGGAATTATTGATCAATGAATTTTGACGAGGACACGATCGCCTTATCCTTGGTCTTTTTTATCACTGTTGCTTTTGTGATGGCGGCAATTTATCAAGGGGAAATTATTGAACTGGCCAAGGGGTCAATTCAGTTTGCTATCGGGGCGATCGCCGGTTATATGTCTCGCAAAAACAAGCCGTTAACACCGGAAACCCAGGCAAGGATGAAACAATTATTTGAAGAAAACAAACAGCTAAAACAGGCATTGCAACAACGGCGATCGCCGCATTATCCAGGGAATGAAAATATATGACCGATTTGGTGAACCGAGCCATCAGCTATGATAAAAAGATGCCCCCGGCTGCGAACCGGAGGACTTTAACACTAAGCCTAAATAGGAGGCAAAGAGTCTATGAGTAGCTTACCAAGTTTCGGATATATTGCTACGCCAGAAGAATTGTTGAGTTTGATCTCCAATGAAGCGATGTCAAACGGGAATTTATCATTTCGCGGTGTTAGTCGCATGGCTGATGTTCAGCATACATCGCTAGTTCGGGATGGTGCTTTTAGCTCTCAAAAATTAGCCGAAAAGCTTACAGCACAAGGGTTTGAGTGTGGTGCGTTAATCCAAAGTGGGTTCCCACCCGTCGCAGTGATTTTGGTTTTGGAATATTTCGCTTATCAAAAAACTGGGTTTAAAACCCCGTCCTTTAGGACGGCTTTACGTTAAAATAGCAATAAGCGGAAAATCAGATTAGTCGTGGCACACGAACTGACCGCTGTAAAAAGGCTAGTGTCACCAACCTTTTAGGTTGCCCCAGTACCTCACTGCCCTCTAACAAGAAATATGGCATAGGTGGGAGAAACAAAAATTCAATACTGTGGGACACACAGGAATTTACGCTTGGGGAGCAGTCCATAAGAGTGCTTGCTGTAAAAGGTGTAGCCGGACTAGACATGAAACTGTAAGACCAATATCAACATTGTTGGTGGAGGCAGGATTCAGCCCAAGAATCTTTCGGCTTTAGCCGAGAGAGTGTCAAGAATCCAAAGCAAAAGCCCCCGGCGCAAAGTCGTTGATGCGATTGTTTGGGGCGATCGGGCTTAAAACGGTTTTAGATAAATTGTCTCAACCGACAGAACAGCACAAAGCATTACCCCAGCGAGACACCATTGATTATGTGCAAGCGGCTGCGATCATCCCATCGTTGCAAGTAAACGGACTACTCAAGCAATTATTAGAAGATTCCTTGACCGATGATTTGGAGTTGATGCGGAACCAAAAAGCATTAACCAGTGGCAGCAAAGAAAAACGACAATTTACGATCGCCAAGGTTCGCGCCAAAGAGTTGGGTTATTCCGTTGATCGGATTGGTTCTGGTAGTCAGTTGGGGCGTTTTATTGCACAGCAGCTAAAACCGGCTATGACTGAACGAGTTGGAAAATACATGGTGAATCATTACGAAGTAACCCCGCAGTTAGATGAAATAATTCACGCCTATTTCCGCTAACATCCATTCGCCGCCAAAGTGGGACATGATCCAACAATTCACCCTATCCGAAACCATCGTCCCCAAAGCCCGCCC
>Ga0315899_10000803_pt1 | contig 37313 bp, 30 predicted proteins | sample LakEriMetagenome_2_FD_203518 | JGI IMG/M metagenome (GOLD analysis project Ga0315899, IMG submission 203518) | Freshwater fungal communities from buoy surface, Lake Erie, Ohio, United States - Buoy 4 MA112 | ecosystem: Environmental > Aquatic > Freshwater > Lake | place: USA: Lake Erie, Ohio...
GGCCTCGACGGCGACCGCGAGCGCCCGCGGCGGCCCGTCCGGCGGGCACGGCGGCGCCTTCCCGCTCGCCGCCTGTGGCGCGAGGCGAGCGGCGAGCCGCCGGGCGCGCACCGCGACGAGGACGGCGCCGTCGCGCCCGCCGCCCCGGACCAGACGGCCGAACAGGCCGGCGAGGGGGCCCGCGCCGCGCGGCGGCGCGGTCGGCGCGGCGCCGCCCGCATGCACGGGCTCGGGGCGGTGCGGTCGCTCGCCCCAGACCGGGCCGGGCACCGGGAGCCGCAGCCCGGCCGTCACATCGTGTCGGGCGCGAAGCGCGCCCTCACCGTCTGGCGCAGCCAGCGACCGGCCTGCGCGGCCAGCGGCGCGTCGCCGAAGTCGAGCCGCACCCAGGCGCGGCCGCCGGGCCGGGGCGCGGGCTCGCCAGGGGCCGGCTCGAGCCCGACGTCGACCACGTAGGTCGGCTGCGCGGGCTTCAGGCCGTCGCCGTCGGAGGGATCGACCTGCACCGGCCCGCCGAAGCGCTCGCCGAGCGCCGCACCCGGAAGCGTCGCCACCGCGGCCGGCGATTGCCGCTGCAGGGTCGCCCCGTAGACGCGTCCCGGGGCCTCCGCGAGGCGCACGTCGACGCGACGCACGCCCTCGCGCAACCGCGCGGCGACATCCTGGTCGAGCGCGAGCCGCAGCTGCGCGGGCCGCGCGTCGAGCAGCGCGCCGATCTCGTCGCCCTCGCGCACGAATCGCCCCGGCAGATCCTGTGCGCGCGCGATCGCGAAGCGGCCCGACACCGGCGCGACGAGGCGCAGCTGCGCCAGACGCTCCTCGACCCGCGCGAGCTCGGCCTCGTTGCGGGCCAGAGACTCCTGCGCGAGGCGCGCGCGCGCCGGCTCGGAGCGCAGGTGCGCGAACAGCTCGGCGCGCAGGCCGGGCTGCTCCCGCAGCAGCCGCTCGCGCTCCTGGCGCAGCCACGGATCGTCGAGCCGGACCAGCTCGGCACCGGCCTCGACGTCGGCCTCGCCCGCGGTCGCGACCACGAACCCGTCGACGCCGGCGCGCACGCGCGCATCCTCGTGCGGGCTGACCAGGGCCGGCGCGACCACGCGGTCGGGCACGGGCACGGTGAACGCGGCGAGCCCCGCGAGCCCCGCGATCGCACCGGCGCGCAGCCACACCTGCCAGCGCACGGACACCGGCGCGCCGGCGCGGGCCGGGCCCGCCAGCAGGCGGTGCAGCGGCAGCACCAGGAGCCAGGCGATGCCGAAGGCCGCCACCGCCGCCCCGGCGAGCCGATGGTGGGCACCGGCCCACGGCACCAGCGTCGCCAGGATCGCCGCGCGCCATGCGAGCGCGAGCGGCACGTACCCGACGAGCCAGGGGCGCTCCGCGCGCGCAGCGTCGGGGCCCGGTGCCTCGCGCCACCCGAGCGCGCGCCGCAGCACGGCCTGCCACCACGCGCCGCTGCGCGTCGCGAGATTGGGCAGCCCGGCCAGGTCGCACAGCACGAAGTAGCCGTCCATGCGCACCAGCGGGTTGCCGTTGAACAGCAGCGTCGAGGTGACGCCTACGACCGCCACGGCGAAGGCCGCGTCGTTCAGCCACCCGGGCTCGGTCGCGGCCCACGCGATCAGGCCGATCGCGGCGAGCGCCGACTCGGCGAGGATGCCCGCCGCGGCGACCAGCGCGCGCTGCGAGGCGTGGGCGAACCGGTCCGACGCCGACGCGTCGACGTAGGGCACCGGCAGCCCGAGCATCCACGAGACGCCCACCTCGCCGACCCGTCCGCCGTGACGCACCAGCGCGAGCGCGTGCGCCGCCTCGTGGACGAGCTTCATCGGCAGCCACGCGAGCGAGGCGAGCAGCAGGTAGCGCGGCGTCTGCAGCCAGCGCTGCGCGTGCCGCGCGACCGCGTCCCACTCGACGAGCGCGATCGCGCCCGCGACGAGCACCAGCACGAGCCAGGCGATCGCGCCGGCGCGCGAGAACAGCGGCCCGGCGAGCGGCTCGATCGGGCGCAGCAGCCGGTGCGGATCGCCGAGCGGCATCCGCGGCGCGATCGGGTTCAGGCGGCCGACGATCCGCCGCCTCGCGCGCAGCCGGTCGTCGCCGCGCAGAACGTCCACGTCCGAGAGGCCCTCGCAGGCGAGGCAGCGCTCCTCGACGAGTCGCGCGAGCAGCTCGATCGTCTCGTCCTGCGTCGGCGCGCCCTCGGGGTCCGCCGCCAGCGCGGCGTCCCAGATCGCCTGAACCGTGCGACGGCCGTCGCAGCGACCCGCTATCGACCAGGCAGACGCATCGAGACGGATCGCGCCTGCGCGCCCGTCGCCGCTCGCGACGTGCCACGTGGCGCCCCGCACCCGCTGCGGATCGCTGCGTGCGTGCAGCCGCCAGCGGGGGCGCAGCGACGCGACCTGGTGCCATCGCTCACTGTGGAGCGGCCGCTGCGGCGTCACGGCGTCCAGAGCCAGACGAGCCGCGCGAGCATGTCGCCGGCGCGCCGGGCCCACTCGAGCGCGAGCGGCCCGCGACCGGCGGCGAGGTGCGCGACGCCGCGCTGGCCCGCGCGCGGCTCGATCGCGCCGGCGCCCCCCGCCTCGCCGCCCTCGAGCCGCGCCTCGAGCTCGAACACGTTCCGGCCGTCGACGGTGGTGGCCGCCGGCGCCATCCGCTCCACGCGCAGCGGCAGCGTGTCCCAGGGCAGCGCCGAGAGCGCGAGCCGGCCGTGCGCGCCCGCCTGGACGCGACGCAGGTCACGCTCGTCGAGCTCGACGATCACGCGGTGACGGCGCGCCGGCGCGACCACGAACATCGACTGCCCGCGATCGACCGGCACGCCGATCTGCTGCCACAGGTCGCCCTGCAGCACGATGCCGTCGATCGGAGCACGCAGCCTGATCTGCTCGAGCTGGTGGTCGACCAGGCCGAGCCGCGCTCGGGTCTCGTCGACCTTCGCCTGCGCGATCGCCATCGTCGCGCGCTCGCCCCGGGCCATCGCGGCCGATGCGGCGCCTTCGTGCTGCGACAGCTCGCTCGTCAGCTTCGCACGCTCGAGCTCGAGGTCGCGATCGCCGAGCTCCGCGAGCACGTCACCCTCGCGCACCGCGTCGCCCGGACGCACGCGGACGCCCTTCAGGTAGCCGCGGATCGGCGCGGCGACGGTCAGCTGCACCGCGCCCTCGATGCGGGCCGGCGCGCCCACGGTCAGCTCGATCGGGGCGGCGAGCGCGATCGTGATCGCCGCCGTCACCACGACCCAGGCGAGCGTCGCCGCCCGCGGGCGCGTCCCGGCCTCGCCGCCGCCCGGCCGAAGCAGCCCGAGCGCGCGCCGCAGCCGACCCGGGCGCCGCGCGCGCAGCAGGCGCAGCCACGGCACGGCGAGCTCGGCGAGCGCGTGCAGCCGCTCGCCCGCGCCGTCCGCGGGCGGCCCCTCGAACTCCGCGAGCACCGCCGCCAGCGGCACGCCGGCGATCGCGACCGGCACGGTGACGATCGCCGCCGCGCCACCGGCCCGCCGTGCGAGTTCCGCGGCGCGCACCAGCGTGCGCGCACCGTCGGGCGCGGGGCAGGCGAGGATGCGCGACTGCGCGATCGCTTCCTCCATCGCCGCGGCGAGCGTCTGCACGGCCTCGCCCTGCCACTCGGGCTCGCCGGCGTCCGACAGCGCGACCGGTCGGATCGAGCCCCGGACACCGTCGCGCCATCCGAGCACCACCCGCGCGGCGCCGACCGCCCGGGCGAGCCGCGTGCACAGCAGCGCGGCCGCGCCGTCGAAGTCGGCGCATGCGGCCAGCTCTCGCACGAGCGCGAGCTGCGCGAGGGCGTCGGCGACGTCGCCGGGCGCGGGGCCGGCGCGCGGCGACGCCCGCGGCGACGGCGGCACGGAGGCCGGCGAGGGCGGGCCGGCCGGCGCGGGCCGGACGGCGGGCAGATCGATGAGCGGATGCGTCAAGGGACGAAGGGGCGGTCGCGGGGTCCGATCCGGCCGGCACGGGCCGGGTGCCCGCCGAGTGTGCCGACCCGCGGCGGGCGACGGAACCACGCGGCCCCCGGCGGCCGACGGACGGCACCGTGCTTCGTGCCGGCCGGCGCGGGTGCGCGGCGCGCTGCGGGCGCGACGCAACGCGACGCGCGTCGCCGCCCGCTGCGCCGCGCGCGTCGCTGCGCGCCCGGTGCGCCTCGGGATCGGTCGCGGGCGGGGGAACGCGGGCATGCCTCGATGCCAGCCGGTGAGGGCGCGACGCCCCGTGCGCCCGGGGTGGGCGACCCGGCTCAGGCGCCCACGATCCAGCCTTCGACGCGGTCCTCGCGGACCGGCAGGCCCCAGTTCGCGTCGCGCCGGCTGCAGGCCCACGCCGCCTGCACCAGGCACAGCACCGCGTCGAGCCGGTCGGCGCCGGCCTCGGCGACGCACGCGTCGCGCCACCGCCCGAGGTCGACGCGGATGCCGAACGGCGCCGCGCCCGCCTCGAGCGCCGCGGCGAGCCGCTCTCGCGCGGCGCGCCGGCCGGGATCGTCGCGGTGCTTCGGGTCGTCGCTCTTGTACGACGCACGGCCCAGCACGGCGCGCGCCGGCAACCCCGGGTAGCCCTCGAGCGCGATCCGCGCGGGATCGGTGCCGCGCTCGTGGAGCCCGGGCAGCGTCACGCCGGCGGCGAGCAGCCGCGGCGCGCCCGCGTGCAGCATCAGGGCGACCGGCGGATTCACCCACTTCATCGAGGCGCTGCTGCCCGCGGTCGCGTCGCAGGCGCGGTGGGCGAACTTGTCGCCCGCGGGGCGCGCGTCGCACCACGCGCGGCAACGCACGACCAGCTCGGCGCGCGACAGCGCCGCCACGCGCGCCGTGATCGCGGCCCATGCGTCCGGTCCGTCCGTCGGCCACCCCTGGGCGGCGACGAACGCGCGCGCGAACGCGAACGGGAAGTCGAGCGCGGCGAGCCACGGACCGGGCGCGCGCAGCCACGCCTCCCAGGCGTCGAAGGACTCGAGCGCCTCGATGCGCGCGACCGCGACGCGCAGGCCGCCGTCGGGGTCGCGCCCGAGGCCGTCGGCGAGCGCCACGGTGATCGGCTTGCGCGGCCGCGGCGCGCTGGTGAAGTCGACGCCCGCGAGCCGCACTCAGTCGCCGCCGGCGGCCGGGAACGCACGGATCACCAGGCCGAGCCGCGCGCCGGGCCGCGGGCGCGACAGCAACCGCGCGCGCAGCGCGTCGAATCGGGGGCCGGTCGTCATCGGCGCGAGTATACGAGCCGACCCTCGCGGCCCGGGCCGGCGCCCCGGCCCGCCGCCCGCGCACGGCCGTCGTCGCCCGGCGCGGGTCACCCCAGTCCGAGCGCCGTGCGCGCTCACGGCAACGGCAGCAGCGCGCGCAGCGCGTCGATCGTGTCGGCATCCTCGACGCGCTTGTCGGTGCGCCAGCGCAGCATCCTCGGGAACCGGACCGCGATACCGGAGCGGTGCCGCGGCGAGCGGGCGATGCCCTCGAAGCCGAGCTCGAACACCAGGGTGGGCGTCACGCTTCGCACCGGCCCGAAGCGCTCGACCGTCGTGCGCCGCACGATCGCGTCGACCCGCCGGATCTCGTCGTCGGTCAGGCCGGAGTAGGCCTTGGCGAACGGCAGCAGCGCACGCCGCGACGCGTACGCGCCATCGGCCGCGCGGTCCCAGACCGCGAAGGTGTAATCGGTGTACAGGCTCGCGCGCCGACCGTGGCCGCGCTGCGCGTACACCAGCACCGCGTCGACGCTGAACGGATCGACCTTCCACTTCCACCAGTCGCCGCCGTCGGCCTTCGTGCGGCCCACGCCGTACGCCGAGGCGAGGCGCTTGAGCATGAAGCCCTCGACGCCGCGCTCGCGCGATCCGGCACGCAGCGCGGCGAGCGCGTCCCAGTTCTCGGCCACGACGCGCGGCGACAGCGCGAGCCCGGGCACCGGCGCGGCGGCGACGAGCGACTCGAGCATCGCGCGCCGCTCGGCCTGCGGCCGGGCGCGCCAGTCCTCGCCCCGCCACTCGAGCAGGTCGTACGCGACGAACGCGGCCGGGGCGGCGCGCAGCACCGCCGGGGTCGTCGTCCTGCGGGTCACGCGCTTCTGCAGCACCGCGAACGGCAGCGGACGCGCCGCCTGCGCGTCCCACGCGAGGACCTCGCCGTCGAGCACGACGCCCTCGCCGGCCGGAGCGAGCACCGACGCGAACGCGCGGGCGGCGCGGTCGATCTCGGGGAAGCGCTCGGTGACCAGCTCCTCGCCGCGCGACCAGAGCCAGGCGCCGCCGGCCCGCATCACGAGCTGCGCGCGGATGCCGTCCCACTTCCACTCGACGAGCCAGTCGGCGGGCGCACCCAGGGCCACCGCCGGCTGCTGCAGCGGATGCGCGAGGAAGAACGGGTACGGGTGCCCCGCGACCGCGGCACCCGGGGCGGCTGCGTCGGGCGGCGCGAGCAGCGCCAGGAATCGCGCGGCGTCGGGCGCCGCGCGCGCATCGGTGTAGCCGATCATCCGCTGCGCGACGAGCTTCTCGTCGAGGCCCGCGACCCGCGCGATCGCGCGCAGCACCAGCAGCTTCGAGACGCCGACGCGAAAGCCGCCGGTGATCAGCTTGCCCAGCACGAAGCGGCCGTTCCAGTCGAGCGTCGACCACCAGCCGCACAGCGCCGCCTTCATGTCCTCGGCCGGCGCGCCGCGCAGCGACGGCAGGCGCTCCGACATCCACGTCGCGAGCCCGGCGTCCTCGAGCGCGCCGGGCGGGGGCAGCAGGTGCGCGATCGTCTCGGCGAGGTCGCCGACCGCGAGGTAGCTCTCGTCGAACAGCCACTCGGGCAGCCCGGCGGCCTCGCGCGCGGCGTCGCGCAGCACCCGCGACGGCACCGCCTGCCGCGGCTTGCCGCCCGCCAGCACGTAGACCGCCCAGGCCGCGTCGGCGGGCGCCGCGCCGCGAAGGTAGCGCTCGAGCGCGTCGACCTTGTGCAGCGTCGAGGTCGACGCATCGAGCTCGGCGTAGAGGTCGGCGAACGCCTTCACGCCGGCTCCCGGCCGGCATCGCCCGCGCCGGCGCGCCCGTCGGCCGGCCCGGCGGCCAGGTCGTCGACCGCCGCGCCCTCCTCGCCGCCGAACTCCGTCTCGAACGAGCGCGCGTCGAGCCCCCGAGCGGCGAGCCAGCGCATCATCACCGCGACCTGGCCGTGGGTGACGAAGACGCGCTGCGCGCCGCTCGCGGCGATCGCGGCGTTCAGGCCCGGCCAGTCGGCGTGGTCGGACAGCACGAAGCCGCGGTCGACCGCGCGCCGGCGGCGCGCGCCGCGCACCGCCATCCAGCCCGATGCGAACGCGTCGCTCGGGACGGGAAAGCGTCGCATCCACGTCGTGCCGCCGGCCGACGGCGGCGCGAGCACCAGCGCGCGCGACAGGCAGGCGCGGTCCTTCACCTCGGAGACGAGGCGCGTCGGCGGCAGCGCGACGCCGGCGGCGCGGTACGCGCGGTTCAGCGGCTCGATCGCGCCGTGGCAGACGATCGGGCCGATCGACGCGTCGACGCCGGCGAGGATGCGCTGCGCCTTGCCGAACGCGTAGCAGAACAGCACGCTCGCGCGGCCTGCATCGGCGTTCGCGCGCCACCACGCGTTCACGTCGGCGAACACCTCGGCCGACGGCGCCCAGCGGTAGATCGGCAGCCCGAACGTCGACTCGGTGACGAAGGTGTGGCAGCGCACCGGCTCGAAGGCCGCGCAGGTCGGATCGGGCTCGACCTTGTAGTCGCCGCTCACCACCCAGACCTCGCCGCGGTGCTCGATGCGCACCTGCGCCGAGCCGAGCACGTGCCCCGCCGGGTGGAGCGACACGCGCACGCCGTTCGACTCGACCGTCTCGCCGTAGCCGAGCGTGCGCAGCGCGATGCCTGCGCCGAGCCGCGCGCGCAGCACGCCCTCGGCCGGCGCGGCCGCGAGGTACGCGGCGTGCCCGGGGCGCGCGTGGTCGGCGTGCGCGTGGGTGATGACGGCGCGGTGGACCGGGCGCCACGGGTCGACGAAGAAGTCGCCGGCCTCGCACCAGAGGCCTTCGGGACGGTGGACGAGCAGCATCGGGCGATTGTCGCCCGGCCGCCGCCCGGACATCGGCTCAGCCCGCGTCGGCCTGCGCCTCGGCGTCCCCCGCGTCCCCCGCGTCCTCGTCGCCCGACTGCCCCGCGTCGACCCGCTTCATGTTGTCGAGGATCTTCAGCAGGTAGTGCAGCGCGTGCGCGGTGTCGTTGATCGAGAAGTCGTCGAGCACCGCCCGGTAGTAGGCGCGGATCTTGGGCTGCGCCTGCACGCGCCAGACGTGGCGGCCGGAGTCGGTCATCGTGACCACGCGCGAGCGCCGGTCGCGCGCATCGGAGGCGACCGCGACGTGGCCGTCGCGCGCCATCCGGCCGATCAGCCCCGACAGGTTCTGGCGGCTCACCATCAGGTAGCGCGCGAGCTCGCCCATGCCCATGCCGCCCTTCGCCTTCTCGCGCGACAGCGCGCCGAGCACCGCCCACTGCTGCGTGGTCAGCCCCTCGGCCTCGACCGCGCGCGTGCCGGTCTTGTGCAACATGTTGGCGCACTGGTACATCCGGAAGAACAGCCGGTTCGCCAGCTCCATCTTCGCCTGCTCCGCTTTCCTGGCTGAATCGGCCATCTCCGCTCCGTCCGGAACCCCCTTGCGCGCGGTCGGGCCCGGCGCTAGGATACGTCAATATATTTCCTTATCCAGGTGCGTGGCAAGCCTGCGCCGGGACACGACGACCGACACGGAGGAGACGCGATGCGACGGTTCGAGGGACGGACGGTGGTGGTGACCGGCGGCGGCGGCGGCATCGGCGGGGCGACCTGCCGGCGCTTCGCGGCCGAGGGCGCGAAGGTCGCGGTGCTCGACCTCGACGCGGACGCGGCCGAGCGCACCGCCGCCGCGATCCGCGACGCCGGCGGCTCGGCGAAGGCGTTCCGCTGCGACATCGTGCAGCGCGCCGAGGTCGACGCCGCGGTGGCCGGCACCGAGTCGGCGCTCGGTGCGATCGACGTGCTGGTCAACAACGCCGGCTGGGACGTGTTCAAGCCGTTCGCCAAGACCGAGCCCGCGCAGTGGGAGCGGCTGATCGCGATCAACCTCGTCGGCGCGCTGCACATGCACCACGCGGTGCTGCCGGGCATGGTCGCGCGCAAGGCGGGCCGGATCGTCAACATCTCGTCGGACGCCGCCCGCGTCGGCTCGTCCGGCGAGGCGGTCTACGCCGCGTGCAAGGGCGGGCTCGTCGCGTTCTCCAAGACGATCGCCCGCGAGCACGCGCGCCACGGCATCACCTGCAACGTGGTGTGCCCCGGCCCGACCGACACCGCGCTCTTCGACGGCTACAAGCAGGGCGCGGGCAACCCCGAGAAGCTCGTCGAGGCGTTCACCCGATCGATCCCGCTCGGCCGCATCGGCCAGCCGCAGGACCTGCCGGGCGCGATCGCGTTCTTCGCGAGCGACGACGCCGCCTACGTGACCGGCCAGGTGCTGAGCGTCTCGGGCGGCCTGACGATGGCCGGCTGAGCGCCGCGCCCCCCTTCATCGAAACGAGGCACGACATGGACTCCGGCCAGTACGAGGACCTGCTCTACGAGGTGCGCAACGGCGTCGCCTGGATCACGATCAACCGCCCGGACAAGATGAACGCGTTCCGCGGCACGACCTGCGACGAGCTGATCCGCGCGCTGTACCGCGCCGGCTACGACCGGAGCATCGGCGCGATCGTGCTCGCCGGCGCCGGCGAGCGCGCGTTCTGCACCGGCGGCGACCAGTCGGCGCACGACGGCAACTACGACGGCCGCGGCACGATCGGCCTGCCGATGGAGGAGCTGCACACCGCGATCCGCGACGTGCCGAAGCCGGTCATCGCGCGGGTGCAGGGCTTCGCGATCGGCGGCGGCAACGTGCTCGCGACGATCTGCGACCTGACCATCTGCTCCGAGAAGGCGATCTTCGGCCAGGTCGGCCCGAAGATGGGCTCGGTCGACCCGGGCTACGGCACCGCGTTCCTCGCACGCGTCGTCGGCGAGAAGAAGGCGCGCGAGATCTGGTACCTGTGCCGCCGCTACAGCGGCCAGGAGGCGGTCGCGATGGGCCTGGCCAACGTCTGCGTGCCGCACGAGCAGCTCGACGCCGAGGTGCAGAAGTGGGGCGAGGAGCTCTGCGAGCGCAGCCCGACCGCGATCGCGATCGCCAAGCGCAGCTTCAACATGGACACCGCGCACCAGGCCGGCATCGCCGGCATGGGCATGCTCGCGCTCAAGCTCTACTACGACACCGACGAGTCGCGCGAGGGCGTGGCGGCGCTCAAGGACAAGCGCAAGCCCGAGTTCAGGAAGCACGCGAAATGAGCGGCGCGTCGTCGATGAACCCCTACCTCGACGACGACCTGCGCGCGCTCGCCGAGCACGCGGGTCGCTACGCCGAGGAGCGCGTCGCACCCGGCTTCCTCGAGCGCGACCGCACGCGCGTGATCGACCGCGCGCTGATGCGCGAGATGGGCGAGCTGGGCTTCATCGCGCCCGAGCTGCCCGAGGCCTTCGGCGGCCAGGGGCTGGGCAGCCTCGCGGCCGGCGTGATCCACGAGGCGATCGCGCGCGCGGACCTGTCGCTGTCGTACGTGAACCTGCTCGCGTCGCTGAACGGGCAGATCCTGTCGGCGCACGGGCGGCCCGAGGTGGTCGGGCCGTGGATGCGGCGGCTGGTGCGCGGCGAGACGCTGCTCGCGATCGCGCTGACCGAGCCGCGCGGCGGCTCGGACGCCGCGAACCTGCGGCTGCGCATCGAGCGGCAGGCCGACGCCTACGTGCTGAACGGCGAGAAGACCTCGATCTCGGCGGCCGACCAGGCCGACGCGGCGGTGGTGTTCGGCCGCACCGGCACGCCCGAGTCGGGCGCGCGCGGCGTGACCGCGCTGCTGGTGCCGCTCGACGCACCGGGCGTCTCGCGCGGGCGCTTCGACTGCCACGGCCAGCGCGCGATCGGCCGTGGCTCGATCTTCTTCGAGAACGTGCGCGTGCCGCTCGATCACCGGCTCGGCGACGAGGACCGCGGCTTCGCGCAGGTGATGCAGGGCTTCGACTACTCGCGCGCGCTGATCGGGCTGCAGGTGCTCGCGGTCGCGCGCGCCTCGCTCGACGAGACCTGGGCCTGGGTCGCGCAGCGCGAGGCCTTCGGCAAGCCGCTGTCGGCGTTCCAGGGCGTCTCGCACCCGCTCGCCGAGCTCGACACGCAGGTCGAGGCCGCGCGGCTGCTGTGCCTGCAGGCGCTGTGGCTCAAGGACCGCGGCCTGCCGCACGGCGCCGAGGCGGCGATGTGCAAGTGGTGGGCGCCCAAGCTCGCCTACGACGCGATCCACCAGTGCCTGCTGATGCACGGGCACGCCGGCTACGATCGGGGCATCATGGAGCAGCGGCTGCGCGACGTGCTCGGGTTCCAGATCGGCGACGGCACCGCGCAGATCATGAAGACGATCGTCGCCCGGACCCGTGCCGGGCGACAGGCGGTCCCGGCCTGAGGCCGGGACCGGCGGCGGCCGTCCGGCCGGCCGACACCACTTCGTGCGGCGACGACCGCAGGAGGAGACGAGATGGAGTTCGACGCCTTGCTGCTCGCGCCCCGGCGCGCCGACGCGGTCGCGAAGGGGTGGTGGGGCGACCGCACGATCAACGACGCGCTCGACGCGTGCGTGGCGCAGTGCCCCGACCGGGTCGCGCTGGTCGGCCTGCGCGTCGAGGCCGGCGACACGCGGCGCTTCACCTACCGCGAGCTCGCGACGATGGCCGACCGGATCGCGGTCGGCCTGCACCGCCTCGGCGTGCGCCGCAACGACGTCGTCGCGATGCAGCTGCCCAACTGGTGGCAGTTCACCGCGCTGTACCTCGCGTGCTCGCGGATCGGCGCGGTCGCCAACCCGCTGATGCCGATCTTCCGCGAGCGCGAGCTGACCTTCATGCTCGGCCACGGCGAGGCGAAGGTGCTGGTCGTGCCGAAGCGCTTCCGCGGCTTCGACCACGCGGCGATGGGGCGCACGCTGCAGGCGGCGCTGCCGACGCTCGAACGCGTGGTGGTCATCGACGAGGACGGCCCCGACGGCTTCGACGCGCTGCTCGCCGGCCCCGCGTGGGAGCGCGAGCCCGATGCCGCGGCCGTGCTGTCGGCCGCCCGCCCCGGCCCGGACGACGTCACGCAGCTGATCTACACCTCGGGCACGACCGGCGAGCCGAAGGGCGCGATGCACTCGGCGAACACGCTGATGTCGAACATCCTGCCGTACGCCGAGCGGATGCGCCTCGGCGCCGACGACGTCGTGCTGATGGCCTCGCCGATGGCGCACCAGACCGGGTTCATGTACGGCCTGATGATGCCCGTGGTGCTGCGTGCCCGCGCGGTGCTGCAGGACATCTGGGACCCGGCGCGCGCGGTCGGGCTGATCCGTGCCGAGGGCGCGACCTTCACGATGGCCTCGACGCCGTTCCTCGCCGACCTGACCCGCGTCGTGAAGGAGACGGGGCTCGCCGTGCCGAGCCTGCGCACCTTCCTGTGCGCCGGCGCGCCGATCCCCGGCGCGCTGGTGGAGCAGGCGCGCGCGACGCTCGGCACCAAGATCGTGTCGGCCTGGGGCATGACCGAGAACGGCGCGGTGACGACGATCGAGCTCGACGACGACGACGAGCGCGCCTGCAACACCGACGGCAGGCCGCTGCCGGGCGTCGAGCTGAAGATCGCCGACGCCGACGGTGGCGAGCTGCCGCGCGGCGAGCCGGGCCGGCTGCTCGCGCGCGGCTGCTCGAACTTCGGCGGCTACCTCCGGCGCCCGCACCTGAACAACACCGACACCGACGGCTGGTTCGACACCGGCGACCTCGCGCGGATGGACGACCGGGGCTACATCCGGATCAGCGGCCGCAGCAAGGACGTGATCATCCGCGGCGGCGAGAACATCCCGGTGGTCGAGATCGAGGCGCTGCTCTACCGCCACCCGGCGGTCGCGCAGGTCGCGATCGTCGCGTACGCGGACGAGCGGCTCGGCGAGCGCGCGTGCGCGGTCGTCGTGCCGAAGCCGGGGCAGTCGATCGACTTCGGGGGCATGGTCGCGTTCCTGTCGGAACAGAAGGTCGCGAAGCAGTACGTCCCCGAGCGGCTGGTCGTGCGCGACGCGATGCCGGCGACGCCTTCGGGGAAGATCCAGAAGTTCCGGCTGCGCGAGATGCTGCGCGACGGGACGCTCTGAGCGGCCGGGCGAGGCGGCCGGCGCCGCCTCAATACCGGTTGCGGTGGCCCGACACCACCACGCCTAGCCGCAGCATCCGCGTCGCGAACCAGCCCCACAGCCGCTGCGTCCAGGGCCGCTTCGCGTGCTCGTCGTGCAGCACCGGCCGCCCGCCCTCGGCCATCGACGCGAGCACCCGCTCGCGCAGCGTCGCGGCGAAGCCGGCGTCGAGCACGACGACGTTCGCCTCGCGCGCGAGCAGCAGCGAGAACGGGTCGATGTTCGACGAGCCGACGGTCGCCCAGTCGTCGACGACCGCGACCTTCGCGTGCAGGAAGCTGCGGTGGTACTCGACGATCTCGACGCCCGCGTGCAGCAGCGGGTCGTAGAGCGCCTGCGTCGCGAAGTGCGGCAGCACGTACTCGGCGCGGCCCTGCAGCAGCAGGCGCACCCGCACGCCGCGGCGCGCCGCCTCGGCGAGCGCGCGACGGAAGCGTCGCCCGGGGAAGAAGTAGGCATTGGCGATCAGCACCTCCCGGCGCGCGCTGCCGATCGCCTTCAGGTAGGCGCGCTCGATCGCGCGTCGGTTGGCGAGGTTGTCGCGCAGCAGCAGCATCGCGCGCACGCCGGCGCGCGGCCGGCGCGGGCGCGGGCCGCGCGAGGCCGGGCGCAGCCGCTCGGGCAGCCGGTGCCTCGCGAGGGCACCGAGTTGCCCCAGGCCGTCGAGCGCGTCGCGCGCACGCGCGCGCAGCGGCGCCTGCGCGACCTCGATCTGGTTCCAGAGCCGGGCCATCGACGCATGGACCGCCGCGACGACCGGCCCGCGCAGCCGCACCGCGTAGTCGAGCCGCGGGTGCTCGAGCGCGCCGTGGTTCGGGTCCCAGAGGTCGTCGAGCACGTTGAGCCCCCCGACGAAGGCCACGCGCCCGTCGATGCAGGCCTGCTTGCGGTGGAGCCGCCGCAGCCTCTGGCGGTCGAACGACAGCAGCCAGGGCATCGGCTTGTAGACGAGCACCCGCACGCCCGCGCCTGCGAGGCGCTGCGCGACGGCGGCCGGCAGCTCGCGGGTGCCGAAGCCGTCGATCATCAGCCGCACCGAGACGCCGCGCGCGGCCGCGCGCGCGAGCGCCGAGGCGACGCGCAGCCCGGTCTCGTCGCCGGCGAAGATGTAGGTCTCGAGCCAGGCCTCGCGCTGCGCGGCGTCGATCGCGGCGATCAGCGACGGGAAGAACTCGGCGCCCGACTCCAGCAGCGCGACGTCGTTGCCGTCGACCGGCACCGGCCGCAGCCGCTCGAGCAGGCCCGGGTCGGGCAGCACGGAGGCGTCCACCGGTCGTGTCCGGCCGCTACGGACGCATCAGCTCGAGGTCCGCGACCAACGGCGCGTGGTCCGACAGCCGCGCCCACGACGGGCCGCGCAGCACGTCGGCGCGGCGCAGCTCGAAGCCGCGCTGGTAGATGCGGTCCATCCGCAGCCAGGGCACCAGCGCGGGGAAGGTGCGCGCCGAGCCCATCACCTCGCAGACCTGCAGCGACTCGACGAAGCGGCGCGAGAGGCGATCGCGCCAGTCGTTGAAGTCGCCGGCGATCAAGAGCGGCGCGCGCCGCGGCACCTCGCGCACGATCCAGTCGACCAGCGCGTCGGCCTGCCGCTCGCGGCTCTTCGCGAAGAGCCCGAAGTGGATCACGAAGCAGTGGACGTTGCGCCGGTCGACGCGCACCACGCAGTGGAGCACGCCGCGCTTCTCGAGCGCGTGGTCGGAGAAGTCGCGGTTCTCGCGGCGCACGATCGGGAAGCGCGACAGCAGCGCGTTGCCGTGGTGGCCGTGCAGGTAGTTGGCGTTGCGGCCGTAGGCGGTCTCGAAGGTGTGCTTGAGCGTGGGCGAGCGCGCGAGGAACTGGTCCTGCGGCTCGCCCGGCCACTGGCCCTCGAAGCGGTTGGCGTGCCGATCGTTCTTGCCCTGCACCTCCTGCAGGAAGATCAGGTCGGCGTCGAGCTCGTGCAGCCGCGAGCGCAGCTCGTGCACGCTCGCGACGCGCCTCAGGCCGAACAGGTCCCGGATCACGCCCTTGTGGATGTTGTAGGTGGCGACCCGCAGCCGGCCGCGCGGCCGCTCGGTCGGCGCCTCGTCGAGCGTCTTGCGCTCGGTGGGCGGCGCGTGGGTCGACACCAGCCCGGCCTCGGCCGGGCCGATCCGGCGCTCGCCGGCCGGCGCGCTCACCGCGCCCCCGCGCGCGCCGGCAGCATCCGGATCGCCTCGACGTTGGACATCGAGAAGCAGCGCCCGGCCGCCTCGTCCCACGCGAGCCACTCGAAGCGAAGGTGCTCGCGCGGCGCGACGTGCACCGGCAGCTCGCGCGGCACGAGGAGCCCGAAGACGTGCTCGGTGTTGTGCGTGACGCCGTCCGGATAGCGGTGGCGCCAGTGCGGGTAGATCTCGTAGACGTTGCGCAGGCCCCAGTCCTCGAGCGCGCAGCCCTCGGCCGCGGCGTCGAGGCCGGTCTCCTCCAGCACCTCGCGCCGGCAGGTCTCGGCGAGCGGCTCGTCGGCGCGGTCCTTGCTGCCGGTCACCGACTGCCAGAAGCCGGGGTGGTCGGCCCGCTCGAGCAGCAGCACGCGCAGCGCCGGCGTGTGCACGACGACGAGCACCGACTCGGGGATCTTGGTGCCCGCCATGCGGCCCGCCTTCGCCTCGCGCCCCGCGCCGCCCCCGTCAGGCCTTCGCCTCGGGCTGGCGCAGCCGGATGTGCAGCTCGCGCAGCTGCTTCTCGTCGACCGGGCTCGGCGCCTGCGTCAGCAGGTCCTGCGCGCGCTGGGTCTTCGGGAACGCGATCACGTCGCGGATCGACTCGGCGCCGGCCATCATCGTGACGATGCGGTCGAGGCCGAACGCGATGCCGCCGTGCGGCGGCGCGCCGTACTGCAGCGCGTCGAGCAGGAAGCCGAACTTCGCGCGCGCCTCCTCCGGGCCGATCTTCAGCGCGCGGAACACCTTGCTCTGCACCGACTCGCGATGGATCCGCACCGAGCCGCCGCCGATCTCCCAGCCGTTCAACACCATGTCGTAGGCCTTGGCGACGCAGCGGCCCGGGTCGGTCGCCATGTAGTCCTCGTGGCCGTCCTTCGGCGCGGTGAACGGATGGTGGACCGCGACCCAGCGCGCGTCCTCCTCGTCGTACTCGAACATCGGGAAGTCGACGACCCACAGCGGCTTCCACGCGTCCTCGAAGAGGCCGTGCTTCCTGCCGAACTCGGAGTGGCCGATCTTCACGCGCAGCGCGCCCATCGCGTCGTTGACGACCTTCGCCTTGTCCGCGCCGAAGAAGATCAGGTCGCCGTCGACCGCACCGGTCTTGGCGAGGATCGTGTCGATCGCGCGGTCGTGCAGGTTCTTGACGATCGGCGACTGCAGGCCGTCGCGGCCCCTCGAGGCGTCGTTGACCTTGACGTAGGCGAGGCCCTTGGCGCCGTAGATGCCGACGAACTTGGTGTAGGCGTCGATCTCGCTCCTCGGCATCTCGGCGCCGCCCGGCACGCGCAGCGCGACCACGCGCCCGCCGTCCATCTGCGCGGCCGCGGAGAACACCTTGAACTCGACGTCCTTCATCGCCTCGGTCAGCTCGGCGAACTGCAGCTTCACGCGCAGGTCGGGCTTGTCCGAGCCGTACAGCCGCATCGCGTCGGCGTAGGTCATCGTCGGGAACTGGCCCGACAGCCGCACGCCCTTCACGTCCTTGAACACCGTGCGGATCATCTCCTCGAAGATCGCTCGGATCTCGGTCTCGTCGAGGAACGAGGTCTCGCAGTCGATCTGCGTGAACTCGGGCTGCCGGTCAGCGCGCAGGTCCTCGTCGCGGAAGCACTTGGTGATCTGGTAGTAGCGGTCGAAGCCCGCGACCATCAGCAGCTGCTTGAAGAGCTGCGGCGACTGCGGCAGGGCGAAGAACTGGCCGGCGTTGACGCGCGAGGGCACGAGGTAGTCGCGCGCGCCCTCGGGCGTGCTCTTGGTCAGCATCGGCGTCTCGACGTCGATGAAGCCGAGCGCGTCGAGGTACTTGCGCACCGCCATCGCGACCTTGTAGCGCAGCATGAGGTTCTGCTGCATCGCCGGGCGGCGCAGGTCGAGCACGCGGTGCGTGAGGCGCGTCGTCTCGGAGAGGTTGTCGTCGTCGAGCTGGAACGGCGGCGTCACCGACGGGTTCAGCACCTCGATCTCGTGGCACAGGATCTCGACCTCGCCCGAGCGGATGCCGGCGTTCTCGGTGCCGGCCGGGCGTCGCCGCACCTTGCCGACGATCTTCACGCAGAACTCGTTGCGCACGCTCTCGGCGACCTTGAACATCTCCGGACGGTCGGGATCGCACACCACCTGCGCGAGGCCCGCGCGGTCGCGCAGGTCGACGAAGATCACGCCGCCGTGGTCGCGCCGGCGATGCACCCAGCCGTAGAGCGTGACGACGGTGTCGAGGCGATCGGTGGACACCTCGCCGGTGTAGCAGGTACGCATGCTCAGTGGATCTCCGCTTTGATCTGGGTGCGCGGCCCGCGCGCGCTGCGCGGCCGGGTGTCGGGCGTGACGACGCCCATCGACACGATGTACTTCAGCGCCTCGTCGACGCTCATGTCGAGCTCGATGGTGTCCTCGCGGCGCATCATCAGGAAGAAGCCCGAGGTCGGGTTCGGCGTGGTCGGCACGTAGATCGACACCATCTCGGCGCCGGCCCCGGCGTCGGCCCCGGCGGGCTGCGCCTGCGCGACGCGGCGCCGCACCTCGTCGGCCGGCGTGCCGGTCATGAAACCGATCGTCCAGCTGCCCTCGCGCGGATACTGCACGAGCAGCGCCTTGCGGAACGCATTGCCCTGCGGCGAGAGCAGCGTGTCGCTGACCTGCTTCACCGACGAGTAGATCGTGCGCACGATCGGGATCCGCGACAGCAGGTTCTCCCAGAGCAGCACCAGCCGCTGGCCGAGGAAGTTGGTCGCGAGCAGGCCGGTCACGAAGATCACCAGCAGCGTCAGCAGCGCGCCGATGCCGGGCACGTGCCGCCCGAGCAGCGCAACCGGCTGCCAGGTCTGCGGCAGCAGCGACAGACTCAGGTCCATCGTCGTGATGACGAGGTCGAGCACCCACAGCGTGATGCCGATCGGCACCCAGATCAGCAGGCCGGTGATGAAGTAGCGGCGGAACATCCGGGGCTCGAGGCGGTGTGGGGGTGGAGAGAGGGGCGGAGGGGCTGGAGGGCGGGCGATCGTGCCGGCTCGGCGCCTGCCGACGCGGGTCGGCAGGCGGGCGGGACTCAGGTCTCGGGGGTCGACTTCGGCGCGCTCGGGGCCGGCGCGGCCGCGGGCGGCGCGGCGGCGGGCTCGGCGGCCTTGGCCGGGCCGGACTCCGCCGGCTTCGCGGCGTCGGCCTTCGCGTCGGCCGGCGCATCGGCCGGCGCGGCGTCGGGCTTCTTGGCCTTCTTGCCGTTGTCCCGGAAGTCGGTCACGTACCACCCGCTGCCCTTCAGCTGGAACGCGGGCGCGGTCAGCTGCTTGCGGAACGCGTCGGCGCCGCACTCGGGGCAGGCGGTGAGCGGCGCGTCCGAGAACTTCTGGATCACGTCCTTGGCATGACCGCAGGCTTCGCAGCGATAGGCGTAGATCGGCATGGCTTCAGCGGGGCCCGGGTCCGGGCCGGAACGACGGAAAACCTTGAATTATAAAGCGGTTTCCGTCCCGCCGTCCGAGTCTGCGCACCGCCGGGCGCGGTGACGGGGCCGTCCGCCCCGCGGCCGCGCCGCGACCCCTCACTCGGGCTCGATGCCCGCGATCTTCATCGTCGACTTGTAGCTCTCGAACTGCTCCTTGACCAGGGCGCCGAGCTGCTCCGGGGTCGAGCCCTGGAGCATGAACGCCTGCTTCTCCATCGCCTGCTGGACGTCCGGGCGGCCGATCGCCGCGACGAACTCGCGGTTCAGCCGCTCGACGACGTCGCGCGGCATCTTCGCCGGGCCGAACACCGCGGCCCAGGAGGTGAGCCTGAACTGCGGCATGCCGGCCTCGGCGATCGTCGGCACGTCCGGCAGCGCGGGGCTGCGCTTGTCGAGCGTGACCGCGATGGCGCGCAGCCGCCCCTCGCGGATGTGCGGCAGCGAGGTGCCCGAGGAGACGACCATCACCTGCACACGGCCGGAGATCAGGTCGGTCAGCGCCTGCGGCTCGCCCTTGTAGGGCACATGGGTCATCTTCACGCCGCCCAGCGCGTTGAACAGCGCCATCGACACGATGCCGGTGGTGTTGCCGGTCGCGTAGTTGAGCTCGCCCGGCTTGGCCTTGGCGAACGCCACCAGCTCGGCCACCGTCTTCGCGGGCACCGAGGGGTGCACGACGATGAAGAACGTGTAGCGGCCGATGTCGCTGATCGGCGTGAAGTCGGTGACCGGGTCGTACGGCGGGTTCTTCTTCATCGCCGGCGCCGCGGCCATCGGGCTGTTGGTCGCCATCAGCAGCGTGTAGCCGTCCGGGGCCGCGCGCACGACCTCGGTGCCGGCGATCGCGCCGTCGGCGCCGGCCTTGTTCTCGACCAGCACCGGCTGGCCGATCGCGCTCGAGACCGAGGCGCCGATCACGCGCGCGATCGCGTCGGTGGCCGAGCCGGCCGGGAACGGCACGACGATCTTGATCGGCTTGTTGGGGAAGGCCTGGGCGCGGGCGAAGCGCAGTGGGGCGAGCGCGCCGGCAGCGGCGCCGGCGACGACGAGGGCGCGACGCGGGCCGGCGACGCCGGTGCGCGGGGGGTGGCGGGTCATCGTGGTGTCTCCTCTCGGATGGTCGGCCCGGTCGACGCGCGCTCGCGCACCGCCGGGTCGGCCGCACCGTATCACGGGCGGCGGGAATTCCGGTACGCCGGCTCAGAAGCCTTCGAGCACCACCTTGCCGATCGTGCGGCCCGACTCGACGCACGCGTGCGCCTGGCGCAGCGTCGCGGCGTCGATCCGCCCGAGCGTGGCCGCGTGCGTCGTGCGCAGCAGTCCCTGGTCGACCAGCGCCGCCACCTCGTCGAGCAGCCGGCCCTGCTCGATCATGTCCGGCGTCTCGAAGCTCGAGCGGGCGAACATCGCCTCCCAGTGCAGCGACGCGCAGCGCGCCTTCAGCGGCCGGGCGTCGAGCGGCTCGGAGGGGTCGTCGATCACGCAGATCCGGCCCTGCGGCGCGATCGCCTGCACCAGCTCGGGCCAGTGCTCCTGGGTGTGCGAGACGCTGAAGATCCGCTCGACCCACTTCACGCCCGCGTCCTTGAGCGCGACCGACAGCGGCCCGGAATGGTCGACGACGAGGTGCGCGCCGAGGCGCTCGGCCTGCGCGCGGCTCTCGGGGCGCGACGCGGTCGCGACCACGCGCGCGCCGCTGAGCCGGCGTGCGAGCTGGATCGCGATCGAGCCGACGCCGCCGGCGCCGGCGGTGACCAGCAGCGTGCCGGCGTCGTGCGGCGAGCCCAGGCGCAGCCCGAGCCGGTCGAAGAGCGCCTCCCAGGCGGTGATCGCGGTCAGCGGCATCGCGGCCGCCTGCGCGAAGTCGAGCGTGCACGGCTTGCGCCCGACGATCCGCTCGTCGACGCAGTGCAGCTCGGCGTTCGTGCCCGGGCGGATCCGGGAGCCGGCGTAGAACACCTCGTCGCCGGGACGGAAACGGGTGACGCGCGGCCCGATCGCCTCGACGACGCCGGCCGCGTCGTAGCCGAGCACGCGCAGCCCGCCCTCGGGCGGCGCCACGCCGCGACGGACCTTGGTGTCGACCGGGTTCACCGACACCGCGCGGATGCGGACCAGCAGGTCGCGCTCGCCCGGGGTCGGGTCGGGCAGCTCGACGTCGAGCAGGGACTCGGGGTCGGTGACGGGGAGGCAGCGGCGATAGGCGACGGCTTTCATCGGGGGCTCGGGGTTCTGTAAGTGAGTGTTTGCTGTTTTCGGAACGTCGTCAGGACGACGTCATCGCCGGGTCGGGTCGAACTGCTTCGCCAGCGCCTGCCAGCAGCGCCAGTAGTCCCGCTGCAGCGTCGGCAGCGCGAGCGCCTGGGCGGTCGGATGGATCACCGCGCGCGTCTCGAACATGAAGGCCATCGTGTCGCGGATGTAGTGCGGCACCGAGGTGTCGGCCGCGCTCGCCTTCGCGAAGGTGTCCGCGTCCGGGCCGTGGCCGCTCATGCAGTTGTGCAGGCTCGCGCCCCCGGGCGAGAAGCCCTCGGCCTTCGCGTCGTAGACGCCGTGGATCAGGCCCATGAACTCGCTCGCGACGTTGCGGTGGAACCAGGGCGGCCGGAAGGTATCCTGCATCGCGAGGATCCGCGGCGGGAAGATCACGAAGTCGATCGCGTCGACACCGGGCGTGTCGGACACCGACTGCAGCACGAGGAAGATCGACGGATCGGGGTGGTCGAAGCTGATCGAGCCGATCGTGTTGAAGCGGCGCAGGTCGTAGACGTACGGCGCGTGGTTGCCGTGCCAGGCGACGACGTCGAGCGGCGAGTGGCCGATGTCGGCCGCCCACAGCCGGCCCTGGAACTTCGCGACCAGCTCGAACGCGCCCTCGCGGTCCTCGTAGCGCGCGACCGGCGACAGGAAGTCGCGCGGGTTCGCGAGGCCGTTCGAGCCGATCGGGCCGAGGTCGGGCAGCCGGAACGGCGCGCCGAAGTTCTCGCAGACGTAGCCGCGCACGCCGTCGAGCGCACCGCGCGCGGTGCCGTCCGGGCCGGCCGCGTCGACCTCGGGCAGCTCGACGCGAAAGCGCACGCCGCGCGGCACGACCGCGACGTGCAGCGGCGGCACCACCAGCTCGCCGAGCTCGGTCAGCAGCCGCAGCGTGCCCTGCTGCGGCACGATCAGCAGCTCGCCATCGGCGTCGTAGAAGAACCGCTCGCGCATCGAGCGGTTCGCGGCGTACAGGTGGATGCCGCAGCCGGTCATCGACGCGGCGTCGCCGTTGCCGCCCATGGTGAACAGGCCGTCGACGAAATCGGCGGGCGCGTCGGGCAGCGGCAGCGGGCTCCAGCGCAGCTGGGACGGTGGCGTCTCGACGCCGGCGGCCGCGCCGAACGCGCCGGCCACGCCGCGGTCGGCGACGCGGCGGAACGGGCCGTGCAGCGCGCCGGGGCGGATCCGGTAGGTCCAGGTGCGGCGGTTGTCGGCACGCGGCGCGGTGAACGCGGTGCCGGAGATCTGCTCGGCATACAGGCCGTAGGGGCAGCGCTGCGGCGAGTTGCGGCCGACCGGCAGCGCGCCGGGCAGCGCCTCGGTGGCGAACTCGTTGCCGAAGCCCGACTGGTAGGCGGGTGCGACGACGATCGGCTCGGGCTTGTTCACGGTGGTCTCCCCTTCGCGCCGCTCGCGGGGCGCGCACGCGTCGAGGATACCTCCGCGCACCGGCCGGGCCGACGGATCCGGAACGCGGCGGCGCCGCGCGGGGCGGCGCGCGCGAAGATGCGGCGACGGCCCGCCGGGCCGACGCAGGACCGACGATGGACCGCTGGATCGCCGCCGCGCTCGACTACGTGCCGCGCTGGCTCGAGATGCAGATGCGCCTGTCGGCGCAGACCGGTTGCGCGGTCGCGGTCGCGCACCGCGGCCGCCCGGTGCTCGAGCTCGCGCTCGGCCACGCCGACGTCGACGCGCACGCGAGGATGACGCCGCGGCACCGCTTCCGCGTCGCGTCGCACTCGAAGACCTTCACGTCGGCCGGCGTGATGAAGCTGCGCGACGCGGGGCGGCTGCGCCTGGACGACCCGATCGGCCGCGTGCTCGACGGCTTGCCGCCGCAGGTCGCGTCGCTGACCTGCGCGCAGCTGATGTCGCACGGCTCGGGGCTGGTGCGCGACGGCGAGGACGGCCGCCAGTGGACGCTCGAGCGGCCGTTCAAGACCCGGCGCGAGGTGCTCGACGAGCTGGCCGGCGCGCCGCCGCTGCCGCCGTCGACGCGCTTCAAGTACTCGAATCACGGCTACGCGCTGCTCGGCATGGCGATCGAGGCGATCGTCGGAGAGCCCTGGGCCGACTGGATGCTGCGCGAGGTGGTCCGCGCCTCGGGGCTCGACGAGACGCTGCCGGACGGGCCGGTGCCGGCCGGCGTGCCGCTCGCGGCCGCGCACACCGCGCTGCTGCCGCTCGGGCGCCGCGCGGCGTTCTCCGCGAACGTCGGCTCGGCCGCGATCGCGCCGGCGGGCGGCTTCGTGTCGACCGCGTCCGACCTGGTGCGCTTCTACGCGAGCCTCGACCCCGCCGCGAAGCGCAGCGTGCTGTCGGCCGACGCGCGCCGCGAGATGGCGCGCCGACTGTGGCCGGACCCCGACTCGAGCGTCGAGCGCTGGTATGGCCTGGGGACGATGTCGCACACCTTCGCAGGCCCGGACGGCCCGTCGTGGGACGGCGTCGGCCACTCGGGCGTGTTCCCCGGGTGCCTGACGCGCACCACGCACCTCGCCGCGCCCGGCCTCACGGTCTCGGTGCTGACCAATGCCGCCGACGGCCTGTGCCAGCCCTGGCTCGACGGGATCGTCCACGTGTTGCGGCGCTTCGCGGCCGGCGGCGCGCCGTCGCGCCGGACCGCGGCCTGGACCGGCCGCTGGTGGACGCCGTGGATGGCGCTCGACCTGGTGCCGATGGCCGACCGCGTGATGGTCGCGGTGCCCTCGCAGCCGGATCCGTTCCTCGACGCCGCGGTGCTCGAGGTGCACGGCCGCCGCGGCGGCGAGGCGCTCGGCACGGTGGTGAGGGACGGCGGCTACGGCCGCCACGCGGAGCCGGCGCGGCTGATCGACGGACCCGACGGGACGCCCGTCGCGCTGCGGCTCGGCGGCTGGCGCCTCGAGCCCGAGGCCGCGATCACGGCGTCGCTGAAGCGGCGCGTCGCGCGCCGGCGCTGACCGGCGCGCGGTGTCCCGTCAGAACGGGATGTCGTCGTCCATGTCGCCGAGGCCGGCGCCGCCCGAGGGCGCCGGCTTGCGGGCGGCACCTCCGCCGCCGCCCCCGCCCGAGCGCGCACCGCCCCCGGCGCTGCCGCCGCCGTACGACTCGCGGCTGTAGCCGCCGCCGTCGTCGCTGCCGCCGCCACCGCCGCCCATGCCCTCGCGCGAGCCGAGCAGCTGCATCTCCTGCGCGATGATCTCGGTGGTGTAGCGGTCCTGGCCTTCCTTGTCCTGCCACTTGCGGGTCTTGAGCCGCCCCTCGACGTAGACCGAGCGCCCCTTCTTCAGGTACTCGCCGGCGATCTCGGCGAGCCGGTCGTAGAAGACCACCGAGTGCCACTCGGTCTCCTCCTTCTTCTCGCCGGTGGCCTTGTCCTTCCAGTTGCGGGTGGTGGCGATCCGCACGTTGCAGATCGCGCCGCCGTTGGGCGAGTAGCGGGTCTCGGGATCCTTGCCGAGGTTGCCGACGACGATGACCTTGTTGACCGATGCCATGGGATTCTCCTGGGGGCGCCGCCGTGCGGCGGCGGCCGGGTGTCGGGTCGGCGGTCCGGGCCGCCGTCGATGCAAGCTTACCGCAGCGCCCCGCCCAGGCCGCGTCTGCGGCTCGGTCGTACGCTCTAGGTCCGAAGGCCGCGTCGGCGGCCGGACCGCACGGGCGCGTGTCGAGATCCGGGCCCGTCGTCCGTCGTGGGGGTGAGGGCGGACTCCGCCGCCCACCGTCCAGGAGCCCCGATGGCGACCACCCCGACCCCGTACCCGAGCTTCGACGGCACGCGCCGCGAGGCCTTCACGTTCCCCCCTTCCCCATCCTTCGAAGGAGACCCCCGATGAGCTACGTCGACGGATTCGTCATCGCGGTGCCCACCGCCAACCGGCAGCGGTTCGTCGAGCACGCGAAGCTCGGCGACAGCGTCTTCATGGAGCTCGGCGCCGTCCGGGTGATCGAGTGCTGGGGCGACGACGTCCCCGCCGGCACGCTGACCGACTTCCGCCGCGCGGTGCAGGCCACGGAGGACGAGACGGTGGTGTTCTCGTGGATCGAATGGCCCGACAGGTCGACCCGCGACGCCGCGATGGCGCGGATGCGCACGCTGATGGAGACCGACGAGCGCATGAGTCCGCAGAAGAACCCGATGCCGTTCGACGGCAAGCGGATGATCTTCGGCGGGTTCGCGCCGGTGGTCGAGCTGGGCGCGAAGGGCTGAGCCCGCGGCGGCGGGTCAGCCGGCGCCGGCGGCGGCACGCCGCCCGCCCGGCTGCGGCCAGCGCCGCGCGCCCATCGCGACGACGAACCACACCGCCATCACCCCGGCGCACAGCACGAACACCGCGACGCCGCCGAACCGTGACGAGGCCCAGCCGCCGATCGCGCCGCCGGCGAAGAGGCCGAGCGCCTGCACGGTGTTGTAGAGGCCGAGCGCGGTGCCCTTGACGTCCGGGGGCGCGAGCCGCGACACCATCGAGGGCACCGTCGCCTCGAGCACGTTGAACGCCGCGAAGAACACCAGCAGCAGCACCGCGAAGGTCCAGACGCCCACGGGCTGCGCGGCATAGCCGAGCTGCGCGGCGAGGATCAGCGCGATCGAGGCGAGCACCACCGCGCGCAGCCGCCCGGCGCGCTCGCCCCACGTGATCGGCGGCACCATCAGCACGAACGACGCGGCGACCACCGGCAGGTAGATCTTCCAGTGATCGGCGAGCGGCAGCTGCGCGCGCTCGACGAGCCACGCGGGCAGCACGACGAACATCGCCATCTGGACCATGTGCAGCGCGAAGATGCCGACGTTGAGCCGCAGCAGCTCCCCGTCGAGCGCGACCTCGCGAAAGCGCGTGCGCTCGAGCCGGGTGCCGTCGGCGGCGACCGCGTGCGCCGGCACGTGCAGCGGCGGCACCGCGAACAGCACGATCGCGATGCCCAGGACCGCCATCGCGCCGGTCAGGTGGAAGAGCCCCGCCATGCCGACCCACTCGTAGAGCAGCGGCGCGGCCACCAGCGACAGCGCGAAGGTCAGCCCGATCGAGGCACCGACGAGCGCCATCGCCTTGGTCCGCTGCGAGTCGCGGGTGAGGTCGGCGATGCACGCGGTGACCGCGGCCGAGATCGCGCCGGTGCCCTGCAGCGCGCGCCCGACGATCGTCCAGGCGATGTCGGTCGCGTGCGCGGCGACCAGGCTGCCGAGCGCGAACAGCACCAGCCCGAAGACGATCACCGGCTTGCGCCCGAGCCGGTCGGACGCCATGCCGAACGGCAGCTGCAGCAGGCCCTGCGTCAGGCTGTAGATGCCGAGCACCAGGCCCACCAGCAGCGGGTCGTCGCCGCCGGGCAGCGTGTGCGCGTGCACCGCGAACACCGGCAGGATCAGGAACAGGCCCAGCATGCGGAACGCGTAGAGCGAGGCGAGCGACAGGCTCGCGCGCAGCTCCAGCGGGGTCATGCGTGAGGCGTCCGGCGCGGCCGCGGCGGCGGATTCGGCTGACACGGGGGGCGATGCGGGAGGGCGAAGGCGCGGGGCGCGAGTCGGCTATATTAGCAGGTTGCCCCCGCTGGACCGGCTCGCGCCGGCACCGCTTCGCTCCATGCCGAACACGCCCCACCTCCGCGACGAGGGCCGGTCGCTGGCCCAGGCGATCCGCAACCCGGGTCAGCCCGCGCCCGCAATCCGCGTGCGCGGCGCGCGCACGCACAACCTGAAGAACGTCAGCCTCGAGCTGCCGCGCGACGCGCTCGTGGTGATCACCGGGCTGTCGGGCTCGGGCAAGTCCTCGCTCGCCTTCGACACGCTCTACGCCGAGGGGCAGCGCCGCTACGTCGAGTCGCTGTCCGCGTACGCGCGGCAGTTCCTGCAGCTGATGGAGAAGCCCGACGTCGACCTGATCGAGGGCCTGTCGCCGGCGATCGCGATCGAGCAGAAGGCCACCAGCCACAACCCGCGCTCGACGGTCGGCACGGTCACCGAGATCCACGACTACCTGCGGCTGCTGTTCGCGCGCGTCGGCACGCCCTACTGCCCGAACCACCCCGACCAGCCGCTCGAGGCGCAGACCGTCTCGCAGATGGTCGACGCGGTCCTCGCGCTGCCCGAGGAGACCAAGCTGATGGTGCTCGCTCCGGTGGTCGCCAACCGCAAGGGCGAGCACGTGGACCTGTTCGAGGACCTGCGTGCGCAGGGCTTCGTGCGGGTGCGGGTGCGCACCGAGGGCAAGAAGGGGGAGAAGATCCACGAGCTCGACGACCCGCCGAAGCTCGTCAAGACGAGCAAGCACTCGATCGACGTCGTCGTCGATCGGCTCAAGGTCGCGCCCTCGGCCAAGCAGCGGCTCGCCGAGTCGTTCGAGACGGCGCTGCGCATCGCCGACGGGCGCGCGGTCGCGCTCGAGATGGACGGCGGGCGCGAGCAGCTGTTCTCGAACCGCTTCGCCTGCCCGGTGTGCAGCCACGCGCTGCGCGAGCTCGAGCCGCGCCTGTTCTCGTTCAACAACCCGATGGGCGCGTGCCCCGACTGCGACGGCCTCGGCGTCGTGCAGTTCTTCGACCCGGCGCGCGTCGTGCACTTCCCGAACCTGGGGCTGGGCGCGGGCGCGATCCGCGGCTGGGACCGGCGCAACCACTTCTACTTCCAGATGCTGCAGAGCCTCGCGGCGTTCTACGGCTTCGACGTGGACACGCCCTTCGAGCAGCTGCCGGCCGAGGTCCGCGAGGTGGTGCTGCACGGCTCGGGCACGCAGAAGATCCCGTTCCTCTACCTGACCGAGAGCGGCAAGGCGAGCACGCGCCAGCACGCGTTCGAGGGCGTGATCCCGAACCTCGAGCGCCGCTACAAGGAGACCGACTCGGCGCACGTGCGCGAGGAGCTCGCGAAGTACCTGAACCACAAGGCCTGCCCGGCCTGCAAGGGCACGCGCCTGAAGCCCGAGGCGCGCAGCGTGCGCGTGGGCGCGCGCGGCGGCGACGAGCCGATCTGGACGATCTCCAAGTGGACGCTCGGGCAGGCGCAGGCCTGGTTCCGCACGCTCGAGCTGCCCGGCGCGAAGGCCGCGATCGGCGAGCGGATCGTGCGGGAGATCTCGAGCCGGCTGCAGTTCCTGGTCGACGTCGGCCTCGACTACCTGTCGCTCGACCGCTCGGCCGAGACGCTGTCGGGCGGCGAGTCGCAGCGCATCCGGCTCGCCTCGCAGATCGGCTCGGGCCTCACCGGCGTGATGTACGTGCTCGACGAGCCCTCGATCGGCCTGCACCAGCGCGACAACGACCGGCTGATCGGCACGCTGCGCCACCTGCGCGACCTCGGCAACTCGGTGCTGGTCGTCGAGCACGACGAGGACGCGATCCGCGCGGCCGACCACGTCGTCGACATGGGCCCGGGCGCCGGCGTGCACGGCGGCCATGTGGTCGCCCAGGGCACGCCCGACGAGATCGCCGCGAACGCCGACTCCCTGACCGGCCGCTACCTGTCCGGCACGATGGCGATCGACGTGCCCTTCGCGCGCGTGCCGCCCGGCGACAAGCGGCTGACGATCCGCGGCGCGCGCGGCAACAACCTGCACGGCGTCGACGTGTCGATCCCGGTCGGGCTGCTGGTCTGCGTGACCGGCGTGTCCGGTTCGGGCAAGTCGACGCTGGTCAACGACACGCTGCACCACGCGATCGCGCGCCACCTGTACGGCTCGCAGGCGCAGCCGGCCGCGCACGACGGCATCGACGGCCTGGAGCACTTCGACAAGGCGATCGCGGTCGACCAGAGCCCGATCGGCCGCACGCCGCGCAGCAACCCGGCGACCTACACCGGCCTCTTCACGCCGATCCGCGACCTGTTCGCCGAGACGCCCACCGCGCGCGAGCGCGGCTACGGCGCCGGCCGCTTCTCGTTCAACGTGAAGGGCGGGCGCTGCGAGTCGTGCGAGGGCGACGGCATGATCAAGGTCGAGATGCACTTCCTGCCCGACGTCTACGTGCCCTGCGACGTCTGCCACGGCCGGCGCTACAACCGCGAGACGCTCGAGGTGCTCTACAAGGGCCGCAACATCGCCGAGGTGCTCGACATGACGGTCGACGACGCGCACGCGTTCTTCGCGTCGGTGCCGGCGATCGCGCGCAAGCTGCAGACGCTGCTGGAAGTCGGCCTCGGCTACATCCGCCTCGGCCAGAGCGCGACCACGCTGTCGGGCGGCGAGGCGCAGCGCGTGAAGCTGTCGCAGGAGCTGTCCAAGCGCGATACCGGCCGCACGCTCTACATCCTCGACGAGCCGACCACCGGCCTGCACTTCCACGACATCTCGCTGCTGCTCAAGGTGATCCACGCGCTGCGCGACCACGGCAACACGGTGGTCGTCATCGAGCACAACCTCGACGTGATCAAGACCGCCGACTGGGTGATCGACATGGGCCCGGAGGGCGGCGACGGCGGCGGCACGGTGGTCGCGGCGGGCACGCCCGAGCAGGTCGCCGAGGCGCCGGGCAGCCACACCGGGCGCTACCTCGCGCGGCTGCTGCGGCGGGCGCGCGCGAGCCTCGCGGCCTGAGGCGCCGCGCACGGGCGTCGGGGCGATCCGGGCCGCCCGGCCCCGCGCAGGCGCCTAGGTCGCGCGTCCGCACGCCATGCGGGCGTGCGTCCGGGCGTCCGGGCGTCCGGGACCGGAACGTCACCGGGCCGACACGCCCCGGTCATCCCGCTCGGCGACCCTTCCGTTCGCGACCCCTCGTCGTGGCGGGCGCGCGACGCCGGATCGGCCGGCGCCGACCGTCCGCGCGCCGAGGGCTGCCGCCCGGGCACCGAACGTGCTCTCGGCCATTGCCCCGCGGTCCCCCGGGACCGATAACGACGACACGACACGAAAAAGCACAAGACGACGCACATGATCATCCATTCCGCCACGGTCGAGCTGCACCCGACCGACATCCGACTGCTGACCGAGAGCGGCCTGCCGCTCGTCCACGAGACCCCGCGCGGGGACGTGCTGCCGATCGGCCGCGCCGACCTCGCCTCGAGACTGCGCGCCGCACGCGCCCGCACGGACGATCCCGACTGCCGCGCGGTGATCGTAAGCTTCCTGAAGCAGCTGCGCGCCTGACCCCCGGGCGCGCGGCCTCCACCGAGGAGCCGCGATGACCGCCCTCTCCTACGCGCCCGGCACCGTGCCGGGCGGCCCCTGGGCCACCTACCTCGACCAGGTCGAGCGCGTCCGGCCCTACCTCGGTCCGCTCGATCGCTGGATCGAGACGCTCCTGCGTCCCAAGCGCTGCCTGGTCGTCGACATCCCGATCGAGATGGACGACGGGCGCGTCGCGCACTTCGAGGGCTTTCGCGTCCAGCACAGCCTCACGCGCGGCCCGGGCAAGGGCGGCGTGCGCTACCACCCCGACGTCAACCTCGAGGAGGTGATGGCGCTCGCCGCGTGGATGACGATCAAGAACGCCGCGGTCAACCTGCCGTACGGCGGCGCGAAGGGTGGCGTGCGCTGCGACCCGTCGCGCCTGTCGACCAAGGAGCTCGAGCGCGTCACGCGCCGCTACACCAGCGAGATCGGCCTCGTCATCGGCCCCCAGGTCGACATCCCCGCGCCCGACGTCAACACCAACGCGCAGGTGATGGCGTGGATGATGGACACCTACTCGATGAACGTCGGCGCGACCACGACCGGCGTCGTCACCGGCAAGCCGATCGCGCTCGGCGGCTCGCTCGGGCGCGTGAAGGCGACCGGGCGCGGGGTGTTCGTCGTCGGGCGCGAGGCCGCGCGGCGCACGAAGCAGCCGATCGAGGGCGCGCGCGTCGCGATCCAGGGCTTCGGCAACGTCGGCTCGTCGGCCGCCGAGCTCTACGCCGCGCACGGCGCGAAGGTGATCGCGGTGCAGGACTCGAGCGGCACCGTGCTGAACGGGAACGGGCTCGACGTGCGCGCGCTCGCGTCGCACGTCGAGGCGCGCGGCGGCGTCGCGGGCTTCGCCGGCGCCGATGCGATCGGCGCCGAGGACTTCTGGCGCGTCGAGTCCGACGTGCTGATCCCGGCCGCGCTCGAAGGCGTGCTGACCGCCGAGCGCGCCCGCGCGCTGCGCACGCGGATGGTGCTGGAGGGCGCGAACGGCCCGACGCTGCCCGAGGCCGACGCGATCCTGGACGAGCGCGGCATCCTGGTCGTGCCCGACGTGATCGCGAACGCCGGCGGCGTCACCGTCTCGTACTTCGAGTGGGTCCAGGACTTCTCGAGCTTCTTCTGGACCGAGGAGGAGATCAACGCGCGCCTCGACAAGATCCTGGTCGGCGCGTTCGGCCGGATCTGGTCGGACGCGCAGAAGCACCGGATCCCGCTGCGCACGGCGGCGTTCGTGGTCGCGTGCGAGCGGGTGCTCGCGGCGCGCGAGCTGCGCGGGCTGTATCCCTAGGCGCTTCGGCGCGCGACGAGCTTGCGCGCCTCCTCGACCCACAGCACGGCGCTCGCGAGCGCGAGCAGCGCGACGAGCGTGACCGCCGGCAACGGCACCGTGTGGAACAGCGCGTTCAGCGGCGGCGCATACAGCACCAGCGCCTGCAGCGCGAACGACGCGACGAGGCCGGCGAGCAGCCACCCGTTGCCCGGCCGCCCGCGGGCGAACGCCGAGCGCGTCGCCGAGCGGCAGTTCAGCACGTTGAACCACTGCGTGAACGCGAGCAGCGTGAAGGTCTCGGTGCGCACCAGTTCGATCGGCACGCCGGCCGAGGTCCGCCACGCGAACCAGCCGGCAGTGACGGCGACCGCGGTCGGCACCAGCACGGCGAGTCGGCGCAGCATCGCCGCGTCGAGCAGGCGCTCGTCGCGCGGGGAGGGCGGCCGGCGCATCTCGTCGCCGTCGGGCGGGTCCATCACCAGGTTCACCGTCACCGTGCCCTCGGTGACGATGTTGATCCACAGGATCTGCACCGCCAGCAGCGGCAGCGGCCAGCCCGCCGCCAGCGCGAGCAGCAGCAGGCAGACCTCGTCGACCGAGGTCGCGAAGAGGTACAGGATCACCTTCTTCAGGTTCCCGTAGACCACGCGCCCCTGTTCGACCGCGTCGACGATCGTCGCGAAGTCGTCGTCGGTGACGACGATCCGCGCGGCGCCCTTCGCGACCTCGGTGCCGGTGATGCCCATCGCGACGCCGACGTCGGCGCGCGCGAGCGCCGGTGCGTCGTTGACGCCGTCGCCGGTCATCGCGACGACGTCGCCGCGGGCCTGCAGCGCCTCGACGATCCGCAGCTTCTGCGCCGGCTGCACGCGGGCGAACACCGCGATCGAGTCGAGCGCGTCGCGCAGTTCGGCGTCGTCCATCCGCTCGAGCTCGGTGCCGTCGACCGCGCGGTCGCCGTCGCGCGCGATGCCGAGCGCGCGTGCGATCGCGAGCCCGGTGCGCACGTGGTCGCCGGTCACCATCACCGGCCGGATGCCGGCGGCCGCGCAGCGCGCGACCGCGGCCCGCGCCTCGTCGCGCGGCGGGTCGATCTGGCCGACCAGGCCGAGCAGCCGGGCGCGGCGGGCGAGCGCGTCGAAGCCGGCCTCGGGGTCGAACGCGTCGGCCTCGACGCGCGCGAACGCGAGCACGCGCAGCGCCCGGCCCGCGAGCGCGTCGGCCGCGGCGCGCGCCTCGCCCACGAGTTCGGGGCCCTCGGTGGCCACGACGAGCCGCAGCACCGCCTCGGGGGCGCCCTTGATCTCGATCGACCACGCCCCGCCCTCGCCGCGGTGGCCGGTGGCCATCAGCTTCGCGTCGGCGTCGAAGGGCAGCTCGGCGACGCGCGGCGAGGCGGCGCGCAACGCCTGCGCGTCGACGCCGGCCTTCTCGGCCAGCGCGACGAGCGCGGCCTCGGTCGGGTCGCCGAGCGCCGTCCACGCGGCGTCCTCGTCGGCGGGCGCGACCAGCGCCGCGTCGTTGCAGAGCACGCCGGCGCGCAGCAGCGCACCCAGCGCCGGATCGCGCGCATCGACCGGTGCGTCCGCCTCCAGCACCCGACCCGCCGGCGTCCAGCCGATGCCCTCGACCGCGAGCGCGCGCGCCGGCGCCCCGTCGCGCGGCGGCAGCCACGCGGCGACCGCGGTCATCTCGTTGCGCGTCAGCGTGCCGGTCTTGTCGCTGCAGATCACCGTCGTCGAGCCGAGCGTCTCGACCGCGGCGAGCCGCCGCACGATCGCGCCGCGCGCCGCCATGCGCTGCATGCCGACCGCCAGCGCGACCGTCGTCGCGACCGGCAGCCCCTCGGGCACCACCGACACCATCTGGCTGATCGCGACCATCAGCAGCTCGCCGAACGGCAGGCCGCGCGCGAGGCCGAGCGCCATCACCGCGCCGAACAGCCCGAGCGCCGCCCAGGCGAGTGCGCGGCCGAACGCGTCGAGCCGGCGCTCGAGCGGCGTGCGCGGCTCCTCGGCGCGCTCGGTCAGCCGCGCGATGCCGCCGACCTCGGTGCGCGCGCCGGTCGCGACCACGACCGCGCGCCCGCGTCCGCCCGACACGTGCGTGCCGGAGTACAGCATCGCGTGCCGGTCGGCGAGCACGGTCGCCTCGGGCTGCGCGCGCGGCGACTTCGACACCGGCACCGACTCGCCGGTCAGCGCCGCCTCGCCGGCCTGCAGGCTCGCCGACTCGAGCACCCGCGCGTCGGCGCCGACCGCATCGCCCGCCGCGAGCAGCAGCACGTCGCCGGGCACCAGCTCGCGCGCCTCGACGCGCCGCTCGGTGCCGTCGCGCAGCACCCGCACCTGCAGCGCCGACAGGCGACGCAGCGCGGCCATCGAGCGCTCCGCACGCCCCTCCTGCAATGTGCCGATCGTCGCGTTGGCGATCACCACCGCGACGATCACCGCCGCGTCGCTCCAGTGGCCGAGCGCGAGCGCGATCGCCGCGGCGATGCCGAGCAGGTAGACGAGCGGGCTCGTGAACTGGCGCAGCACCGCGCGCCACGGCGGGTTCGGCGGCGGTTCGGGCAGCGCGTTCGGACCGTGGGTCGCGAGCCGCCGCGCGGCCTCGTCGGCGGCCAGGCCGGCGGCCGCGTCGGTGCGCAGCAGCGCGGCGACCTCGTCGGCGGGCAGCGCGTGCCAGGGGCGCGGAGGCGGGGCGTCGGCGACGGAGCCTGAGGCAGGAACGGGCATGTCGCCCGAGCATAGCCCCGGCACGCGGCCAGGCCGGTGCCCGAGCTTGACCCGCGTCAAGAAGACCGCGCGCGGCCTGGCGAGGCGGGGTCAGTCCTTCTCGCCGGGGGCCGGCGGCAGCTCGCCGTCCGCTCGGAAGCGGAACCGGTCGGGAGCGGTGGTGCCACCCGAGACGACGAAGCCCATCGCCTCGTCCATCGTCCAGTCGGTCGGCGTGATCTCGGCGAGCGGCACGAGCTCGATGTAGCCCGAGGTCGGGTTCGGCGCGGTCGGCACGTACACGGCGGCCACCTTCTCGCCGGTGACCTCGTCCTCGAGCACCTTGGTGACGAAGCCGAGCGTCTTCATCTGCCGGTTGGGGAACGGGATCAGCACGACGCGCTGCGATTCGCCCGGCCGGTCGTTGACCGCGGCGAGGACGCGCTTCGTGCCGCCGTAGATCGCGGCGACCAGCGGGATGCGCTGCACCAGCGACTCGAACCCGTCGAGCACCTTGCGCCCGATCACGCGGCTCGCGAACCAGCCGAGCGCGGCGATCAGCACCAGCGCGAGCAGCGCGGCGACGACCGAGGTCAGCCAGCCCTCGAGCAGCCAGCGGGCGAGGTCGGGATACGCCGGCCGCAGCGTGGCGGCGAGCGCAGCGAGCCCCGGCGCGCCGAGCTTCGACAGCCACCCGAGCAGCAGGTCGAAGACGAACCAGGTGACCAGCAGCGGCGCCGCGGTGATCGCGCCGACCAACAGGTGGCGGGAGAAGTGCTTCACGTCACCCGCGGTGCGCGCCGGCGAGCGCGTCGCCGACGCGCAGCCGGCCGTCGAGGCCCGAGGCGAGCACCGCGTTCTGGCCGAAGGTCGGCGCGCCGCCGAGCTTCGCATCGGCACGGAACGTCGCGAGCACCTGCAGCACGCCCGACTCGTGCCGGCCGGTCTGCGGCTCGACCTCGGTGATCGTGCAGCGGGTGCACGGCTTGACGATCCGCAGCACCGGGCCGCCGTCGGCGGCCGCCAGCGTATCGAGCGTGTCCTCCTCGAAGGCGTCGAGCCCGTCGAGCACCACGTTCGGCCGGAAGCGCTGGATCGGCACCTCGGGCATCCCGTGCGCGACGAGACGCGCGTTCAGCGCGTCGAGCGACGCGCGCGACAGCACCAGCAGCGGATAGCCGTCGGAGAAGCGGGTCAGCGCGCCGGGACGGCCGGCCGCGTCGCCCACCCAGTTGCGGCTCGCGGCACGCGGCGCGGTCGCGTCGAAGCGCAGCAGCCGCACCGGGCGGCCGAGGTACTCGGTGAACCACGCGGCCGCCTCGGCGCCCTCGTCGAAACCCGCGCAGCGGTCGTCCCAGACGTGGGTCGCGCGGCGATCGCCGCCGCGGCCGGCGACCTGCAGCGCGGGCAGGCCGGGCGCGAGCACGCGCAGCCCGTCGTCGACGCGCGCCGGGCGCACCAGCGCGAGCTTCGGCAGCTCGCGCTGCGTGACGAACTCGTCGCGCTCGTCGACCAGCATCCAGCGCCGGTCGTCGAGCGGCCCGAGCGCGTCGAAACGCATCGTGTCGACCGAGATGCCGGCGCAGGACTTGATCGGGTACACGTACAGCGCCGCGATGCGGGCGCGGGGGCCGTCGGGGACGTCGTCGCTCATGGGCCGATCGTAGCAGGCGCGACCGCGCGAGGCGGCGCGAGCGGCCGGTCAGCGGCCCGCGCCGAGCCGCTCGAGCGCCGCCGCGAGGCCGAGCACGCGCGCGTCCTCGAAGCGCGGCGCGACGACCTGCAGGCCCACCGGCAGGCCGCGTACCGTGCCCGCCGGCACCGAGCACGCCGGCACGCCCGCCGCGTTGAACAGCGGCGTGAACGCCGCGTGCCCGCGGGGCCCCGCCGGCGCGCCGCCGATCACCGGCGGCCCCAGCTGCCCGACCGGCCACGCGACGACCGGCGCCGTCGGGCACAGCAGTGCGTCGAAGCCGTCGAAGAAACTCGACAGGCTCGCGACGATCCGCTCGCGCAGCCGCAGCACGTCGGCGAGCTGCGCGGGCGTCCAGCCCGCACCCGCCTCGATCTGCGCGACGAGGTCGGGGTCGATGCGCGCGCGCTCGGTGGCGAGCCGGTGCCCGTAGAGCGCGTGCAGGCCCGCCTGCTGCAGCGCGAGCAGCGGGTACTCCTTCACGCCCTCGGGCCACCGCGGGTCGGCGTCGACGACGCTCCAGCCGGCCGCGCGCAGCGCGTCGACGCGCGCGCGCATCGCCGCGAGCACGTCGTCGTCGATCGCGAGGTCGATGCCGAGCCGCGGGCTCCACGCGATCCGCAGCGCGCGCGGCGCGCCCGCGCCGAGCTCGACGCGGACCGGCACGCCGGCCGGGTCCGCCGCGTCGAAGGCGACCAGGTGGTCGAAGGCCCACGCGCAGTCGGCCACGTCGTGCGCGAGCACGCCGATCACCGACTGGCCGTAGTTCGGCTCGGCGAAGCCCCACGGATGCGGGATCACGCCGCTGCTCGGCTTGATCCCGACGAGGCCGGTGTGCGCGGCGGGCCGCCGCGTCGAGCCGCCGGCATCGGTGCCGAGCGCGAGCAGCCCCATGCCGGCGAGCAGCGCCGACACCGCGCCGCCCGACGAGCCGCCGGGCGTCAGCGACGGGTCCATCGGATGGCGCGTCGGGCCGTGCAGCGGATTCGTCGTCACGCCCTTGCAGGCGAACTCCGAGCAGTTGGTGATGCCGAGCAGCACGCCGCCGAGCGCGCGCCACCGCGCGACCGCCCACGCGTCGCGCGGTGCGACGAAGCCGTCGAAGAGGGCCGAGCCCTGCGTGACCCGGCGACCGCCGACCCACAGGTTGTCCTTCGCGGTGAACGGCACGCCGGCCATCGGCAGCACCTCGCCCGCGTCGATCCGGCGATCGACCTCGGCGGCTTCGGCGAGCGTCGCCGCGGCGTCGAAGCCGATGATCGCGTTGAGCGCCGGGTTGACCGCCTCCACCCGCGCGACCGCCTCGCGCGCGACGTCGACCGCGCGCCGCTCCCGCGCGGCGACGGCGGCGGCCAGCGCGCGGGCGG
>Ga0315899_10000804_pt1 | contig 37311 bp, 54 predicted proteins | sample LakEriMetagenome_2_FD_203518 | JGI IMG/M metagenome (GOLD analysis project Ga0315899, IMG submission 203518) | Freshwater fungal communities from buoy surface, Lake Erie, Ohio, United States - Buoy 4 MA112 | ecosystem: Environmental > Aquatic > Freshwater > Lake | place: USA: Lake Erie, Ohio...
TGCAAGAAGGGTTACAAGCCGATTCAGAACACCGATCTGTTCGACTTGGCCTACGAGATCAGTTCTTTCTCCGATCGCGCTGTCGAGACTGCCGGATCGCTTCGTGGTGGTCGGCGCGTGTTCTGCCTTCTCGCGATGGACGAGATCGTCGCCGCAAGCGATGACAAGGTTCAGCCCTATCTGTTCATCTGCTCCGGCCACGACCTTTCGCTGCAGTTGACGATCGGCGCGATTGCTACTCGCGTCGTTTGCGCGAACACGATGGCGATCGGGTTGAGCGAGATGGGCGACAACTCCCTGCGCATCAAGCACACCAGCAGCGCAGAGAAGCGCATTCAGATGGTCAGCGAATGGCTGGCCACGCCGAGCGCGATGCTCAAGAAGTACGAGAATGCGGTTCAGCGCATGGCCGAAACTCCCATGAGCGACGATCAGTTGCAGGCCTACTTCACCAGCGTGTGGCAGCGCATCAACGGTCGCCTCGTCGTGACCGAGGACGGCTCGCGTCGCGAGACCAAGTTTGAGAACGAGGTCGGCCAGTGGCTGAAGAACTTCCGCGAGGACGAGCGGCAGACTGGCGTGTCCACTAGCGGCACGGTGTGGTCGGCGGTCAACGCCGTCACGCAGTGGGCCAACCATGAGAAGACTGTGCGCGAGGAAGACACTGATCCGACTCGCCGCGTGGAGAGTGTTCTGTTCGGCAGTGCCAGCCGCGTCAATGATGCGGCGCACGCGGCTGCGGAAATGCTGGTCGCCTGACGCGACGGCTCGCGGATCGGTGGCCTCTTCGGAGGCCACCCTTCCCTGCGCCATTGCAGGAGAAACGAGAGACACCATGTCACTAGCGAATCCAATGTCGTCAGGGTTGACGACGCAGCAGATTGATTTGATCAAGCGTCAGATCGCACCAAAGGCCACGAACGATGAACTCACGCTGTTCGTTGCCGTGTGCAACCGTACCGGACTCGACCCGTTCTCGCGGCAGATTTACTGCGTACACCGCTGGAGCGGCAGGGATCAGCGCGAGGTCATGTCGATTCAAGTCAGCATCGACGGGTTCCGTCTGATCGCGCAGCGAAGTGGCGAGTACGCCGGACAGATCGGCCCCGAGTGGTGCGATGACTCCGGCGAGTGGCGCGATGTTTGGCTTTCGGACAAGGCTCCGCGAGCATCCCGCGTGGGAGTCATGCGCAAGGGATTCACGCAGCCCCTGTTCCGTACCGCCCACTGGGACGAGTACGAACCGTTGGACAAGTCGGGCAAGCCGATCGGTCTTTGGGGCAAGATGCCAGCCCTGATGCTTGGAAAGGTGGCCGAAGCCTTGGCCTTGCGATCTGCCTTCCCCGCCGAAACCAGCGGCCTGTACACGCAGGAGGAGATGACCCGGGCATCGACCGAGCAGGACGGTCAGGCCGTTCACGCAGCCCCTACGAGGCCTGTGGAGCGATCGGCACTGCCGGAGGCTCCCGTGGCCTCCCCCGTGGCGACGGACGCGCCAGAGGCGATTCCCGTGGCTCCTAGGGTCAAGGTGATTCGGAAGACCACGAAGGCTCCGCAGCCCGAGGTGGCGATTTCGCCATCAGAACAGGGTATTGACGCACCGCCGATCGACTATGTGACCGATCGCCCGCCCCGAGAGGCAGTTTGGGGCAACAAATCATTTGCGGTGGTCAAGATCGCCGAGGGTCGGGAGACAAGCACCGGAACCAAGCGATTCCCGATTCTGCTGTCTGACGGGCATGAAGAGCAGTGGGCATCCGTGTTCTCCGATACACTGGTCAACGAGTTGAGCAGGGCCAAGAGCGGCAGCCTGAAGATTCAGGTGTTCGCCGTTCTGAAGCCACCATACGGCATGACGCTGTACGGATGCCGCGAGGTCGTTGAGGCTCAAGCGAACTAAACCCCCGGAAGGCCCACCGTGTTGACGCAAGTCCACGGTGGGCTATTTCACTCCCAACCGAAAGGAACTCAAATGGCAAAGACACTTGATCGAATCTTCGAAGCGACAGCCGCATCCCGAGAACTGGAAGCGTTGATCGCGAGCACGGCTGAAACTGGCGGCGACATCACCGAACTGGAAACCAAGATTGATGAACTGGCGCAGAAGGCTGAAACACTGCCGCAGGCGATTGATGACCTGCTGTCGCTGGTGTCCGAAATCGAATACCGGGCATCTGCACGGAAGACAGAGGGCAAGAGGCTTACCGACCGGGCCAAGCAGGACGAGAAGGTGGCCGAATGGTTCAAGGGTCAGGTTCTGCGCATTCTGCGCAGTCGCGGCACAGCCAAACTGGAAACTGCACGGTTCAAGGCCACCGTCGCGCAGCCCGGAGGCAAGCCAGCCATGGAGATTCTTGACGAAGTGCCGGATGAGTGGACAATCGCAGTAACCGAGATCGTTCCGGACAAGGAACGCATTCGGGAAGCACTAGAGAAAGGCGAAGTCTTGTCTTTCGCCCGTCTGATTCCCAAGGAACCGTATCTCCGCATTTCGTAAGGACTTCCATGTACGCAACATCAGCAGTATTGCCAGCCGTCATGACCGCACTCCGCAAGCGTGGATTCGACACGCCGATTGTGAGCAACGGTCGATCTTCAAGCGAAATGGCCGTCAAGCGCATGACCTACGCAGCCGTTCGGCTTCTCACCGCAGAGAGCGCGAGCAGCACTGCGGCGATTCTTGGCCTGAACGCCGCATCCGCGAAGGACTACGAAGAGAGCCTGAAAACATTTTGGCACTCCGAAACCGAGCGCAATCAATGGATTGACGATGTGGTCGGCGTATTGCGTTTGAATTATTCAGAGTCGGCCGAAACCCGATGACGAAGCATCGTGAATGAATGGGGAGGGTGCGCCGCAAACGCAACCCTCCCCCTCACGCAGACCCAACATGACTTTACCACCAACAACCAAACCGTGGGCCTATTTGAAGTTCTATGGCTCGGACTTTCTCAACGCGACCGCATCGTGGACGATGGAGGAACGCGGCATCTATGTCACCCTGCTGTGGTACGCATGGGTGAACGATGGCCTCCCATCCGACATCGACAGGCTTGAGCGCATGGCGGCCGGATGCAAGGCAGCATGGCCGCTGTTTGAAACCAAGTTCCCCATCTTCCCTGATGGCAAGCGTCGCAATCCACGCATGGAGCAGGATCGCGATCCTTTCAACGAACGATCCAAAGCCTTGTCAGATAGAGCATTACGAGCGGCGAATGCGCGTTGGCATCCCGGCGACGATGCTTCAAGCAATGCTTCAAGCATGCTCCAAGCATCCGACAAGCAATGCTTGACGCATCATAGTCAGAGTCAGAGTCAGAGTCAGAATAAAACAAACATGGCCGCTCCGCTGTATACTCCCGCAGAGACAGGGGAGGGGACAGGCACAGCCGATAACGAAACCGACCCGCCCGCCCGCAAGGGAGGGAAAGGGAGGCCTGCGTCCGGGCTGACCGGGGCAAACGACCCCGAAGCCTTGGAGGTCTACGAGGCCTACCCACGCAAGGTCGGGCGGGGAGCCGGAGTACGGGAAATCCAGCGAGCCTTGGATCGGCTACAGGCGATTCTTGAGTCAGACCGGGCCAAGGCTGCGACCGTGCTGCTCGCAGCCGTCAAGGACTACGCCCGTACCGTTACGGGAACGGAAGCCAAGTTCATCGCCCATCCCCGGACTTGGTTCAGCCAAGGTCGATGGGAGGACTATGTATCCAAGATGCAGAGCGGCGATCAGCCGAAATTGAAGAAATCTTCGGGGCCGATCTTCGCGGTCGAATATTTGCGACAGCCGACAGATTCACGGGCAAAGCCGACACTTGCAGAAGCGCGATTCATGGATGAGGAGCAGGCTCGGTCATTTGCCGAGCGTTTCGGTGGCAAGATTCGCACGCTTTAATTCCAACCATGAACATCTTCTTCGTTGACTCCGACCCGGACATCGCAGCGCAAGCGTTATGCGACAAGCATGTTGTCAAGATGCCTCTTGAATCAGCGCAAATGCTTTGCACGGCTCATCGCGTCGTTGACGGCGATGCGTACGCAGACCGCATAGGTCTGTACAAGCCATCGTTCATCAATCACCCCTGCACGATTTGGTGCCGCAGCACGCGCGAGAATTACAAATGGCTGTTTATGCACTTCCGTGCGCTACTCGCCGAATACACGCATCGCTACGGACGCGAGCACAAGTGCGGCGCACTTCTCGGCGCACTGGCGGTCGTTCCGGCCAAGATCGTTGATGTCCCGTTCACGCAGCCTCCGCAGGCCATGCCTGACGCGCAGCGTGTCGCGGGCGACAGCGTTACCGCGTATCGCAACTATTACCTTCACTGCAAGGGAGCAATCGCCAAGTGGAATCGTGTTCCGCAGCGTATGCCCCAGTGGTACTGCCACCAATGACAAACCAACAGCCTGATCTTGAACTTCCGCCATGCGAAATGTGTGGTGAGCGTGCCGTTCTGTTCAAAGTGCGTCGTGATGTTCATCGCATTACCAAATGGTCGTGGGGACACTCCCACACTTACGACTGGTTCGTGTGTCCTGACTGTCGAGACGCGCACAATTTGGAACGACTTGAGAACGAAATCAAACAACTGAAAGAACAACATGACAGACAACTTTGACATCGTCGCAGAACTGCGGTCGCGTCACGCGAATGTGACTGGCAATGATCCTCGCATCACGCAGCCGATCGTCGGGCCGACCGTATTCCTTGAAGCAGCCGACGAAATCGAACGGCTGCGGGGAATGCTTGAGGTGCAGAACGAGATGGTCAAGCACTATGTGCAAGAGCGCGATGAGGCGAGGCGGGAGGTGTGCAACATGAACGAATCAGGACTGCGCATGAATGACAGCGACAAACAACTTGAAGCCAAGCGTCGCGGCTGGGATTGCTTCAAGGAGCAACACGGATGAGAAACGCATGGCGACAAGTCCCAGTCACGATGAGCCGCAACGCACCACGGGAAACCGTGACGCTGGCAAAGACTGTACAGAAACTCTTCAGTCAGGCCGCGTATCAAGATGCCGCGTTGCGAACGACCGGACCTATTGCGATTGAGCAGGCAAAGCGTGGCCGGAGCCTTCGCGAACTATCCAAATCAACCGGATTGAGTCCGGCGTATCTCTCGCTGGTGGCCCGTGGAGAACAGCGAATCAGCCTCGCCGCTCTGCAACTTCTACTGGCTGAATGTGAAGGGGCAGAAGAATGAACGAGTCCGAGGACATCATGCAACTTCGACAGCAGATAACGAAATTGCGTGCAGAGCGCGACGCGATCCGGCGAACTTTCTGTTTCATGGTCGCAAGTGGAAACCTAAATGTGCGCGACGGGAACACGCAATATCGCAGCAGCGCAGAGTATGTGGCCGAACTGAACCGCTGGGACTGTTTCGAAAGCAAGCAATGATCGAACAAATCGACCTAACCGAACGGCTGATTCAGTATTGGCGCGACAACGGCGCAACTGTGTGCGTTGAAGCATCGGCGCACATCGAATGGCTGCGGGCGCGCGTCGAAAGACTAGAAGAAGCAACATTCAAACTCGGCGGGCGAAGTCTTATGCTGTCCGAAGAGTGTGATGATCTGCGGGCACGCTGCAACAAACTCACGCACCTGCTGCAAGAACACGAAGCGAGGGAACAATGATTGACATCGAACTCACGAATGCCGAACTGCTGCACGCAGCCATCATGGGCGTGATGCGCCGCGTATCTTCAATCAAGCGTGGTCTTCAACCGAAGCACGGATTCAAAGACGAGAACCCGTGGCAGATCGACATCGAAGGATCGTGTGGTGAACTGGCTGTTGCGAAGGCTCTTGGCATCTACGCATCGCTCGGACTCGACACCTTCAAGGCTCCCGACCTGCCGGATATGCAGATCAAGACTCGCAGCAATCATTCATACGAACTGATCGTCAGGCCGCACGACGCGGAGGATCAGAAGTATGTGTTGGTGACAGGGAAGAACGGCAAATACCGCGTCCACGGATGGATTCTCGGCAAGGATGCCAAGCAGAAGAAGTGGGAGCAGACGCACGGCGGAAGGGATGCCGCGTATTTCGTGCCGCAGGATGTTCTGAAACCCATGGACGATCTGAAACCGTATCGTCTTGACTACGCCTGAAATCCCTGTCACGCTTTGAGGGCGGGTCGTGGCGGTAGTAGTTATGGAGGATGGCTACCGTCACGCCCGCGACTATGCCGGACACCGTAACCATCACGCTTCCCATACCCGACCGCGTGCTTTCGCCGAATGCCCGTTGCCACTGGGCGGTCAAGGCCAAAGCGACCAAGAGGCTACGCAAATGCGCCATGGACGCTTGCTTCTTGGCATTGAGGGGCACGCCGACCGACTGGGTCGACGCGACCTGCCAAGTATCGTGGTATGCGAAGACGAATCGCAGACGCGACCGAGACAACTGTCTCGCGAGTCTGAAGGCTGCGTTCGATGGCATAGTGGACGCTGGCGTTCTGCAGGATGACTGCGGCCTGACGCACCTGCCGATGCTGATGCTTTGCGACAAACATTCTCCGCGAGTGGAACTCACCCTAACGCGCGAGGACTGATGAAGAAGCAGAAGCAGCAGACCGAAATTGTTGTGCCGGGAGTCAAGAAGTACGGCGCACGCAAGCGCAATTGGGATGTCGAACACCACGGCAAGAACATCCATGTCGTATCGGTCAAGCGACCGAAGATGAAGGACTTTGAACAGTGGATTCTGCTGCTTGCCGACAACCATCACGACAATCCATCCGCAGATCACGCGATGGAGAAGCGACTGCTGGATAAGGCACTTGAGCGAGACGCGATCATCATCTCGGTCGGCGACACGCTTGACCTCATGCAAGGGAAGGGCGACAAGCGATCCGCCAAATCTGCTTTGCGATCCAGCCTTCTGTCGGACTCCTACTTCGACAAGGTGATTGAACAGGCCGCTGACTTCTACGCTCCGTACGCATCGCATTGGGCTGTGCTGGCTACGGGCAACCACGAATCCGCATGGGAGCGTCATCACGAATCATCGCCTACGCAGCATCTCGTTCGGGCCATGAAAGACAGGGCCGAGAGCAATGTTGGTGCGGGCGGATACGGCGGGTTCATCAAGTTTCAGATGCAACTTGGCAACAACCGATTGGCCTACACCATGAAGTACCAGCATGGCACGGGCGGATCGGGAGCGATGATGTCGTTTGGCGTGCTGGATACGCGCCGAATGTTCTCTTGGCTTGAGGGAGTGGACTCAATCGTCATCAGCCATTTGCATACAAGCAATGTAGTGGGAGTGACCCGGCAATTCCTGAACTGCCACAACGGTGTGTATCGCGTCGAGAATCGACACTGCGACCTGATCCGCGTCGGTACGACCAAGGATGCTTGGAAGGACGGTTCGGCAGGTTGGGAGGTTGAGAAGGGATTTGGCCCTAGCCCCATGAGGCAGAAATGGGTGCGCCTGTTCGTCCAGTACGAGCAGTACAAGAACGACAGCGGAATCCACGGTGCGCCAAGAATCGCGTGGGATGTGATTGATGCGCAATGAAATTGCCATCACGATCGGCAAACGCAAGTGGCGTATCCGGTTCGTACTGGCCAAAGAAATGCCAAGAGACTGGCTGGGCAGTTGCGATCACCCACCCGGACGGCATCCGACGATTCGCGTGAGGCGAGACCTGACCGACAGGCAGGCTTTGGAAATCGTGGCACACGAATGCCTTCACGCTGCCCTACCCGACTTGTCCGAGGAGGCTGTGACGGCTTCCGCTAGCGTTATTGGGCGTGCGCTTTACTCTTTAGGTTACAGGCGCAAGCCGTTAGTATCACCCGACAAGGCAAATCCATGAGCGAGCAAACAGAAACGAAGTTGGGCAAGCAGGTTGGAGTGCAGACCGTTCTGCAGTTCATCCAAACCTTGGTCTTGCTTGGAAGTGTTGCGGGTGTCTTCATGACCATTGGTCGCCGAGACGCATCGCTGGACAATCAAGGCGAGCGAATCAAGGAACTTGCCGCGATTACTTCTGACCTCGCTCGCACCGTAAGCACTCTGTCGGCAACCGACCGCGAGTATTCTGCTCGCATCGACAGCATTCAGAATCGAATCGAACGACTTGAAAGGAAGAACTGACCATGCCCGATCCAGCAGCAACATTCGCCAACACCTCCTATCCCGGATCGCTGCCTCGCCCGAGCGTGGCTGCCGGATGGGGATCTTCGCTGTTTGTCATCCACAAGGATGTGACGAAGACAGTTGAAGAACCAAATACGATCAATGAAATCATCACAGGAACCGAATCGGACGCGCAGTACAGCGTGATCCTTTCTGTTCCTCCCGGAGCAAGAGGATTTATCCCATTCTCCATCCTGAACTACACCGTTGCCGCATCGACTGATGCGTTTTCAGTAAGCACGCTCACGGTCGTTGGCGCAAGCGCGAATCCGCTGCGATATATGTTTGTTGGCCGAACTCCGTTTGCTGACGATTCGTATGCATACGACCCATCAACCGCCGCGATGACGAGTGCGGTTGCGCCGGGAACTACCGGATATTGGCACGCGCTCGGTGCTTGGCGTTTGGCTGCTGCGACGGGTGCGGGAGCGGCGAACATCTTCACCTATTATTCCGACAACAGTTCTGCGGTTCCTGCAAACTATGGGATCACGACTGCGGCAAGCAATGGACTCACGCGAACTGTAGTCACATCGCTGCTGCGTGGTTCTAGCGCCGCTCCCGCATTTGAAACCATGACGGGTCAAAGCGTGTATGGCGGAACTTTGGCCACAAGTGTTCCAACTGGAGCATTTGGAGACAATCAGCCGTACATCCCGTTGTGTGGATGCGACCGACTGACCTGCTTTGCCGCGTTGGGTACAGCAGCACCAACCGTCACCCCATCCATTACGATGGCGAGCGGAACCGCGTCGAACATCAGCGTCGGCCTTGCCGTGCGCTTTGTCGCTTGAAAGGAACCAACATGAAGAAGAACTGGAAGACAACTACGGCTGGCATTGCTGCGATCCTCGTCGCTGTTGGCGCAGCACTCAAGGCTCTGACTGACAACGATGCCTCCACCGTGCCGGATATCGGCGCGTGCGTGGCGGCTGTCATGGCTGGCGTGGGCCTGATCCTTGCGAAGGACGCGGTCAAGGCCGAGTAATGGCTTGGCTGACTGCACTCATCGCTGCCGTACTGGGCGAGTTGTTGGCCCGGTTCGGCGGCAAGTTTGGCAAGACGGAGGCCACTGATGCGCCACAAGACACGAATCGCCTTGATCGGGCTGGCTCTCGCATTCGCGAATGGCTGCGCTCGCGTAACGCTGGTAAGTGAAGGCAGTCCGGTGCGGATCGGCCCAGAGTGCCGCGTCCGGGTCTACACCCTGACCGAGAATGGGTGGGAGTTGTCGCCAAATACGGTGATGATTCCCGAAGGCTGGTACTGCGTTCCACCGTCGTATGTGGACAAGCCTGCTCCGTAGCGTGTTATGATGGCCGCATGAAGATCAAGCGTGTAGCCATCGAAACCCTTCAGTCCGACCCGCAGAATGTTCGCAAGCACAACACCGCGAACCTTGACAGCATCCGCGAAAGCCTGAAGAAGTACGGACAAGTCGAACCGCTGATTGTCGACGCGGACAATGTCGTGCGCTCCGGCAACGGTCGTTTGGAAGTGATGCGGGAACTGGGATACACCCATGTCAACATCCTCCCGACAGAACTGAAGGGCAAGGAGGCGATCGCCTATGCCATCGCCGCGAACCGCACCGCCGAACTCGCGGAGTGGGATGACGAGAACCTGCTGGCGCAGTTGCGCATGATCGCGGAAATGGACGGCGAACTGCTGCTGTCTACTGGCTTCTCCGAGGCCGATCTTGAGCGTCTGAACGAAGACCTCAAGGCTGGCGTTGTTGAATCAGAGGCTTCCGCCGAAGCGATGGGCGAGAACATTGCCAAGTACGAGAGCAGCGCGATCCGGCAGATCGTGCTGGTGTTCAGTATGGCGGAATACACTCGCGTCGTTGATGCGTTCGGTCGCTACTGCGATCAGCACGGGTTGAGCAATAACACCGAAGCCGTCATGCACCTTTTGGAGAGCAATGGCTATGCGTGTGCTGGAAAGAACGCGGACTGAACTTGACCTGACGAAGTTCAAGAATCGCTCCGCACAAGAAACCGACTGCTCGACATACATCAAAGAGTCCACGACCGTGACGGTCGATGGGCGCATTGTCATCGTTTACATCTCGTATGTCGATGACAAGGCTCTCGACGAGATGGCGAAGGTGCTGCCGGAAATCAAGTATCAGACTTCCACGCGCACCAGCGGTCTCGTTACGACGAGCCGCATCTTCGGCTACGCACCGCGTAACGAACTGCGTCGCCAGCCGTGCAGGGCTACTGGCTTCGCGACGGAACAGCCGAGGGAACACGCGATCGTCGCTGCGGCCAGCAAAGTGGTCGAGCGTTACTATGTCGATTCGTTCCCTGAACTGTCGCAGTATCACCGAGAACTGACCGAAGGGAATGTGAAGGAGCAGTATCGGCTTGAGGGGACGATGTTCACAAGCGGAATCGTCAACCACAACAACCCGCTGCGCTACCATTTCGACAGCGGCAATTTCAAGAATGTCTGTTCGGCCATGTTGGCCTTCAAGCACAAGGTGTCTGGCGGACATCTCTGCATTCCCGAACTTGATTTGATGATTGAGATTGCTGATCGGTCGCTGCTGCTGTTCGACGGACAGGGGTTGATTCACGGCGTTACGCCGATCAAGAAACTGGCCCCGGATGCGCACCGATTCACGGTTGTGTATTACAGTCTTCAGCAGATGTGGAACTGCGAAGCGATCACGGACGAGATTGCCCGACTTCGCAACAAGCGAGCAGAAATCGAACGAAAGCGAGCGAACCTTGAATAATGTCCATGTTGCCATCATCAGTGCGCGTCGGCCCGAGCGGGTTGTCCCGATGATGAAGTGGTGTCCTGACGCGACTTGGTATGTCGCGAAGGGCGAAACGAATCTGTATCGCGATGCCGGAGCCGCGAATGTCGTTGAGGGTGGAGGCCTGTGCGAGAGTCGAAACTTGGCGATCGATACGGCACTTTACAAGGGTCAGGTGTGCGTGCAGTTGAGCGATGATCTTTCGGCGATCAAGCGAGCGCACAACAAGAAGGAAGTCGAAGCGATCACGCTTGAAAGCGCGATCAAGGAGATGATTACGGTCACTTCCAAGATCGACGCGAAACTCGCCGGATGCGCGCCGACAAGCAATCCGTTCTACTACAACCCCGAGAAGCCTTATCGGTCAGCGGGATTCATCGTCGCGGATTTCATTCTCATTCGGCCATGCGAACTGCGTTTCGACACGAAGTTGCGGCTCAAAGAGGACTACGATTTCACGCTTCAGCACCTCGCGAAGTATGGTCGCGTGGCTAGGCTGGATAATCTGATGGCATCGTTCGCTCATCGCACCAACAAGGGTGGCGCAGTCGCCTACCGCACTTCTGAACTGGAGCAGCAGAGCATCGCGTATCTGCGTACCAAATGGGGCAAGGCAATCAAGAACAACCCACGCCGAGAGAACGAGATTCTTCTCAACATCTGACTCCCGCACCGGAGATCGTTGATGCGAAGCGTGTGCGCAGCAGCCTGCGAACACTTCAGCGAGCGGTTGAGAACGGCTGGTCGATTCCCGAGAACATCGTTCAGGCAGCACCCCTGATCGTTGCCAGCATTCTTACGAATCGAAATGCCAGCGCAGCCGCGAGGCTTCGCGCAGCCGAAGTGCTGGCGGCAATGGCTCGCGACCGCGTGCAGGCGGCTATCGCTCTCGACAAGATGGAAAGACTTGACGAAGGCACGGCGACCGAGCGATTTGAAATCAGCCCCGAAGTTCGCGCTCGCGTGGCCGCAATCATGGCCAAGCGTCTAGGCAATGGATAGCGACACGCAAGTCATTTTTGCGATGGCGCGCGAAGACCCGGACACCTTTGCGGAACTGCTCGGGTTCTCGCAGTCGGGCGTGCATAGCGATATGCAGAAGCACCTGACTCGCTATGCCAATGCGACCATCGGCCTGCCTCGCGGTCATGGCAAGTCCGTGCAGTGCGCGATCCGGCAGGCTTGGGAGATCGGGCAGAACCCACGCATTCGCATCAAGCATGTGGGTCAAACTGTCACGAAAGCGCAGGAGCAGATTCGCATGGTGGTGCAGATCATGCGAAGCGACATCTTCCGAATGGTGTTCCCCGAAATCCAAATCGTGAAGCCGAAACCCGAGGATGAGGGAAGCAACGAAATCCTTGTGCGTCACGAAGCCATGCACAAAGACGCGACGATGCAGGCGGTCAACATCTTCGGTCGCGCAGGTGGCCGTTGCGATCTGCTGTGCGGAGACGATGTGTGCGATCTTCGGAACAGCGTCCTTGTGCCAGCCGAGCGTCAGAAAGTCAAAGAAGCGTGGAAGAATAACTGGTTGCCGATGCGAGACTTCAGCGCAGGCACGCCGCGAACATGGAAACTGTTCACGCCATACCATGTCGATGACCTGACCACCGAATGGCGAAAGCAGGCCGAAGACGATGGCAGCCTGTACTGGCGACCCTGCAAGGGATTTGATTCACCTTGGCCCGAGGTGTTTACGCCCGAAGTGCTGCAGGCGCAGCGGGTTGAGATGGGGCCACTTGGTTATGCGCGAGCCTACGAACTGGTGGCTATCTCGCAGGATTCGCTGATTTTCCGCGAAGAATGGCTGCAGAACTCGTACTACATGAACGATCCGCCCGAGGCTGAAGCGTCATCGGGCACGGTGGTTGCCGCAATCGACTGGGCGTTCACCGAGAAGCGTGGAGACAGCGGCGACTATTCCGTCTGCGTGGTCGGTTTGCTTGACCCGAATGGCAAGTGCTGGCTGCTAGAAATGCTGCGCGTACAGGCAACTTTCCCTAATTTCATGCGGTCGGCTGTTGATCTGTGTCAGCGGCTAGGAGCCAGCATGATTATCGCGGAAGGCAATGGCCCTCAAGCGGGACTCTGCCAGCAACTCGCGCAATCCACCACGATTCCCGTTCGCCGGGTCGCACGCACGAAGGACAAAGTCACGCGAGCGAGCGAGGCGCAACCGATGGTTGAATCGGGCAAACTCAAACTTCGTTGCCGTTCTGATGGCAGGCTCGACCCTTCCATGGAGCCAATTCGTGACGAAATGCTCGCTTTCCCTCTGTCCGATCATGATGACACTGTAGATGCTGTGGTCGATCTATTGGAATACGCAAGGAATCGGCTATACATTCACAAGCCGGGAACGATCAGCACCATCAAAGACACCCGTCCTGAACTTTGGAGACTGTACGGCAGATGAACAACAAGAACGAAGAAGCATCGCAGGCTGGCATGGCGAACGATACGGCTCCGCACCCGGCGTTCCAAAGCCTTGTGACTCCGGTGGAGATGCAGCGTTCGTTCTATACGAGCGTCAACAAGATTCTCCGGCAGGGTTCGGTCGCGGTCCGAAACGAGCGTGCGCTTCAGCGGCAGATGCGGTTCGACCCCGATGTGATGGGGCCACTGCTGTCTTTGCAGTTGTCCGTGGCGTGCGCCGATTGGGCCGTCGCGCCGCAGGCTGATTACGCGCAGGATGCCGAAGCCGTCGAGCAGGCTGCGACGATGGAGAAACTTCTCAAGAACACGCCACGCTTCACCGATCTGCTGCGACATTTGATGGATGCGTTGTGGTATGGCCGTTCTGCGGTCAACATGGTGTACGGTCGCAACGGCGATACGATCTTCATCCGCGATTGGCTTCCGATTCACGGCGACTCTGTTGTCGTTACGGAATACGGGTCGATCGGCCTCAAGGTCGGCCCACGCTATTACGCGAGCCAAGAATCCAGCAACGAGCCGAACGGAACGAAGATAGGCGACACGATCATCGGTTGGGATAGCCGCGTGCTGCCCATCGACCAGTTGCAGCGACAGACGATTGCTTTGCATACCTATCAGGCGCAGGGTGTCGATTTTGATGATCCCTACGAGGCAGAGAACGCGTATCTCGGTCGCGGAATGCGCGATCTGATTTGGTACTACTGGAAGATGAAGCAGCGAGTGCTTCAGAACTGGGATGCCTACTGCGAGCGTTACGGCATGGGCTTCCGCATCGGCACTTATCCGCTGGGCAATATGCAGGCCAAGAGCGAGATGGATGCGATCCTCGCGCAGTTGATGGGCGATGTTTCGGTCACGATTCCGAAAGACCCGAACACCGCCGAGCAGCCGTTCGACATCAAGTTGCTTGAGCCTTCGTCCAGCAACGCCGAGACTTTCGCCAAGATGGTTGAATACCTCTGCGGCAACATCAAGGAAATCATCCTTGGTCAGACAGGCACAAGCGAAGCGATTAGCACCGGAATGGGCAGCAGCGTTGCCGATCAGCACGCGCAGACGCTCAACAGGCAGGTCACCTATGTGGCTGGCTCGCTGGCAGAAACCGTTACGCGAGAGATCGTTGAGCCGCTGTATCGCATGAACTTCGGTGACGAAGGTGTGCCACCGCAGTTCACATTCGCGATCAGCAAGCCGAATCCCGATGAGTACATGAAGGCCATCGAACTGTTTACGAAACTTGGTGGCCGCGTAAGCGAGCGCGAAGCACGCAAGGTGTTCGGCTTGGCAGAACCGGAAGATGACGAGCCAGTGCTTCAGGCTCCAGCAGAACCGGGTATGGCTCCGATGGACATTCGCCCTATGGGTGATGAGCCGGAGGAAACGGAAGCGACCGAGCGAGTCAGCGTAACAGAGCAGTTGGACAAGGCTGAAGGCAAGAACGGCGAATGACCAAAGACTTCCTGCGTCTCTACAACTTGGGGCTGCGGGAGGCGAACTATTGGTACGCGAGGGCGGTCGCCAATCAGATTCGCGGCGATACGGAGGCGGCAGAGAAGGCTTGGGTTGGATTTGAGAACGCCGTCGCCGATGTGATGACCCTGTCCTACCTAACAGGAGTCTCCGAGACCTACACCGTTGCCAAACAGGGTGGAATGCCACAGGAGCCACAGGAGTTCCCCGTGGAACGCCCGGAGACATTCGCCCGCCCGTCGCCAGCCTTCAAGCCGGGACAGTTCTGGAGGTATATCCGTACCTTTAGGAACCGAATACCGATGGGCTGGAAAGAGGTCGAGGCACGCCGAAAGCAGGCTCGCAGGCTAGCCGAGAAGATTCGGAAGGCAGAGAACGCCGAAGCCATCAAGAAACTCAAGCAGCGGCTAGAGGCTTTGCGAATGCTGACGGAGAACACCTTCGTGATGAAGGGTGCGACGCAGCAGCAGGCCAAGCGAATCAAGCAACTGATTGCCGAAAGCATTGAGAATCGCCATGTCGCCAAGGGGTTGAAGACGGGCGGTATGTCGAAGTTCATTCGGCGGGCACAGGTCGAAGGCATCATCAACGCCACGCACGCACGGCTGGAAGTCGTGTACCGCACGAACATCTCATCTGCCTACAACGAAGCGGCTTACGAGGTGGCAAAGCGACCTGAAACGAAAGCATGGGCACCCCTGCTGCGGCTGTTTGAGGTTCACGACAGGCGCACCCGTGGCGCACCGGGCGGCGAATATGCCACGAAAGGCAAATCATCTAACCCCGGATTCCACTGGCAGATGGATGGGTACATTGAGACTCCCGAGCGCATGAAGGCTCAAAACCTCATTCCGCCCAACGGATTCAACTGTCGAGGATCGATCCGAGCCGTTTCGCGTTACGAAGCGATGCAACTAAAGATCGCCGACAAGGACGGAAATGTAGACCGAAAGGCACTTGATCGGTACAACTTACAGCGTCAGAAACTGATCGACAAAGGTCTTTACCCCGATCCCGGATTCAAACGATGAATACTGAAGACAAGTTCTACTGCCTCCGTCCCGGCCAAATCCCTCGCGACAACGATCTCACGCGCCACAATCGACGGATGCTGGTTGAGGCTGTGTCGAAGGCTCGTTCCGTCGGCCTGATCGACATTCCGGAGTTCAAGGCAGCAGTCGCGGCACTCAATTCGGTTTCTTCGATTACGCAGAACAAACTGTACGACCTTGAATATGCGCTGACTAAAGCGATCAAGGAAGAAGGCTTTGCCCGCCCCGGCCAGCCCGACGAGTTCCGCAGGGCCACGGATGACGAAATTGAAAACCTTCTTCTTGAAGCGGAATCTTTGATTGACGATGGATTCCCAAGCAAGGCAATCCCGTTTCTTCGCAAAGCATCCAATTCAATCGACATGCACACGGACGCGAAACTGAAGAAAGTTCTCGCGGATCTTATGCGAGAAGCCAATGTCCGCTTTTCCCGCCCCGGCCAGCCAGAGCGATTCGGTCTTGAGGATGCGTGCTGGGATGGCTACGAGCCTGTCGGCACGAAGCAGAAGGACGGTCGCACCGTCCCGAACTGCGTGCCGATGAGCAAAGACACCCACGCCGCTGATGATCGGTCGGCTGACTTCCTGCGCAAGATGGCTGTCGGTGTGACTCCGAGCAACATCAAGCAGATGCAGATCGTGGTGTCGCAGGCACTTGCCTACGGTCAGGGCAAGCGAGACACTATGCTGATTGAAGAAGCCAAGGCTGCGCAGGCCGAAATCAACGAACTCAAGAAGGCTGGCCATTGAGATGAGCCGAAAGGCAGAGGACAAGTTCTACTTCGGCGGCGAGTCAGTTCAGAAGGCTGGCCGCAGTCGCATACTTGGCAATCTGCTGGACAAGAACATCCTGCCGAATGGCGGGTGGCGTGCGCTGTGCGATCACGACGATCTGCTGATCGTGTCGTTTGAAGACCCGGACATCGCGGAGTTCGTGTCGAAGAAACTGAAGAAAGCAAGCATCGACCACGACGGGCCAACTGCGGCGGTCGGCGGTCATTTCCACTTGGAGGTCAGAGATGAATCAGAAGAAGATTGAGAACAAGTTCTACGCTGCGGCTCCGGGCAAGAAGGGCACGATGGCTCGCAATTCCGAGTTCGACACGGACGAGGTGAAGAACATTCTTCACAAGGAATCTCGCGATGCCGAATGGGGCATTGACCGCGAGGCCAAGGGTCAGGGTTTGTACACCTACAGTGCCTATCACGCATATATCGGCGAGCGTGTTTTCACCAAGCGATTCAACACTCGCGGCGAAGCGGAGAAGTGGCTTGAGAAGCAGAATGCGGCGGGCCATCCGAACAAGCGGAAACACGCCCGCCCCGGCGATAAGGATGAGTTCGCCGCCCGTTTGATCAATACTCTCAAAGACGACAAGTCCGGACGCGTCGCGAAGGTTTATCGCGATACTGAATACAACGAGTATGTAGTGAAGTTTTACACGAACGGAACTTATCACTCAAAGGCGGATTTTTTCACCGACAACAAAGATGACGCGAATGCAACCGCTTCAATGTGGATTCAAAACAAGTTCTCCCGCCCCGGCACGAAGGCGAAGTTTGAGTCACCAAAGAACAAGATTCTCGCAGAACTGAAAGACCTTCTTGTCATGCTGAAGCAAGTCAAGGCGGATCGTGATGACATCGCGATCGTTTCGGATTCGATCAAGTTTGTAGAAAAGAGCAACAGCAGCAGCGAAATCGGGCAGGTGTATCGCAATGCGATGGACATTGAGAGACAGTATTTCTCCCGTCCCGGCGCAAAGGCAAAGTTTGCGTGGACTCCGGGTGCTGCGCGCGAGCGAAATTATGTCCTAGAGGTCGCACGCAAATTCGACATGGATTGCGCAGAGAAGATTGAGACGCTAAAGAAGGCTCTCGCTTCCGTTCGTAATCTCCGATCAATCATTGCGAAGACGGAGAACATGGATGAATTGGACAGCACGCGCGACAAGATGTATTCGATCATGCGAGACGCGAAAATGGATTTCTCCCGCCCGGGCACAAAGGCGAAGTTTGCGTGGCAACCGGAGATCAATAACGCGATTCGCAAGGTAAATGCCACGATCGACAACAGTCAGGCAAGACTCCGAGAAGCGGCGAAACAGGGTTTGTGGGCTACTTCGGCTTCGATTTGCAAAGGCATCGGTGCTATGTATTCCGGCAACGGTGGACTTGTAACGCTCTACGAAGAACTTCAGAATGCGGCAGACAAGGAACGGCGGTCGAAGTAACCATGCCAGCATCCCACACAGTTGAGAAGACAGCCGAAGGCAAGGTTTGCATTCGCAACCTTGAACTGTTCATGGGCTTCGACCCGTCGATTGATTCCGACGAGGACGAAACCATGCAGCAGTACGACAACCGCAAGGTGGCTTCAATCGCCAAGCGAACCAACCAGTTCATCGCCCGTGGGTCTAGGCCCAAGTTGGTGATTGAGCATGAGAAGGAAGGCAAGGAAGCCGTTCCCGCTGCCGTTGGCGACATTACGACCGTGCGGTACGAAGACCGCAACGGTGTCGGCTACATCGTCGGCGATGTGGAGATGTCGCAGCCGCTGTTCGATAAGTTGCTTGGGAACAATGCTTTCCCTCGACGGTCAGCAGAGATTTGGAAGGACGATCACCTCTCGGAAGTCGCGTTGCTTGGACGCGACACTCCCCGACGGCCACTTCCCGATACCAAGTTTGGGAAGAACGGAAACAAGGTAGTATTTGAGCGACCGATGGGATCGTTGCGTGTAAGTCTTGACAACAAGGTTCGGAACGCGGAAACTGGCGTGGGTGGCGGCTCAAACACCTTCGTCCCGACCGCAGGAACACAGAGGAATCCAATGGCACGAAAGATGAAGAAGCAGATGGAAGCAGAGGACGAGAAGGAGCAGAACGAGGCTCTTTGCGCCGCTGCCGATGACACCGATGAAATGGCTGGCCCTGAAATGACCATGGAGGCCGAGGGTTCGGGCCTTGAGGACCTGATGGAGTCCGACGCTGTTCATGTGGACATCGGTTCGCATCAGGGCGAGGAAGAAATGGCCGCTGATGACGACGAGATGTTTGAGGAAGAGGACGAGGATGAGATGGAGGCCGAGGCCGCTGCGGGTGGCAAGAAGCCGTTCAAGTCTGCCTATTCGAAGGGAAGCAAGATGAACAAGGAACTGTTTGCTCGCGTTCGTGAACTGGAGGCGCAGAATGCTCGCTACGAGCGTCAACTTCGTCTTGAGCGTTTCGCTCGCGAGGTCGATGGCATGATTCGCGAGGGCTATCGCTGCGGCAAGTTCCGCAATTCGATGGTCGAGGAACTGGCTGATGCCAAGAACCCCGTTGCCAAGATGTCGTTCTGGAAGGCAACCATGAGCCGCGACCCCATCGGCGTGCCCACTATCGCGCAGTTCACCATGACTGACGATGGCGACGGCATGAGTGAGCGTGAGGCCTATGAGCGTGCCATGCGCGAGGCTGGCAACGATTCGGGCAAGTATCGTCAACTGTTCGCAAAGTACACGGGCCAGAAGGCCTAATCGAAAGGACAAAAGACAATGGGATCTTTCTCTGATACTCCGGCACTCATCGCGGGCGGCACGATTGCACCTTACCGTTTCGTGAAGGTCAGCAAGGTGGCCAATGTGGAGAACGACAACCGTGGCCTGCAGGCTGCGGAAGACACCACCACAATTCTTGGCGTTTCTGATGCCAGCACTCTGCAGTTCGATTCGGCTAACCATGCCACGACTGGCCTGCCAATCACCCTTCAGGGTGGTGCGGTGGTGCTCATCGAAGTTGGCACTGCGGTTACGCACGGCGATCTGCTGGAGTCTGATGGAAACGGCAAGTGCGAAGGTGCAACCACCACGGCTGGCGCGACCCGATATCACGGCTATGTCGCTCTTCAGAGCGGCGCAGCAGGTGAAATCATTCAGGCGATGCGCATCGGTGGCTTCATCAAGTATTGATCCAACCGCTCAAACAGAAAGGGCAATGACAAATGGCTGAATACGGAATTGGCGGTGGATCGAATATCTTCGTTCCCACCTTCTCGGCGGCGACTGGCGCGATTCAGATTGAATTCACGCGCAGTCCCAACTCGTTTGCGATCACGCAGTACGCGCAGATCGTTCCTGTCACGCAGTCCAAGGGTTACTACCTGAAGATTGATGAGGAAGAGACTGCTCGCGTTGTGAACACGCAGGACTTCCAGTGGCCTCTCGGTGAGGATCGTCCGACTGGCGTGCAGAGCGACTTTGAGTTCGTCTCGTACGCCACGCAGCGATATCAGACCTCGTTCGGCATTCCGACCGAGAACATCAAGCAGGCGCAGTGGGACATCGTGGCTTCGCACGCTCGCATTCACGCGCAGCGCATGATGACCCTGCGTTCGTACCGTGCTGCTTCTGCTCTGACCAACTCAAGCAACTGGACGAATAACCTGAACTACTTCAGCAACGCTACTGCGCTGGGTGCTAGTGGCTACACCAACGGTGGTGCTGTTCAGAAGATCATTCGTCTCGCTTGCGAGAAGATCATTCAGAACACCGTTGGCGTGGTGCGTCCGAAGGACATTCTCATGGTCATCAACCCCTCGACGGCTCGCCTGCTCGCAGCGACCTCCGATGTGACCGACTATGTGAAGAACTACCCGGCTGCGCTTGAGTACCTGCGTGGTTCGACTGCGTTCTCGCTGTACGGTCTGCCGCAAGACCTTTACGGTCTTGGTGGTATCGTGGTTGATGACACGGTGCGCGTGTCGAGTCGCAAGACTCCGAACACGACTAGCAGCAGCCGTGGCTTCTTCTACAACAACTCCAGCAGCAAGCCGCAGATGGTGTTCGTGAGCCGTCCCGGTGGTCTTGTGGGCAACGAAGGCCCATCGTTCAGCACCCTGTCGATCTTCGCCTACGAAGACATGACTGTGGAGACGAGCGAAGACCCGTGGAATCGCCGCCTGAAGGGCAGTGTGGTCGACAACTCGGCCATCGAAGTGACTGCGCCGTTGAGTGGCGTGTTCATCGACGACATCACCGCCTAAAGGCAAGTGTCGGATGCGAATGGGCGGTGCGGTGAATAGCCGTACCGCCCTATTCTTTAGGAGACCCCATGAACCAACTCTTGAGTAACGCTGACTTTGTGAACTATGCCGACGCTCGACTGCTCGCAGAACTGGCAAGCGACACGAACACGGACGGCACTGTTTCGTCATCCACGATCATTACGCAGGCTTTGCTGCGCGCTGGCGAGGAAATCGCTTCTGCCGCAACGACGAGCAATACCTATAGCGTGACCGATCTTGAAACCCTCGCCACGGCCAACAACGCCTATTTGCAAGGCTTGGTGGCTGATTTGGCTCTCTGCTACCTGTTTGAGCGCAGGGCAGGCGATGTGCCGGAATCCGTCAAAGCAAAGGCGAACCGGGCTGAAACAGCCTTGTCCAGCCTGCGCGACGGCAAGCGTGTGCTGGCAGTGACCAGCAATCGGGACGCGGGTCTGCCGCAGTTGTCGGTCGTGAGCGCGAATGTCCGTGGGCAGTTGGGCATGACAGCGGACGATGCGTTCTTCCCACCCCGCCTGACCCGGAACCTGATGTGAGAATCAATCTGCGCGATGAACTTCAGCGACGGCTCCGCAAGGGCAATGTCGGTGACATTCTCCGAGCGCAGGCGCAGCGGCGCATCGAAACGAAGGGTGCGGATGTCGGCGGTTATGCCCGTTTGTGGGCAGATACGGCCACTCTGAAGGTCTGGAAGGGCCGAGGCAAGAACAGGCGGCAGGTGTTGTTGCGGCATCCCCGGCGAGGCGGCACACCCCTTTACGACACGGGACAAACCATTTACAACAACCTGAAAGGCCACACGAAATACACCGATGGGGGTGTGCGAATGTGGCTGACTGGCCCACTGATCGCCATTTTCCAGCATCACGGATTCACGACCCGTGGGCCGAATTTCATTCCGTTCAGCAAAGCCATGTCTCGCGGCGATCCCAAGGCCAAGAAGCGTGGCGAGTATGTGTGGGCGAAGAATGGCGTGACTGTACCTTCTCGCCCGATCTTGGCAGTTCCAAAATCTGCACGGCTAGAAATTGCCCGTGCTATCGCAGACGCGCTGGGTGCGCGTTAGAATCATTTCAGGAGATAAACTATGGCAAGCGCAATTAATGTCACAGGCCCACACACCATCAAGTGGGGACAGGGTTCCACCGCAGCGTCCGCAATCCTCGGTCGTGGCGACAACAACGATCTGTTCCGGATCGAAATGAGCCACAAGTATGTGGACATTCAGACGAACGAGTTTGGTGATATGCCCGCCGAGTCAATCATGACTGGCGTGACGGCAACCATCAATTTCAGCCTTGTGTCGTACGACACCGCCGAGGCTGGCAAGTTGCAGACTTTCATGACTGGCAACACCAACTCCGGTGGCGAGAGCGGCAAGTATCCGGTGATTGGCACTCTGACGCAGGCTGGATCGACTACGACAGCAAACGATCTGACCGTCAACTTCGCCGTTGATCCGGACATTACAAATCGCCGTGGCATTACGGTGTTCCGCGTGCGTCCGACCAAGTTGGACTATCAGGAGTTTGGCAACAAGGCGACTCGCCTCGTCTTCTCCGGCGAAATCCTGCCTGATGTGGATACGAGTGGCTTCGGTACGCTGTACACCTTCACCACCGCCTAAAGGAGCCTCCATGAAACTCGACACTCAAATGCTTGATTTGGAAGTTGGTTTGGCCGATGGCCGTCAGTTCCGAATCGACGCGAGCATCTTCATCGCCGATCTGCAGTTGAACAACGCACTTGACAAGGGTGACGCGCAGGCTGAAATTGCTGCGCTCAAGAAGTCCGTGTTCCCTGCCGAGGCGATTGATGGAATGGATGACACTCGTCTGTTTGCCATCGTGCTTCGCGCGAAGTTGAAGTTGGCATCTTTGGGAAACGCGCTCGCGCCATAAGCATCTTCACGGCTGTTTATGGCGTAAACCCGTTCGACTTTCCCAAAGACATCGCAATCGGCATGATGCTGAATATGCGAACAGCACTCGCTTGGAAGGCATTGCCAACAACGCAAGCCATCGGTGCTGCGGTTGGCGGAAAGGGAGCGGCAAACGAATTGACCGCCGCCCTGTTAGGAACGGAGCCGGATACGAAGGCGCAAATTGAGGCGGCTTTTGATTCCGCCAATCAGGGACATAGACAATGGCGATCTCACTAACCACTCTTTACAACCGACTCGGCAAACTCTTTGGCATTGCAAAGGCGCAGGTCGATGCGCGAAGTGCGTTGCTTGATCGCGTGAAGGGCACGGGTTCTTATACGGGTTCGGGCCTTGATGCACAGTACGACGCAAGCACTCGGTACATGATTTCTGATGTGCTGGCGTACTTCTTGAATCTGTATTCCAGCACGGACAGTTCGATTAGCAATGTGGTTCAGGGTGGCGTAAAGACGCTGACCGAGATGATTACTGCCGACAACCCGGCAGTCAGCAAGTCCACAAATGCTGCGATGATTGAACTGAATCGGCAGATGCGTGCAGCAACGCAGTCGCTGAAGGGCAATACCGTCAGCGTGACCGGAAGTGCCGTGAGCGGAACCGGAACGGGCTATGTGATGTTTTGCCAGCCCTACTCGCAGATGTCTGCAAGCGAAACGATCCGCATTGAATGCGTTTCAGATGTAACGACTGGCGCGACTGCTGGGCGAGAAACCTTCTCGGTTCGTGGTTCGCAGCGCGTTACGGACATCGGTTCATCTTTGTGGCCGGGAGGCAGCGGAGCAAATGCGAATCGCGTGTCGACCGATTTCACCGACAGTCAGAACAAGGTCGTAAATGGAATGTTTTCGTCTTGGACTGGTGGAGTACCGGATTCGTGGACGATCGACACTGGCGCAGCAAACATCTCGCAGTTGATCACCGGAACCTTCCGCACTTCAAGCAACATGAAGACAACGATTGCTGCGGCTGGCACATCCGTTTCGATCCGGCAAACGCTGCCGCCCGTGACCGTTGCTCCCGGCCAACGCATTTTGTTTGGCGTGTATGCGAAGCAGATTTCCGGCACTTGCGGCAATGTCAACTTGTTCCTGATGGATGCGGTGACGAACGCTACGCTCGCATACAAGTATTTCGATGGAGGCGACTTCGCAGGTTCTGATTGGGAATGGTGGTACACAAGTGTGCAGTTGCCCTATTCCGCTCCCCCGACCAGCATGTATGTGCTGCTAACCGTAGACGCTCCCGGCACGGGAACGGCGGTCACTGGCTTCTCGGCACTTGGTTGTTTCTTGCCGCAGCAGTGTGGCGTGAACGGTCAGTTCCTTCAGATTTACAGCGGCAACACGAACTGGCGCATTGGTGACTACATCACGCTTACCGTGACAAACAACAATGCGAGCAAGGTGTTGGAGTACACAGAGAAGTTCTTCTCTCCGTTTGCAAATGGCATCGAACTGCCGACTGTGGCTGGTGGCGGAACAATTACCGACAGCGTGATTCCGTGAGTACGACTTCGACTACTACGATTGGCGACTTCTTCAAGGCTCTCGCCACTCGGTTGAGTAGTCAGATGTCACTTTCAGCGAATCGCTGCTTCGTCGTTGACAAACTGCATTTGCAGGAGTCGGCGGTTCCGAACTTTCAAATTGAACCGTCGAGCATGGTCATCATGGGCGACGAGACTGGTTTGAATATCTTCGTCTTGGAGTACAAAGTTCACGCTGTTGCCAAGGTCGAATACGACTTCGCGAAGCGCATGACCGAGCGGCTGGTTGACAACAAGAGTGCGTTTCAAGAAGCGTTCAACGCTGCGTCGGCTCTGAACAAGTACGAACCGACTGGGGCCGAGAATCAGGTGTTCCTGCGGCTCGACAATGGCACTTACGATGCCGAAACTGGTCTGACCTACGCGACCGCCACATTCCGAACTTTCGTAAGGGTGCTTGCAGATGGCTGACGAATCACTTGGACATATCGACATTCGGTTTGCAGGCCAAGCAGCGACCCCAATGGGAGGCTCGGGCGGCCAAGTCCCCGGTGGGGCGACCGACGCGTCTGCGGACGCTGTGGGGCATCTAGGCGACTCTGCAATCCGGCTGTCACAGGGCATTGAGAAGTTGAACACCGTGTTCCTGTCGAGCGCAGGAATGCAGGGCCACCTGACCAAACTGACCGTGCATCTCAAGTCGGTCAACGATTCGTTGGCGCGAATCTCTGTAATGCTGGATCAGTTTGCGAACTTCACGCGACAAAGTTCCGGCGGCATGAGGATGCTAGATGGCACGGTCGCTGATACGGCTTCGGCTGTTTCCGATCTGCGAACTGCATCCAAGACTGCTGCGGACACGGACGCAGAATCGAAGGGCGACGCACTATCCAAGCGCATCAAGCCGTTGCAGGATGCGTTCGACAGCATCGGAAATGGCATCTTTGCCAGTGGCGGTGTGCTTGACGGGTTGATTGAAATGGGCGGAAAGATCGGCAGCGTTGCCGCTGGCATTTCGTTGGCTGGTGCTGCGATTGCGTTGGGCACGGGTCTGCTGGTGGGGTTGGCTGATGCGCTCGGCAAGGCGATTCGCGCGTCGGAAGAATGGGCACGCTCAACAATTGAGGCGGCCAAGTTGTCATACGGAGGCGCGATGGCTGCTGCGCGACTTCAGGTTGGCGAGATGCAGCAGCGCATGGCTATGGGCGAGGCTCTTGGGCCACTCGCGAATGCGATTGCGACTAGCCAGTTGATCCTGATGGACGCAATGACTCCGATCAAGGCCACGCTTGCTGCTATTTGGGGTGGCCTGTCTGCGCTGCTGGCGGGCATCTTGAAGGCACTTGCGCCCCTAATCGCCGGAGTGTTGGATTTGATTCTCGGTGCTGTCATCGGCATCCTTGAAGTCCTCAAGGGCATCGGCGATATGTTCGGTGGCACGGGCGGTGCGATAGCACTCGGAGCGACAGGCGCAGTTGGAGGTGCTGGTATCGGAGGCGCAGCGGGTGCGCTGATTGGTGGCGGCATCGGCGCATTGTTCGGTGGCGTTGGCGCGATTCCCGGAGCGATCATCGGCGCGAAGATCGGAGCAGTCGCTGGCGGTGCGACTGGTCTTGGTCTTGGTGTTGAAGCCGGAATGAACATCGAAGAAATGAATCTCACGATCGCCGACACGCTTGAGGAACTGAAGCGGTTCCGCAAGAACTACAACGCGAGCAATCCGGCTCCAGCAGGCATTGCGACCATCAACCTGTGGGCCTTGTCCACCTTCTCCGGCTTGGGTTCGTCGCACTTCGGCCCAACGCCGCCACCGCGTCCAGCCTTCAGGCCATAAATGCAGATCAAATACAACGGCATCGTCATTCAGCGTGCGCGCATCGACCGATTCGCAGCCACGAACGAATACCCCGGCGAATCGTTCAACTCAAACGGTCGGATGTATGAGTTGGAAGGCGTAGGTGTTGTTCACACGGGCGACAACGGATATGCAAACAACAGTGCTGACACGATTGATGTGATCCGTGCATTGCTCAATCAGCCTCGTAAGCCTCTGCTGTATCGGTTCGATGACATGGGTGCTGGCGTGTTCAATACGCTTGCAGCGAACAGCGAGGGCAACGACGGAAGTGCCGACAATGTTGTTCCGGTGTCATTGAGTGATTCTCGTAATGGCCCACTTACGCAAGTCACCATTACGAAGATGTACGGCAAGAACTCAAATGCCGCGTTCTTCGTCGCGTTTCATTTCAAGTGGTTCTCTTGTGCCGAGCAGCGCGTTCAGCGATTTGACTTTCAGATCACAACTGAAATCGACACTGCTGGGTTCTTGACGCACCACTACAGCGGAACGCTAGAAGTGTCTGCGGCATGGTCAACCGCGACGAATCAGAACAATCCCGTTTCCAAGCAAACGACTTGGGGGCCGACCACGATTGAGAACAACGATCGCGGCCCATATCCCGATCTGTACCGCAGGCTTGTGACTCCGACGCTTCCCGGCGATCAGTGGCGAAGGCAGAGGCAGGAATACACGGTCACACCTTCGCTGCGAACGCTGACTTGGAATGTCACGGACAAGGAACTGTTCCGGCAGATGCCGTCCGATCTTGCTCCGAATCCGAACGGAACGCGAGCGGGCAACATCCGAAACCCGGATGGCGATGCGTCGTTCACCTTCGAAAGATCGCTTGCTGACAATCCCGGCTTGTTCGGTCGCAAGACATTTGAAATGTCTTTGCGTTGTGATCGCAACACTGATCCGGCAGCGATCATTGAATACATCTTCATCGCTAGCACTGCTCGCATCACTTGGGTTCCGCCCAAGAACGACATCGTCGAGTCCATTACGATCAGCGAACCCAACATCTACACCGACAACAAAGTGTCGGTCACGATTGTTGCGCGAGGCACAGACCCAAGCGTGTTGCAGGCTCCGGTCACGGTAGTCAGCAAGATGTTCACTTCGCTGGCGGCGCAAACGCAGGGTGCAACTGGCGTTCCAGACCCGTATCAACTTGGCCACGGCTACACGATGGGACAGGCAACGGTCGATCCGTTGAAGTTCCAAGTGTGTCAGGGTTTGTCGGAAGTCATTGAAGTCGTTCAGAACAGCGGCGAAGACCCCGGCGTTCCGGCGAATACAGAGAAGACTCCGCAGACCCCCGATGCGACGCTGCCTCAAGAAACGGCGACGGATGAGTTTGTCAAGAAGGACAAAGACCTTGGCTTCAAAGACAACTGCATTCGCGAAAGTCAATCCTCGCAGTTTTACGAGATCGTTGACTCTGGAATGACCTTTATTGAACCGACTGGCGCAGCGTTCCTTATGCCCATGCAGGTTCGCGCTCCGGTCGTGCTGGTTCATCAGAAGGTTCTGATGGTGACAAGCAACCGATCCAACCCGATTCCGTGGCCGAGCGTAAATGGTGATCCGTTCATTGTGAAGTCGCAGAAGATCGTCGTGGATCACGCTTCTCCCGACGCGGGTGGCCGTATCGTTTGGAAGGTTATGGCGGAACGATCAATTCAAATTCAAACGACCAGTAGCCGATGGAGTCGGCGCATCGGCGCATCCGCAGCAACAGGTTCTGCGTTGGTAGGCGGTGCGGAATCCATTGGGCCTGCCCGATTGGTGTATTCGCCCGACGAGGCGTATCAGGGTCGCAATCCATTCAGCGGCATGAACAAGTTCAACATGAAGCAGGTCGACACAAGCGGCAACGAAACTCAACAGGATTTCGTGGGATGACAGCAGTACGCGGGTCGATTTGGTGGAGCGAAGATGCCACGCAGCCAGCCAAGGATGTGTTCGCTGGGTATGTGATCAACCGCAGCGAAACGATTGATGCCATGCTGGTCGAGGCTGGCTTCGATCTCAACTCAATCAACCACATCAAGACACCGCTGTTTGGCGCGAGTCGCTACTGCGAATGCACGCTGCTGGTGGCTACGGATTTCACGCAGTCCGGTGGCGAGAATCCCCTTCCGCAAGCGGCGAAGTTCAGTGGCTTCGATCAGCGCGATAGGTTCACAATTGTCCTTGCGGAACCAAGTGGCGGTGGAACTGGTGGCGGATCGACGGGTGGTGCTGACGATCCCGGCGAGCAAACTGGGCCGAATACGGGTGGCGGCGCAACTCCGGATGACATCGAAACCGGAACCCGAGGCGGTGCTGTAGCCAACCTTGCGTCTGCTACTGCTCCGTCTTCGGGAACGATTGCGTTGACTGGCGGAACAAATCTTGGCCGAGCGATGCGGTGGCGTGGCATGATTCACACCTCCGCATTCCAGTTGCTTGCGGACATCAACGGATCAACAACCATTCCAAGGACTCCGTGGCAAACCAACAAGGCATTGTGGGTGCTGAAGTTTGCCGACCCGCGATTGTCGTTGCAGGCGCAGGGCGTGTCGTTCGTTTCAGCAGAGTACGGATCGGACAGCAAGGCTGGTTATCTGATCGACCAGTGGAACATGCTGGCGGACAATCCGCTGCACTTCGTTGCGAACACATGCAAGTCCAGCACGACCTACGAACCCGACGATCAGATGGCTTCGCCGATTCCGCTGTCAAAGTCGGGAGCGATCAATCGCGCTGACATGATTGGCGTGCCGTGTCCGGACTTTTGGTACGAGGACGAGCAGTGGTATGCGGATGAAATCCTGAACTATTATGTCGCAAAGACACAGTCGAAGGATGCACAGGTATCGCTTGACCGTTGGCCGATCACCTATGTGTATCAGCAGGTTGTGAAGATCGAAGAGAAGCGGGGCGACATGTGGAACCTCGACTTGCGTGGCCGCAGCATCGGGGAAGCGTTAGACGAAATCGCGGGACGCATCGGGTGCGTGTGGAAGTGGGATCGTTACAAGATGCAGTTGTCGCTGGTCAAACTTGACTATGGCAACGATATGTCGGGCCAATATCTTGCGGGGCCGACTGACGGATACCGATTGAGTTCGTGGGAGTACAACAACACAGCGTATCGCGTCGGCGGTGGGTTTAGTCAGATCACGACCGAACTTCCGCAGTTGTTGTACGGCACGGTGCATCAGGTGCGTCATGTGTCTTGTTGGGGATCGACTTCGGGTGGTCAAAGCCGCGTGTTCACAGATGTTCGCGCATCGCAATCGACCGACGGGGTTCGCGTGCCGGGTGATGAAACAAGTGACCGGGACACGGTGCTTGGCGCATCTCCGCGTCCTCCGTTGTACTACCAACTCAACACAAGCCCGTATAGCGGTCGCGTGCAGTTCATTGGCGATCATGTGCCTGCGTTTGTTGGCTACGAGTCAGATGGTGTCGGAACTGCGGGTACGAAGGGTTGGTTTGAAGACCCTGCGATGGCATCGCAGGTTGGCCCGCCACCAATTCCGTGGAACAAGAAAGAAGGCAAGTCCGCTTACTGGGCGAAAGAGTGGCCAGTGACCCTAGAGGAACGGCTTCAGGTTGCGGTCAATCGCTACAAGCGTGCGCAGTTTGTGATCGACGGCAATGTGATTTTGAATCGACTGCCTGCGTATGCTGCGAATTCGGCGATGAATCAAAGTCCCGGCAGCGGATTCCAATGGGACGAAGTGTATTTCGGATGCGGTTCCAAGCCGTTGGTGTATCGCATGTGGGGCGAGAACACCGATCCGCTAATCGTCCCGCATCTGATTTCAACTCCGCGAGTGAAAGCGTATGGCCTTGGCTCGCAGTATCAGGCAAACGGATTTGCCAATTTCGTCAGCATCCCGAAACGATGCGGCATCGTTCGTTCGTTCCTTGCCAAGTTCAAGCAGCAGAAGGTTTTGAAGTCAGATGGCAACGGACGGCCATATGTGTGGCTGTATCGGTTTTCGGAAGTGTTTCCGGACAACCTGCTGGATGGATCGTTCGCACCCGGCAACGAGTTTGGCAATTCGGCTCTTGGCGCACGCGGCAACGCCATCAATTTGTGTGAGATGAATGGCAATTTGTCGCAGGCTCCAGTAATGAACTTTGACGGTGGCTTGTTGCGGTACGACGCTGCGGCTACGGACACGCTCATTGTTCGCACGGCTCCCGAGGGAGTTGCGACCTGCTACGAATACGCGCACCCGAGCGGATTCACCATGTATTACCTCATGGCTCCGAACGGAGTGGAGGTCACTTGTCCGACTGCGCAGCCATTCACTGCCCCCAATCCAGCGTGGCAGAAGTCGGGCGCGAGTGGCATCGGTGACATCGCAGGCCCAAGCATTGCAAGTATGATTCAAACATGAGTACGCCATTCCTGTTACGCAAGTCGATGACGGATACGGAGTCGCCGCTGCTGATCGCATCGGGCGGTTCGTATTACTTCAAGAGCATCACGATTTCCAACAGCCTCAACAGCACGGCGCATTTCTATCTCGCCGTGACGGCTGGCCGTGCGTTTGCGCAGGTTGGCGACTACATCGTGTACCACTACGACATCACTGGCTACAACTTTCTGACACTCAACGACATTCTCATTCCTGACGGACACGAATTGCGAGGATGGGCCGGGACTGGTGGCGTGGTATCCGTAGTCGGCTCCGGGGTGTTTGAGTGAGCCAGAGGCTTCAAGCCTGCTGTTGCGAATCGAATCCGTGTCAAGGGCCGTTCGGTAGTTGCTGCTTTCCTGACGGATCGTGCCGCAATGTGGCGTGCGCTCACTACTGTTCGCAGCAGGGCGGCATCTTCCGCCCAAATGTCCAATGCTCCGGCAATCCGTGCGTGCCGCCTACGCAGAAATGCAACTGCGACGATGCGACTTGGCGCAAGGTGAACTTGTGGGTAAGCATCGTCCGTATTTGGACGCACACAATCATATTGGAAGCAGATTCTTCCGTTCCACCAGACCTGTACAGCAAGCAGCAATACACGCTTTTCTATGTGACGAGTTACAATGTAACGCAAGCCCGAATTGATGCAGGCGAAATCCCTCCAATTCCATTAGACAATCCTATTCCAGCATATTCGTTTGGAACGAGTTACTTCAAAAACGGACAACAGGATGTGACAAGCATTCTGACGGTGCAAGAGTTTCGTCTTGACCAGCAATGCTGTCAAAATGTGTCGCAGACTTTTACTGTGAATGGGCCTGATGACTATTACTACGACGCTCAAGGCAATTCCGAAGGCCCATATCCAACTTCATGGAGCGTCATTGAGTCCGAAAGTGCATACTATTGCTGTCCCGGATTTGGCTTCTGCTACGACTGCTGCTGCCAGCGCATCCCGACAGCCTGCGCGCAAGTAGGAACATGCTAAACCCACCTCCACAGCCATCCTTCACGCTCATGCGCGACATGCGCGAGGCTATGGATCGCGTGCGAGCCGATCACCTTCGGCAGCAGGCTGAAGATCCGACCTACTGGGAGCGCGACAAGGCCGCACAAGCGGCAGCGCAGCAGACTCTGGCGCACGGCCCCATGCACTATATTGCAGGCGCAGCGAAGGCCGTAGTGGCCTCCGTTACCGCTGACAGCCCAATGTCCGAGCGACGGCTAGCAATCTGCAAGGGCTGCGACCAATGGGACGGCTCGCGGTGCAGGCAATGCGGCTGCTTCACGGGCTTGAAGGTGCGCTTGCCTGCAGAGCGTTGTCCTATGGGAAAGTGGGAAGCCGAAAGGTAAACTGACACTATGCCCCCTAGCCAACTTCCTGATTTCGGTGCGCGCCTTGGATCGCTGTTCGGATATGCGAACAATGTGTATACCACGACGCAGCCTCTTTGGGACATCGGACAGAACATTGATACGGTCTTGTCGCTGTACGAAGGCACGCAGTTCCGCCAAGACACGGCGAACCTTGCTCCATTGACGAACTACTCAAGCGGTCTTTCTTCGACGCTTGGAGTTTCGATTTACGCGGCAATTCAAGAAAGCATCACGGCCACGATCATCAATGACATGCGCGACCTCTACAGCGCATACGACGGCACGCTGACCACGGCTCTTCGCAAGTTGCGCGATCAGATGATTTCGGAGTCGTACAAGTTTGAGGCTGTTGGATCGTCAAGCGTGACCTATACCGCGACGAGTGGCAATCAGGGAACGGGAACGGTGTTGGTGCGTGCTTACCGTCCGGCTTCGTCCAGTCTGTACCTGCAAGAAATGTTCAGCGAAACGATTCGCATGAACTGCACCGTCGGCGGCGATGTGTCGAACTTTGGCGAAGCGAGTTTCGCGTTCAGTGGATTCTCTAACTACGCAGCGAACAACATTGCTTGGCCCGGTGGCTCCGGACTGAACACCACGGTGCAGGCCACCAGCGCAAGTATTACCGCTAGCGTTGGCGCACCCGGCGTAAGCATTCTTGCCAACGGCGATTTTGAGTCTTGGAGCGGCAGCACGCCGCGTGCGTGGACGATCGTGACGGGCACGGCAGGAACGCAGGTGACGCAAGGCAGCACGCCGTGCCGTGGCACTTACGCACTTCAGTTCGTCGGCAACGGATCGACGCTGACTCGTATTCGACAACAGATCGCATCCGGCTCCGGCGCACCCACAAGCGTGCAGGCCGAAACGGATTATGCGATCACATTCTGCGCTCGCGTGGCTGCTGCGACAACGGGAACCGTCGTGGTGGCTTTGCGCGATGCTGCGGGAACGACGGTCGGTTCTGCAGTCACCCTTACTCTCGCTAGTTTGACTACGACCTACACAACGCAGAGCGTGACATTCAGCATTGCGAAGGCTTCGCTTCCAACCACGCTTTACCTCGACATCTACAGCACGACGGCAATCGCAGCGGGCGGCACGCTGATGATTGACGAAGTCGTGTTGGCTCCGATGACTCGCCTGTACGCGACTGGCCCATCCGTCCTCATCACTTGCGGACAGACGGACTGGGCAGCGAACGACTCGGGAACTATTGCAGCCGTGAGCGACCCTAGTACAACTGGCTTGTTCATGAAGGGATTCGCAAGATGGGTCGGTGCGGAGCGTCAGGGCATTTACCTGCCGCTGACCGGAACCAACACCCTCGCAGATACGCTTGTGACGATCTAGCGTTTCTTCGGATCGCGCGTGCGCGTGTTCCGTTTGTTACGCAGAGGGTCGCTAGCCATACCTCGCGTCGTGCGAATCTTGTGTGGCATATCCAGCAGATTGCGTATCTCGTCGGCGAACAGGCAATCGCCCGTGCGAGTCAGGCGCAACATCGTTTCCAAACGATCTAGCACCGTCGCCAGTTCGCTGGCTTGAATCGGATGGCGTTGCCCCAAGAACACAACGCACGCCCGTAGGCGGTCTGTAATTGGCTCGGGAATAGTGTCGCGAACGGGCTGCATCCTTGCAGGCTGGCATCGTAAACGAAAACGGCCCCGGCACGGAAGTACCGGGGCCGCAACCGAATGGGGTATTCGGTTCCGAGACACCAAAGGTCAGTATAGGGTCATTCGTCCTCCGGGAGCCGCACGCCGATGGTTCGGCGTTCATCGGGGTTCGCGATCACGCTGGCGACCCATCCGAAGATGCAAAGCACACACACGAACGACGCGATGATGAACAGGTCAGTTAGCATGAGTCACCTCGCAGTGCTGGCAGTCATCGGACAGGGCGGTGAGCGGGCTGCCGCATCGTTCGCATCGCGCAGGCTTGCCAGTGAACGCTGCCAGTTTCGCGAGCCGAATGGCGAGCCGTTCGTTGCAGTAGCAGATGTTCTTCTTGTGCTTGCACATCTTGCCTTCCAGCGTCGTTTCAAACATCTCAAGGATGTTGCACAGATGCGTTTCCAGCCGCACGACGCGGCATCGCAGGCGAGCAGTTTCAAGTTCTTCGTTTGTCATGGTGTCTCCGGTAAGTGGTTAAAGATGAAGTACGCCAACTACCCCAAGCACATCGGTCGCAGTATGGCGAATGCTTTGGCAATTATTCAAGATTTCCGCAGATCGCGGAGCGCAGAATCGAACTGGCTCCACAAACCTGTTTGTCTCGCGAGTATGGCAGCCTCAATTACGGCGTTCTTTAGATCGCTACGGCTCGTCGGTCGCGAGGGAACGAACAGGTCGCCGACCCCAACCACCCAAACGATTGCCTGCCGATTAGAGCGAGTAAGCCTTCGCCTCCCGCTGTCACGAATCAAGCCCATGCGACTCAAGCGAGTGAACAGGGGCGAAACGGATTGGTGCGTGCCATCCACATGAACCTCGTATTCATCGCAGGTCACGCCGTACTCGCAGTGAAACTCCATGAAGTTCAGCAGCAGGCGCATCTTCTCGGGAATCGCTTCGCGAGCAGCGTCGTATGCCAGCAGGCTGGTGTCTCGCCTCATCGGGCTGCCTCTTTCTTCTTCTTCGGTCGTGTCGGAGTCTTGCATGGAGTGAACCGGAAACCACCCTTTTCCAGCGGAGTCACGCGCACGCAGTCGAACTCCACGCCACGCTTGCGAAAGTTCTGCGCCAGTTGGTAAGCCTCTGCTGCGTCGAGTCCAACATCGACGGAAGCGACAGTCGTGTACTCGGTTTGAAGTCGATATTTAGCCACGGTAGTTCCTTTCGATGTGAACGCGCACGGGATTGCCGTTCGTCGGAAACACGACACGCTGGATGGGGTCGTGAATCATCGCATCCTGATTTGCGTACAAGCAAACGCACTCGGGGCTGTCTTCGTTTCCGAACAGGCAGAATGAGCGGAATGCCTGAACGGTCACGCCACGCAAATGTGTTTCGCGTAGCCATTGGCAGTCTTCTTCGGTGTTGAAGTAGGCCGGAGGTCGAAGTGATGGTCGCACGGTCATAGGAGAATCCTTTCAGCGGTTAGGAAGAACCTTGTTGATCGCGTCCACGCACTTCACAAACGCCGGGGAATACGGTTCGATTTCCAGCATGTTGGCGTAGTCCAAATTGGGCGTGCGGTCATCTTCGTCAACGACCGACTTGTATCGCTGTGCCCGGTCGATTGCGTTGTTGAGCATCTTCCGAACTGCTTCGTCAATGATCGCGGACATCACGATGTGGAAATCAATTCCGTAACTGGAAATGACATCAGCCATCATGCGCCATTCAAGAATGAGGCCAGTTGGCTTCTGAATGAAAGATTCGACTGCGCTGCATAGGAGTGCGTGAAGATCGTTCGCTTTGAGTTGAATGATGTAGGGGTTGGTCGGAGTCATTGAGTGTCCTTGTGAATGGGTTGCGTGTCCTGCGACGATGCAGGGGATGGGAGCCGCGATGGCCGTGCGGCTCCGCACCCTTGAACCGTCAGGCCTTGCTCAAATGCTTGCTCACAAAGATGGCTTTGTGCAGTTCTGCGTGCAGGACATCAAGTGCGATCAGGTCTGCTTCGGCAGTCGCCCACGATCCACGACCGGGCGATGTGGCGTTGCGTTCCGCCGCGTCCTGTGCTTGCTTGATTGTGTTGGCAAGTGCCTCGGTGATGTCGCGCATGACTTCGGGAATGATGTTCAGAGTGATCTTCACGGCTGTCTCCAATCTGCCCCCGTGGGGCATGGTTGCGTTTCCTGCACGATGCAGGGCAGGCCACCCCCGTAGGGATGGCGAGCCGAACACCGGGCGATCACGACAGGTCTTCGCGGAACGACACGCGGAACCACCGCACGCCGCGAGTGCCGCGATCGCACGGATTGGGAATTTGCAGTTCGACAACCATCATCTCTCGGATCACCCAGTACGCGTGCTGCACGGCAGTCGTGCTGACGAAGTGCGGAATGTTGTTCTCGGGAGAAGTCCAGCGATGAAGCCAAAGAGCAAACATGATTTCGCGCACCTCGTCCTCGCCCAACTGGTCATGCACCACGATGTCCCACAGGTGAGCGAAGATCGAACGGCAGTTGGTTGAGTGATCCAAAGCCTTGTACTGGCGGATCGAAGCCGGAGTCATGTAACGATAGAACTCATTGAACTGGCTAGTGGTGAAGCAGCGATCAATCTCGCGGTTCGCTGCAACGGGCACGCGGTTCAGGACAGGGACAATTTCGTTGTCTGGAAGCATTTGGTGTCTCCAAAGGTGGTTCAGTGAGTTCGCCGCACCCCTGCGGCGGTCGACCAAGAGGCTGGCCGACGCTTCTATTGTGGCTCCATTCTACAGGAAAGCAACCCCCCTCCCCAAACTTTCCCCAATAATTCAACAAATAGTTCCCAATAACCACTTGCTTTCTGTAGTAGACGAGGCATAATGACCGCGTTGGGCCGTGTGGCCCCCCGAGACTCCGAACGAAAGGAACCGCAATGAAGGCAGCAGACATGAAGAGGGTGAATCGCGTCGAGACCATGTGGTGGGATGAGCGCGTTAGTCGCTGGCAGATTTATCGCACGAAGCGTCCCACTGCAGTTCACGACCGCATGCGCAACGATTACGAAGGTCGCACTTGGTACTGCAACGATCCCCGAGATGGCTTCACCTACGAGATCATTGAGGTGGTTGAGAGCGATGGCTACAAGGCTCGCAAGGATCGCGAAGCGAAGGCCAAGCACGCCCAAGCGATTGAACGCCGTGCCCGAAACCTTGCGGCACGCGCCGCGACTGTGGCCTGACGGCTCCGGGGTGTCCGCCCGTTCGCGGGCGGCATCCCCGGCATCGTCGCCGGATACACCAAATCGCCTCAAGTGAGGCAGAAAGCAAGAGACACCAAATGCACGAAATCACCGAAACCGATGGACTCGTTCTCGCAGGTCAGCGCGCATGGCATGGCTTGGGCACTGTGCTGCCGGAGCGTTGTGATGCGATCACCGCCATGAAGACGGCTGGACTGGAGTGGCAGATTGAGGTCGCGGAATTTGAGGCGACGCTCGCATCCGGCGAGAAGGTTGACTGCGGCGACTACCGCACGGTGGTGCGTTCCGACACCCGCGAAATCTTCGCCACCTGCAAGAAGGGTTACAAGCCGATTCAGAACACCGATCTGTTCGACTTGGCCTACGAGATCAGTTCTTTCTCCGATCGCGCTGTCGAGACTGCCGGATCGCTTCGTGGTGGTCGGCGCGTGTTCTGCC
>Ga0315899_10000807_pt1 | contig 37243 bp, 31 predicted proteins | sample LakEriMetagenome_2_FD_203518 | JGI IMG/M metagenome (GOLD analysis project Ga0315899, IMG submission 203518) | Freshwater fungal communities from buoy surface, Lake Erie, Ohio, United States - Buoy 4 MA112 | ecosystem: Environmental > Aquatic > Freshwater > Lake | place: USA: Lake Erie, Ohio...
AACGGCGAACGACATCCTATGATTAATAGCGACTTAGGAAAATACTTTGATCACTTAAAAGGTGACAGAAAAACTACCGGAAAAAGTAATAAACCTAAAGATTTAATTGTAAAAAGAACTGAAAATTATTGGCAATAATTTCTCATATGGCGCCAGCAGCTACCGTCTTCTAATTCACTAAACTTCCAGTGAAACATACTAATTCGTTCAAGCCAACGTTGCCTGTCAAATGTAACAGGTGATTCTATATATTTAAAATCATCATTAGAAACTTCTTTGCACTGACTTTTTTGTGGATCAGTTAAAAAACAATTATAACCTTTTATTATCGGACCAACTACTGCACTGCTGTTGTGATTAACAACACACCACGCATTATCTAGATCTTGTTCTAATGGTTTGTCAAATGCACTTATTGTTACGTTTTTAAAATTTTTAATTTTGGTAAATTTAGGATGCAAATACTTTGATGCGTTTTTGTCTCCTGGATGAGCTCTTATTACAATAGGTCTGTCACTGTTATATCTTATTTTTTTAATTGTATCTAACGCCCATTGTTGTACGTCTGTACCTGTCATGCTCCATCCGCCGTTGCGCTGAAGCATTAGTAAGATATGAGATCCGTGTGTCTTGTTATCTTCTAATACAATTCTTGTATCTTTACTAATCTGCTGCCATCGAGTTGGGTCAATGTCTTGATCACAATAGATACCAGTGTTTGGAAAGATTCCATTAAAACTATATCTTAAATAACCATGGGGATTTATTTTATCGTTATATAAAAATAAATTTGCATCTGCACACACAACATGTTTTCCGCTTGAAACTTGTGTGTGTATTATATTGTTTCTTAATTTTAGATGTGCAGAACTTATATCGTTATGCACCCAGCCTTGTATCACTGCAACTTCAGAATCTTCTAGTTGATCCGTATTATTAATTTTTCCAACATCGCCGACTTTATCTACACCTTTGATAAATTTAAAAAGCAAATCGGTTTTTTGTTTGTTGTTATTTTTTGCCGGAACAGTTTTTAAATAACTAACTACCTTCATTTAATATGCTCCATGCAAATCCGTTTAGCATTTCATTAGAAGTAAACTGGCAATAAGACAAGTGTGCTGCAAATCTGACAGTTTCTTGTTTGGTAGGCAAATATAAATTGTTAATGTCTTTAAGAGCAGTGTTGCACAAAACAGAAGCAGCATTTGGTGCTAATGCGATAGCCGGTACACTGTAGAGCAACGCTTCTGTAGCTGCAATGCTGTTAAATGTAACCAAACAGTATGCATCATCTAACGCATCCCAAATTGTATTAGTTGTAACCCGTTCGGAACGATTTGGTTTGAGTCTTACTTCAATTGGTCGATTGGTATGTGTCTTGATCTCGTCAACTGTTTCAGCTAACCAAGTATCTAAATCTTTTTCATAAAACTTCATTACTTTGTCAGATGGCGGACATATTAAAATTTTATTGCCTGTTTGACCGTTTCTGTTTTTGTATTGCCAATTTAATTTTTTTAATCTATCAAGGCCTCTGTCTTTTATTGGTCCTAAATTTTGCAGTGCATTTTTAGTAATACGATGATAGTCCTTTTTTGTACCGGGCTGAATATATCCAGAGTCGATAGCATAAAAATCTATTTTATTTCTTAAACAATATTTTATGGCTTTTTGACCGCCGCCGCCCAGCCCCCGAATTACCAGTGTGTCAGTAGTGCCGTTTTTTAACACAAAGTCACTTATGCTTCCACCAGAACCCATTATAAATGATTGCAAGTAAGGATCGTATTTTAATCCTTTAGCTTCGTAGTTAAATCCGTCGGATGCAATTGCTGCAATTTTTATTCCCATGAATGCACTAACTTCTTTCTTTAATTCTGTGTCGTCATAAATCTTATGTTCAGGGTCGACTAATGTATTTAAGTATAGCTTTAATATAGATTTTACATTCTTTGTAAACGGTAAATCATCAATTGTTTTGGGTCGTTCTAATTCTCTTGTGAGGTTTTTTTTTGAACTTCTAAATTATTTTGTAAGTATGTTCTTTCAACTTGATACCAATCACTTGAGTATTCGCAACTTTTGTAATCATCAAACCAAGGTCCGCCTTCGGTGTAATGAATAAGTTTCGGCTTACCATCTTTGGGTTCGGTGTACCATCCTACTAGCCAATTCCATTCGTGACTGATCTTACCTATATGTTTGTCGTGAACCCAACTAAATCTGTGAAAATACGCACCCGTCTTTGCCTCGTTATTAATAAGTGTAGGTGTTAATAGTTTGTTACTAGGATGTTCGCAGTTGATTAACATCATACTTGACCAGTTTTTTCTTGGATACAACGTTTGTCGCTGCCCGTCCATTTTGGTAACTTCTGTTGGTATATAATTATGTTGGGCACACATAATAGCATACTTGTCGTCAATCTGATCAAACAACTCTTTTATATCAGCAACTGCTAAAAAGTCGCAATCTATAAACAGCGCCCAACCGGTGTAGTTATTAAGATATGGAATAAGAAATCTTGTGAACGTAAACTCTGTGCTTGCAAGTTTATCAACTGGACGAGTGTAAATGCCTTGTTTTCTAAGTTTGTTTTGTTCTATTGGAACGATCTCGACTGGTACAGAAGCGTGTTGTTCGATACTTAACTTTGCAATTTGATATGCAATGTCTTCTCTACTATCCCATCCGATATAGATCTTTAATGGTTTAATCTCGTCGCTCAATGTCATTCTCCGTTAATTCTTTGCCCAGCCACACTTCAATTACTTTGGCAGTTTCGTTTCCGATATTTATAGCCTTGTGCCAGTATGCAGTCGGTATGTCTATACTGTCTCCTGGTATTAGTGTCTGTTGAGTCTTTCTACCCTGTCTGTCTTCAAGTACCATTACAATTACTCCGCTAACAACATGCCAGTGTTCGGATCTTTTAAAATGTCGTTGATCGCTTAATGCTTTTCCTTTTTGAAAACTCAGCTCTTTTACTTGCCATTCGCCGTTGCTATCAAGTACTTTGTAAGATCCCCAAGATCTTTCAGTCTCTGGTTTTTCCCAGTTTTTTAAAATCCAACTGCTTGAATTCTTCTTATCATTGCCGCCGACTTCCCAGGCAAATTTAACTCTTGGGTGAGTTCCGTATTTGATAAATTCTGGTATATTTCCAGCATTGCGATCACCGCCGTTGGCAACAATAATTTTTGCGTTAGGATTAGAATCTAAGATATACTCGATGCATTTATTACTACTACCTAGTTCGTCATCATCAAAAGATAAAACCAAGTCTACTACCTTTAGATTACTCACGATGTTTGCTCGTTCTTCAAATGGCATAAACGGTCTGCCTTTTTTGTTAACAAGCCAGCTGTCACTGTTTACACCTACCCATAGTTCATCGCCGAGCTTTTTAGCTTCGTTAAAATAAGCAATATGTCCGCTGTGGATAGGATCAAATCCTCCGGTTACTAATACTATTGTTTTCATAAAGTTATTTAATAATTACCAGCCAAAAATATAGTCTTTTCTGATATTGGTAATTTCTTTTGCACCTTGAGTTTTTAAATAAGTACCTGCGCAGTATTCTGTATCAGGATGTTGTTCAACAATAATTATAGGCTTGTATTTTAAAATAGTTTCGATGCCACCTTTTAATACTTCTAATTCGTATCGTTCACAATCAATTTTAAGAAGTCCAAACTTGGGTAAATTCAAGTCATCTAAACGTTTTATGTCGATAGATCCGTAGCCTGTTTCGCTAACATAACTACTACCAGTGTTTTCGGCATCATAAATCATTTCTACTTTATTGGTTATGTTGCCCAGCGCATGTTTATGTATTTCAATGTTTAACCCTTCAACATTACGCTCTAAACAACTATATACTTGCTCCAATGGCTCAAATGCAATAACGTGATTAAACACTTTTGTTAAAGGTTTTGACCATAATCCAACATTGGCGCCCACATCAACTACTATATTAAAATCAGTTACATACTTATATGCTTCGTCTCTAACATCATCTTGGTATTCAGGAGGTCCACCGTTTTTAACACGCTTGGCAATCAGTCTTTCAAAATGGCTGTCAGTGTCTGGCATCCAATAGTCGTAAACTTTTTTCATATCGAAGCGTCCTCCATACCGGCAACTCGTAACTTTACGATGTTGGTTAATTGCCATTGTTTTTGATCTAATGCTTTAAGAACGCCTAGCCATTTATTGCGCACTAATGCAAATTCATTAATAATTTTTTCATAGTCGACTACATCTGCTTCGCCGTCTACATATTTTTCAACATCGCGACTGCTTAATGCACGTTGATAATTTTCAAGATATTTCTTAAAAAAGCTGCTGCGCAATCTACGTAATTCAATGTTCAAATACTCGAGAATAGCTTCTAACTCTTGCAGTTGATTAAATCGGTGTTCTACGATACCAGGCATATTAGCGGCAGCTTTTTCAATACTGCCGCTAATTTGTACTTCGTTACGAGCTGACACAAGTTCGTCTTGAAAGTATTGTATTGCTTCCGGAATTTGAGAGATATCTCTTGATACTCTACTATACCATCCCATTAGTCGTCCTCTTCGTCGTTATACTCAGAATCTAAATCTAAATAATAATTGATAGCATTATCGAGATATTTGTCTGTACCCGATACTTCTTTAAATGTAATATCGTCTACACCATAATCTGCTAGCAAGTCGACAAACTTTTCTGCTGCTAGCTCGACATGTTTTTTGTCCAAGTACTCTTTAAAAAGATTCCAAATGTCTGCAATTTGGCTTTCATCCATTACAACTACTCCTCGATGGTATCCACAACTTCTTCGTTTGTGTTCTCGATATTTACCTCGACTTGCTTTTTATTGGGTAAATCCGACATTACCATTTCGAGTAGTTCTCCTGTCCAGTTTTTACGATACTCCAAAGTTTCAATACCTTCGCTGTCAGTGTATTTGTAACGGTTTCCTTGTTTCTCAAGAACACCCCATTTTTCAAACATGTCAAACAATCCACTGTAAGGATCCATGCCAGTCTCATATGGAATTTTTACTTGTACACCTTCAAACGGTTTTGCATAACGTGTTTTCATCACTTTACATGCAGCACGAATACCGTTTACTTCACTTGTCTTGTTGCCATCTTCGTCTTCTTTAAGCTTCAACTTCTTCATTGCTACTACCATCGACGATGCGTACACAAACCCCGAACCTCCTGAAATTTTATCATCAGGATCAAACATATCTTGCGATGCATAAGTGTGGTTAGTAACAACCATACCCACATTGTATGAACCAAACATGTTAACACAGTTAGTCACAAGTGCTTTAAGTGCTTTAGCCTTACGACCCATGTCACCTTTCATGTCACCTGCTTCGAACTGGTTGACTTCAGTAGGAGTCATAAGCATACCAAGACTGTCAATGACAAACAGCACCTTGGGACGATCTGCTTCATTCATGCTGCGATAATCGTCCATGAATGTTGAGATAGTTTTAGCAACATCATCGATCATTGCCATGTTGAGTTTGAGGATTTTTTCTTCGTTAGTATCAACGCCTAGTGCTTGCAGCCAACTTTCGTCAAGTGCGTTTTCCGAGTCAATAAGAACAACAAAAATACCCTGTTCTTGTGCGTGTTTTACAATATTGCCAGACACAATGTAAGACTTACCTGCACCCGACTCACCGGCAAACACACTTACTTTGCCTAGCGGAATACCTTTTTTAAAGTCACCACTAAGCAAGTAATTAAGAGCATAGTTACCAGTGCTGATCCAATCAGTTGGGTCGTTAAACCCTGCACTCATTCCTTTGATACTCTTTGTTAGCGAGTTTCGGAATTTGCTTGGATCAAATGCCTTTGTTGCCATGCTTATTCGAGCTCCATTCCGTTGTATTCTTTAATGAGTGCAAACAGTTCGTCTTCTGACGCACACATCACTTTTACTGATTTCCAGTCATCTTTTTTATCACGACCGTTGATTTCTACCATCCATCCGTTATCGTAACGGTTAACAGAGATGTTATCATTTACTTTAACTAGCTTGTTAATTTTTGCCATTTGTTTATCTCCTAATATAAAAAGCAATAACGGTTATAGGCGTGCTTTGAACACGCCTATAATATTGTTTTTACCCGTTCTGACGAGCACGAATTTTTGCAAGAATATCTTGTGCGCCAGTAGATGCTGTATTAGTTACAGGTGCAGGCTTAGACACAGGTGCTGCGGCTCTAGCTGCTTCTTCATTTGATTTAAAACCAATGTCATCATCTTCGTCATTTACAATGGTTTTAGACGATGCAACAGGATCTCCAGTACGAGCTGCCATGCCGCTAGGACGGAAATATTGGCTCCAACGATCTGCATCGTATGCTTCACCGTCAACTGAAGCTTCAAACATTTCTTTAATGACTTTAAGCTCAACATCTGTGGGCTTCTTAGGAAGGAAGTCACTGAGGTTATACAGTCCAAACTCGTTAATTGCTTTCATTTCCGAATCCGACAACGGACGGTCACGACGAGCCCAGTTGCTTGCACCATAGTCTGCATAGCCACCTTTAGACCCTTTGTTAAGACGGAAGTCAACACCAGCAGTGTAATCTGTTGGTAGTTCTTCCATGTCAGGATCCATAAGTGCTGCTTTAATAAGCTGGAAGATTTGAGGACCGATGATAAAACGTCGAATCGGATTATCCGGCGTAGTATCTTCTTTGATCGGATTGTCAGATACAAATCCTTGGAAGAGGTAACTACGCTTTTTCCAATACTTGCGTCCTAGATCTTCAAGAGTAGGATCTTTAAACCACGGACGAACTTCGGTAAGAATTGGGCAAGATTCGCCATACATTTCCATGCACGGAACTTGTACTTGAACAGGACGTGACTCGGTTTCTCCTTTTACTCCTGCAAAAGGAAGTTTAATCATTGCACGTTCTACCCAAAAGAAGTCGTTTGAAGTATTGCCATCTGGAAGAAAACGAATGGTTGCAGTTTGGCCTTCTGCCATGTTCCAGAATGGATAAATTGCGTTGTCGCCGCCGGTGTTTTGATTATTACCGCTAGAACGTGTTTCCTGTTCTTTAAGTTTCGCGCGGATTTCTGCTAATGATGCCATAGTATTGCCTCCTTGTTATTGCCTATGCATTTGTGCCTTTAATGTGTAGCACAGTTACTAAACTACACAATATTATTTATCTTGTCAAGTATTTTTTTTAATATTATTAAGGTGTTAGCGAATCATAGACCCGCTAACTGTTTTATAATTTCTGTTTGTGGATAACGAGAATTTAATGTTTCTTGTGCGTTACGTTTAGCAACAGTTGCCTCAACTTTTTGAATAAATTTAGCAGCCGGCTTTACATATTGTGTACCGTAATCTTTTTCTACCATAGTAAGAACTGCTGTTGGGCCTTTTGGAAATGTTCCGTTTTCTCTGTCAAAGTAAGACAGAATGAACTCTCCAAGTGGTGTCTTTGGCTTTTCTTGAGACATGCTCATTGGTGCTGTCATGGTGCTAGATGGGGTATCTGCGTTATCTTTCATTGACTCTGGCTCATCTATATATTGGAAGTTTAGTTGTTTTAATGTTCCCGAATCGCCTGCGTCAATGTATGCGCCTAATCTTTTTAAGTGATATGCTGCGTCTTCGTCGCCTTGTTGTGCTGCTTGTTGTAGAGCTTGTCCTAATGGTGTATTTGTCGGATCTGTCATCTTCATTGCGCCTAATCCGGTTAGTCCTAACAATGCAAGCATTGCTAATTTGCTTTTGAAACCTTCACCAACATCTGCTTCGCGGCCTGCTTGTGCATTCATTTCAATCCACTGCATTAGCGGATATAATGTGTTTACAATCTCGTTACCAAACGCTGCGTTTTTGCCACTGCCTGGTTCACGCTCCATACTTTTAGCTTTCTTACGCAATTCTATTACAGGTCTGATAACTTGTTGGAATTTAGGATTACTAGTGTCGGCATTGGCGTCTAGCCATGAAATAACGTCGTAAACATCATTGGCATATTCGCCTGCAAGATTACCATCGTATGTACCTTGACCTCTTTCAATACTTTTGCCTATCATGCGTAGATTGCCTAGTACTGCTATAGCGTCTTTGCTTGTGTTAATATATGCTTCTTCTAACTCTGCTTCGCTAACTTTTACACAGTTATCTACACGCTTGCCACCTTTCATTTTGGTGCCCATACGCTTGTAGCCTTTCCAGCATACTTTGCCGTCAACACCTTTTTGCTTTTCTTCGCTGAGTGTACGCCAACTTGGATTGCCACAATCTTCACACACATGATCACTAAACTGACCCATTGTGTCTTCAAACGCTTGTTCTAGTTCAAACTCTTCTTTGGTTTTCTTTTCTGCTTTGCTGTACTTGTCTTTTAGACGGCCTAGTTCTTCTTGACTTGCACCTTCACGACCTGCTTGAGCAGCTTTCTTCATGTATTCTTTGCCGTGCTTTTTGACACCTGTATAATACTGTAAACCGGATTCATCTATTAGATCGTCTGGTCCAAGTTCTTTGGCTTTTGTTGCTTCGCCTACTAGTTTATAAATGTATGGAAATACGTCTTTGAGTTCTTCGTTGAATTGTTTGATAGTAAGCTGGTCTATCCAATTTTCAGAAACGTCATCTGGAACATCTTCTACAACCGGTACTGTGTAACTCGATACTGCTTCCGAATAATATGATGGTTTTTGTAGATTTTGAATTTCTTTTTTAATAGTTACAACACGCTCTTTTACAATGCCTACATAATCTGCCAATCCTTCGGCTACTACGCTACTGCGATTTATGTATTGGCTAAACTTGCGTAGTTTTGAAATTTCTTCTGAAAGTCCAGAAATGTATTTTCCGAAATCGTCGTATGCATTGCCGCCTTCACTAACATGCATTGCCATTGCTCTTGCACCGCTTAGGTGTTTATATGGATATTTAAAACGCTCACCAGTTGGCGACTCGATATAAATTGCATTTATTTTTTGTGTTCTTCCTGTAGCACTTTCTACATTTATAGGTGCAATATGTTTAATAGCTAGTCTAGCATTTCCAATACGCTGATAACTTGTTTTATTTGTGCCATACATTTTAGATTCGGCCATGGTTTCATCTCCGGAAGTTTTGTTTGCTAAGAACGAGTAGTCTCGTTTTGTTAAGTTATTTTTGTTGATATCTCTAACATCAAAGTTCATCATATTTTTTTTGGCAAATAGTCTTAATTCTTTTAAAAAGCTATACCAGTTATTTTGTATATCTTCAGTTTGTCCTGATGCAAAGTCTTGCGACATGATTACTGTTAACCCGGTATCTTCGCTGATATTAACACTGACTTTGCCTAAGTCCACTCCGTCTATCATGTAGCTAAAATCAAAATATCTTGCTTCTTCGGGTATGTTGGTTACAGTACCGTCTTCGTCGCCGATAGTAACGTCTGAAAACCGTCCTCTGATTTTATTAAAAAGATTATTTGCTACATAACTTAAATTTTTCATAAAGTATTTATCAATAATTTGAACTTACAAAGATTGGCATGGGCAGTTCATATTCTTCATCCGATTGCATTTGACTAAAGGTGTTGTAAACATTTGGATCCCAGTCCTTCATAACGCTTAGTATTCTTAATGCAAGTAACATAGAACTTATTAAGTCGTCACTTTGACCAGATTTTGCTTGAAAACTGCTGCCCGTTGCAATAAAAGTTTTTAATTCGCTTATAAACGGTTTACTTTTTATAATAAGCTGATCGTTTTCAATCATTGTTTTTAATCTCGAACATGCAGTAATTTTACTACTGTGTGTTGTATTAAATCCTTTTCTGAATTTTCTTACATGCCCTTTTCGCATGGGTTCACTGGTAAACAGTCCTGGAATGTTTTCTTCGCCGAAGTCATTTATAACAAGTAATGCAGCTTCGCCTAAGCCGTTGTTCTCTACGCTCCAGTATATATTGCTGCCGCCGCTTTTGCACTCATCAGATATGTATTTGCAAACATCTTTTAATACTCTAATTTGTCCAGGTATACTAGTTGTATTGTGTTGCCATTCGCCGACTTGTTCGTATGTGGGAATTTCTACAATTTGTATTGCAGCGTTGTCGCCTCCGGTGCCCATGCTAGGATCAAGTGCAACAACATAACTGTACTTTGCATTTGGCTTTTTATACCATCGAGTTTGCCCCATATTTAATACAGGAGAGTTTCCTTCCATTACAGCTAACTTAATGGAATTTATTAACGTTTCGTCGTAAACTAAGAATTCGCATCCATATTCACGACGGAACTTTTCTTCGCCGATACGACCAATCTCTTCAGATTTCCATTCTTCGTCTCTGTCAGGATGTTCCCACCAATCGGCACGAAATGCATGAAAGCCATTAATACCTACATCTTGTTCGTTTCCGTATTCATCAAACTTGTTTTCTGCTTGTTTCCAAATAGTAGCAAATGTATCTTCGTCTGAGTTTGGTGTGCTAGTAATAACAGCACGACCACCGGTTGCTAGAGTAGGAGAGATTGAAGTCCAAAATTCTTCTGCAATGTTAGGCTGCACGAAGGCAAACTCGTCGCAGTATAATAATGAAATACTCATACCACGTCCTGTGTTTCCGGTAGTTGTTTGACTTACAATACGAGATCCGTTTTCAAATTCAATAGATCCTTTATTGTAGCTTGTAACACCTGCTCTAATGTAATCTGGGCAAGTTTCGTATACATATCGAACTCGTGCCATAATTTCTTGTGCACCGGTATATTTGTGTGCAGCAATAAGAATTGTTTGGTCTGGATGAAACATTGCATACCAGCAAAGATAAATTGCTGCACAGGTTGTTTTGCCTGTTTGTCGAGGCATCATGTTGATATTAAAACGGTAGTTGTGATAACTGTGCAATAACCTTAATTGATATTCATATGGATCAAATAACAATTTTCCTTTTACAGGATGCTGTATGTGTGCAAAATGTTTTGCAAAGTACAGATATCCATCATTAGGATCCATACACTGTAACAAATCTTGAATCTGCTCTTCTGAGTATGTTTCTTTTTGATTTGCTTTTTTAGTTATAACGCCGTCTAAACTTTTTCCCATGACAATATTTAGTCAAGAAAATAGCGCCCGAAGGCGCTATTTGATATTTAAAATTTTACTTTTTAAAAGGCGTTTTTTTCTTATCAGCAACTGCTTTTTTCATTGGCTCTTTTTTGTTGCCATCCTTGTCCATATCAAGGAAGTCTGGTTTTGCAGCTTCTTTGACTTTCTTATCAGCAACTGCTTTTTTCATTGGCTCTTTTTTGTTGCCATCTTTGTCCATGTCTAGGAAGTCTGGTTTTGCTTTCTTTTCGTTCAATGCACGATAAAGACGATCTTTGATACTTTCGATTGCCATTGGGTTATCGCCTGCTGCTGCCGGTTTATACATTTTCTTTTCGCGATTTAGTCCGCCTGATATGGTTTTAGTCATATATTCGTGATCTTGGTATTCTTCGTCTGGTTCGTTTGCCCAGTCTTCAAATGCTTCTTCTTCGGCTTCCATGTTGTCCATAGACATTGCCATAGTAGGCGATCCTGATTCAATGTTTGCTAAAGCTCTCATAATATCTGCCATGCTGTTTCCAGTAACACTAATGTTTACATTAGATGCTGATTCTTGCGGCATCATTCCACATTCGTTTACTGCTGATTCTGTTATGACTGATTTCTTTTCAACGGTATCAAAGCCTTTTAAAATTTTTAGCATATCTAAGTCTGACATTGTTAACTCCCAATTGTACTTTTGTTGTTGTTTGGTTCCGTTTTAGCTGCTTCGACTTTGAAACCATCATTACCTGCACGTTCTTTTTTTGCAGTTTCTAATTCTTTGAGTAAGTCCATTACTCTATTATTTCCTACTGACTTTTGAGCACTCTCGCCGCCCATATCTTCTTTTGTTAGTAGTGATTCGTATTCAGTTGATTCGTTTTCTTTAGTATCTAATTCAAGTGGACTGTTAGGATTTCTTACAACGATGTGTGATGCAGGAACTCTGCAAACAGTACCTAAATATTCTTTCAACACAAAGTCAGTTGTTGGATAAGATAGCTCAACTTCAAAGTAAGTTACTGTTGAGTTTGAAATGTTCGGAAACTCCAGCGGACTTTCTTGTATAGGTGTTGTTTTTGTTTTTTTGAAATTGTTAACTTGGAACTTTTCTAAAGATGTTTTTAGAATATCCTCAAACCCTTCGGGAAGATCTCCTGCAACTCCGATTTTCCAGCTATACGTTTTTTTGCTTTCAGCAATGTATTTTTTTAAATCTTTCATGGTGATACCTTAACTTTATATTATTTATCATTTAAGTTTTTTAAAGTATGTTTCAAAGGGTTCAACAGGGTTAACAAATTTCTCAAAACTCATGTCAAAATTGTCGTGCTTGATCCAATACTTTATGTTATACGACAATATTTCATTGTTTTCTCTAGACAAATAACAATTTCTTTTATCTATGTACTTTCTAACACTGTCATCATTTATACCGTAGTGTGCATTTTCTTTTTGTGTTATTTTTTCTAGATTTTTTGTTTCTAAGAACAATGTGTCGGGTCTAATTCGTTTAACTTCGTTTATCATTAATTCGCGTATAAATGCTTCTTGTTCGTTGTTGTGAATATAGGTAAAATAGTTTTGTGCTGCTTGTAAAACTCTTATACCCTTTAACCCAGGGTCATAATATCTAGGTGCTTTAATTTCAATGTCAACTGTACTTTGAGATAAGTGTTTGCCGTATGTTATTGGATATTCTTCACGTGTGGTTAGCACACTTTCGTTTGGCAAAAATAATATTTTTGTGGACGGAATAATAAAAATAATTTTTTCAAACTTGTGTTGATTTTTTATAAAATTTTGTACAGCAAAAAATAAGTTACTTTCTGGTTCACAGTAATTTAGTATACCATATCTGCTTTCTAGAAGTTGTACCCACGACGGTGTTGTATTATCTTTATGCAAATATTGACCATACCCGTTGCCAAATATCCCAATTTCTGCTTTTAATATTTTAGGAGATTCTGCCGGCATCGGTGTATCGTTAGATATACGAGTGCCAACCACTTGTCTTGAAGATGTTATATTACCTTTAATGTATCGCATAGTTTATTTTAGACCTTTTAATCGTTCGATTAAGCTATTGCGATCTGTTACAACAAATCCTTCGCCTTGTGTAAATTGATCAGTGGAAGTTTCTTCTTTATCTAGCTTATCTTTTTTGAGCTGCAATTCTATCATTTTAAGTTTTTTATCTAATTTAGCAACTTTTGCATTAAGTCCTGTTTGCAGCATAGAGTTTGCAACTTCAAAAACTCTACCCGAATATCTTGCTTCGACGTTCATTCCTAAGTTCATTAAATCATCATATGCAGTTAATGCTTTATTTGCAATATCATTTAATTCATCATCTGCCATTTGCCCTAGGCCATTTACAGCAGGCAATGCCGCTGCAATTTTATCATACTCGGCAAGTTCTCTAAATGATTTTTCAGATTCGACTATTGTATTACTTTTTTCTTTTTTATTTTCTTTTTTGTGCAATTCTTTTGAATCTGGTAAATTTAATAAATCTTCTAATTTCTTAGTCATAATAGTATCCTATAATATGCTACTATTATTTATCTTTTTTTGCCTTGGTGGAAAATGTCTTCTTCACTTACAATTCTAAATGTAATGTTTTGCTGTTTGCACCATGCTCTAGCAGCTTCCCATTTGGCTTGATTTAATACATAGTGCGCCCGGTTGCTTTTACTGCGTCCTAGTTTTTCTTTAATGGTATGGTTTAATGGTTTTACTTCAATTACTTCTGCGTGTGATTTTCCATTTGCATCAACATACGAAATAAAAAAATCAGGAACATAAATTGTATATTTTCCTGTGAATGGATTTCTATAAGGAATCTTTATTGCTTCACTTGCCCATTTGTTTACATTTGGATGACTATCACAGAAACGCATAAATGCAAATTCCCAGCTACTTCTATATGTTGGTGTTCGGTTTCCTACATATTTGTCTGGGTTTTGTAGATTATACTTTCCTTGTGCAAATCTAGGCATTAGTATAAGATATTTCTTTTTTCAACGTAAGCAGTATTATCTTGCTCTTTGTAGCCTAGCTTGCTCAATCGAGAACGATTGGCATTTAAAATTGCAGCAACTAATCCATTTAACTGTAGCTTGTTGTATTTTTTTAATCCGTCGAGTAACTCAAATACGTTTACTTGGTCAACTTTGGCTTGTTGTAGTAATATAGTCGAAACACTTAACGCTGCTACCTCGTCAAATCCTTTGTTTTTGAAAAATCCTACAACAGCGTCAACTTGATTGCTAGGGTACGAAATAGGTTCGTTAAAATATCTGCTAAAAAACTCTTTAGTAGGGGTTGCACTATCTGTGATTTTGTTTAACGTTTGAATGCTTGACATGTTGATTCCTTTAGAACGATTTAGGTGCAGCTACACTTCTAGGACTATTACTTGCCAAAGACGGAAACACAGTGTTGTTTAATGCTTGCCCTGTTACGCCTCCTACAATAGATCCTAATTCTGATTGTATCTGTGTTGGTGTAATTTGCGATGCATTTGTAAGCAAGTTGCTTGTTTTTACAATTGATGATAAGATATTTCCGTTTTTAAAGTCGGAAATTATATTATCTACACCAGCAAGTATACCTTGTCTTCCAAATAAAGTAACAGCGTTTCTGTTTGATAACGGACTAGGAATCTTGTCATAGTGTGTTTCTGCAAATCCAGTCGGTGAACTACCTGGAACTGTGTATCCTCTTGCATATGTTACTGCTTCGTATTCGATGGTCATCGAGGTTTCGGTTAATTCGCCTGCACCTTGATCTACTCTGTCATGTTGCAATCCAGTTATGTAAGGATTTATTAAAGTAAATGCAGTGTACGACGATTTTCCGTTTTGTGGTGAAAACTGAAATATTTGTATATCTTTAAAAAAGTTTTGTTTTTTACCAAATCTGTCCAACCCAAACTTATTTGCTACAACAGTCGAGTTACCATATGCATTGTTTAATCCGCCAGGTGCTTTTGCAAACGGAGCATGAACTCCTCCCGGATTACCTGCTGCATCTTTTTCAACATAGTTCGGATCAGTAAAGTAATATCTAAAGTAAGTTTCCCAAAACAATGTTGTTAATCCGGCATTGTCATCGTGAAACGCTATGTTTATTGGCTGGTAATTTACTTTTGTTTGTACAATCTTTTTTCTGTTGTATTGATTAACTGTTTGAGTATCTATATTAAATTTTGGAAGATCTGCACTTTTTGCTAGAATGTTAATTTCTTTTTTATCTACTCCACCAAACAGTGGAGACATTAGCTGTTGTACCTCTGACTCTATATTAAACACAATATGGTAAAGGTGTTTGAATTTAGGTGCAAGTCGCATGTTGTTGTCAACATATAATCTTGCCGCGTGTTGGTAATCGCCTAAGTTACCCTTAGGTCCGCCAAAATTTATAAAGTTATCAAAGTATCCGTCGAATATTCCCATAATAATATTTATCTTACTAATTATATACGTACATAAAGATAAAGGGGGCCTAAGCCCCCTTAATGGCAATCTAACTAGTTTTATTGTTAACCGGCACCGGTTACAAAGGTTCCTAGTGTTCTTCCTACTGATGTTCCTACACCTGTTCCGTTTGGTGTTTGTACAGCGTTGTCATACTGAATAGTTAATGTAACTGTAACTGGTTCATTGTTAGCGTATGCTAATGTGTTATAGTTTGCTTCGCTAACGTAGCAACCGTATATTTCCCATGTATCAAGTACATTTGGAGTTAAAGCACCGTTGCCGCCATCTAGAATTTCAATTCTTGTTAAGAACTTGTAATCTTGACCGCTTGCAGCCGCAGCTTGTTCCATAAAGTCAAATTGCTTTTGTAGTTGTTCGCCTACTAGTTTTTGTACGTTGTTGTTTACATCTTCGCGTAGGTTTAGTGTAATTGGGTTCCATGTGTGCTTGCCAGCTAGATTAACTTTTGAATTGTACACTGGTATTTCCATGTTTTCAAAAGTTATCTGAGGTCTAGTAACATCCACAACCTGTTTTGTAAGTTCAGTAGTTGGAGTTGATACACCAAAATTCTCTAATGATACTCTAAAACGATATTGTAGTTTAGGCATTAAAAGGCCTTGAGAACTAGCACTATCGTTGGTTGCTAATGGAACCGAAATTTTGCTTAATGATGAGATTGCCATATAATAAACTCCTTATCACAAGTATTTATCATTTATAGGGGGAGTTTAGTCTCCCCCTATAAAACGACTTATAATCCTGCGATTTCTCCTGTGTTCTTCAAGCGTAGCGGAATGTAAATAAATTCAATTGCCTTTACTGGCTCGATTGCAATATCTACGTACAACTCGTTTCTATCTATTCTGTTTGGTGTGTTGTTTGATTCGTCACACACTACTAGATAGTCATAAATTGCTCTTAGTCCGATTAGCTCGACTAGTAAACTTTCAACTTGCTGTTTGATTTCGTCACGTGTGATTTTATCATTTGGTTCGAAAATGTATGGTTTCGCAAGTGTTTTAAGTTGACTGCGTAAGTAAATTACTAGTCTTGCAACGTTAATTCTGTCAAGCGCACTTGCATTTCTTGCACGAGTCTTTTGACCAAATACTACTAGTCCTGCACCATTTAAGAATGTAATTGGGTTTACATTGTTTTGGTATAGTGTATCTCTTTGACCTTCGTTTAGTGCAATACTTACAAATTCACCTTCAGCACTAATATAACCTGTTGCAGATGCGTTGGTTACTCCGCCACGTCTTGTACCAGCTGGTGCAAACCATGGATAAGCAACTTGGTCGTTAAGTGCTATAGTGCGTAGTACCATGTGCGATGCCGGAACAACAATGTTATTTCCTGCATTGTCCGATGTAAATCCGCTTGGGTAGTATACACCTAGGTATTCGTCGCGACTTACAAGACCGATGTCATTGTCTTCGACTGCTAAGTTAACGTTAGACGCCCAGTTACTAATTGCAGTTGTTGATGGTTGTAGTCTCATTGGACTATCGCCAACTACGAATGCTGTTAATCCACGATCGTAATTTAGACTAATCATTTCACCAATTAATTCTGGATATCCAGGAGTTGCAATTAAGTTAAACAGTCTTGTTTCGTCATCACGAGCTTCGTCGTTGTTGTTAACCGCTGCTTGTAGTTTTTGTACAACTACTTTACGTTGCGCTACACGACCGAACGCACCTGATCCGTCTTCGTTGTTAGCAGATTCAGTTACCCAGCGATTCGGATAGTAACTAGCCATTGACTGATCACTAAATCTGATATTTTCAGCGTTGACGTCGATATAATCACGCTCAAAGCGTTTTACGTTGAAACCACTTCTGCGTAGATTCCACAGTAGCATACCTTTTGGATACAGTGCAGGATCTGGTGCATCTGGGTCTAAGTAGTTGCTTGTTAGAAGATCAGCAATATCGCCTGCTTCGTCGCTGTTGGCACCTGCTGTATTATAACGAGCATCAGCAAATAGCACACCGGATTCAGTAGTTTGATCTGACTTGTCTAGTTGTACCCACTTGCTTGTTAATCCGTTATAGCGATAGATTCCAGGATAGTTTTCAGTGTCAGCAGTGGATATCCACAAATCGCCGTCAACTAAACTACTACCATCTGACTGCTCAGTCGGCTGAGTTGCAGCAACGATTGGTCCTAGCGGATCGCAGTCTGCGTAAGATGCGTTGAAGTTTTGATAACCGACCCATGTAGTACCGTTGTGAATCATTATATCCACTTCATCAACTACACTGCTATACCACAGTGCGCCATCTGCTGGTGTAGTAGTTGGTTCTGTTTCGCTTGCAGTATATGTTAGTGTTTTCCAAAGAGTAGCAACGTAACTTCCTGCTGTACCATCCGGAGCATCATAGAAGTTTGTTGTTGATGATGGATCAGTTGCATCATAAACTGCAAACATGTTTCCTAGTGGATCGCTTGTTCCGTCTACAAGTCTCATTTCACCGCCGGTTGCATGGCTTATAGTAATTCTGTTTTGTGAATCTACACTTGCAGTTACGTTAGTTAGTGCGGCTGCATTAATTGCGTTTGCAATAAGGTCTGCATCAGATACTGCGCCAGTTGACGTGAACGAAATAGTCGATGCGCTTGACATAGTTGCCGAATTCACTGTGCTTTCGCTTATTGTGAATGTCCACGAACCTGCAGGGAATGTGCTTGCAGTTACTCTAGAACTTCTAATGCTTGTAGCACCAGATGCGTTTCTTCTGAACAACTTAAATGTTGCTAGTTTAGCACTAGCACTATCTTCTGCTATGTTGCTTTGAATGTAGATGTCGCCTTCGACTAGATTTGCGCCGCCGCCTGCGTTATCTAAACTATAGATAGCAGCATGGTTTGTGTCATAAATCGGTGCAGGTATAGTGCTCCAAACTTCAGTGTCGGAACTGTAACGCTTTACACTCCACTTAGCACCAAGGTTTGGACTTGTGGTCTTAACCCATACTGATCCAGATGGACGTGGTTGTACATCGTTTGTTTTAAATTCTGGAACAGAAGTATGCGGAGCAATATTTAAACGTGGCGAATAATAATCGCTTTGTGCAATTCCTAGTAGTGTAAAGGTTGCGTCATCGCCGTAAATAGATAACAGATCGCTAGTTGATCCGTTATTATAAATTACTAGTCTGCTGTTTACAACGGCTGCACTTACACCAGTACCGGTCATTGCTGAGTTAATACTAGTTACCAATGACGACAATGTTGTTCCTGCTAATGTTACTGGTACTACACCCGAGCTGTCACTTGCTAAGTCAAAGTTTATAGTTCTACCAGTAACCAGTGTTGGGTTACTGTTTGTACCAGTAACAACTGGCCAGCTTGCTTTCCATGCAGCAGACCCTACTTCGACCCATACACCGCCCGAGTTTTTAAACCACATACGGTTTACATTTGTAACAGCAACAACAGCGTAATCGCCAACTGCACCTACGCTACCTTTTGGTGTGTAGTCTTCACCGTCAAAGTCAACAACCTTTGTTGTATCGGTGATTACAGTTGGAACTTTATTTGAAAAACTTTGTCCGCCTGTGGTTGTTCCTGCGGCACCGTTCCATTCAAAAATACCGTAGAACGAATTGTCAATATCGAACCAGTACGATCCGTTGGTTGGATCACCTGCTGTAGCAGTTGCACTTGCAGTAATAGCAGCTAAGTCAACGTCGGCTCTTACAATGTATGCTCTGTTTGATACACCTAAATATGAATAGGCAGCCTGCAAACCGTATTCGTTTTGCTCGCCGCCATGAATTGGATTGTTGTTTGCATCGGTATAAAATAACGGATCGCCAAATGTTTCAGATAATTCTCTTTGTGACGAAACCAAGTATACTTTATTTGCATTTGCTGCTAATGTACCGGGTGCTATGCCTGTATTACCCGGATTAGCTTTATTTTCTTTTGTAGCTACAAAAATTAAAGGTGTAGTACCTGGTTCAGCAGGAGTATAGAAACTCTCATCAATTACTGATACCTGTACACCCGGTGATACTAATGCCATTGTTTATTTCTCCTTGTGGATAGTTGTTGCTATTATTATTTAGCTTATATCCGGAGAATTTTGTGGTTTACAGGTAGAAAAATGCGTAGTTAAAGAATAAAAGACAACAGTTGTGTTGTATTAAATTCTAGATCTTGTAAACTACCATTGTTGTCTATTGTATAATCTGCCATCCATTGTTCCAAACTCATGCTGTCAGTTGATTCCAAAGGAAGGTGCATACTTCTGTCAACCCAAATTGCATAGTCAAATACTCCTGTATTTTTCATAGCAAAGAATTCACGTTTATTACGTAAACCGCAATAAATGTCGTGAGCTTTAAAAATTTCTTGACCTAACTTAGCTGCATCAGGAACATTATAATTGCAGATAGCATCATACCATTCTGCTCTGTGACTATGTCTGTCAGCATAACACTCTTCTTCATTATAATATCCATATTTGTCCTTTAACATGTCAAAGATAAAAAGTTTACTGCAAAACTGACTACTGCTTTCAAAGCTAAACCCGTATTTGTCTCGAAGTATTTCGCAGACTGTGTCTTTGCCATGTCGACCATGCCCAATTACAAGTAACTTTGGTAAACTCATTTATTCCTCGTGTTTTATCAATTTTCTTATAGTAACAAAATATAAGACTTTTGTCAAGAGTTATACACCGTACTTATTTGGTTTCTTTTTTGCCACAGGGCTTACTGTATTTGTACTAGCTGTTTCTAAACTTTTTGAGGCAGCAATCCTCTTTGGTGTAACTCCCATTAACTTACTTGCTAATGCAACAGTTTCGTCATCTTCAGGAACAAAGCTAACTTGTGTTAAATTTTCAGCCCACTCAGATTCTTGTTCAAAATCGGTTCCTTGTATGTCACCGTTTTGTAAAGCCCTTGCCGAAGCAACTGCAAGTCCGTATCTGTATTGCATATAAGGATCTGTGTTACGCAATTGTTTTTGTATAAACACACTTGGCAACGGATTAGTAACTCTTGCTGGCAGATTTTTTGTAGATCCGGTTAGCTTAGGTTCTTTTTGTTCCTGTATGATATCTCTTATTTTCATCTGTTATCCTATTAAGAAAGTATATCCAGTACCACCGGGTACTGCTGTAAATACTTCATTCTCTAATTTTTCTAACTCAGCTTGTGCTTCGGCTTTTAGCGATGTTCCATTAAGACTAGTTCCGCCTTGTGGACCTGCAATAGTGGCAAACTTTTCTCTTGCTTCTCCTAACATGTATTTGCAGGCAGCAAGAGTATAATCTTTAATCCATTGTTTAGCTAGATAGTCCTGTAGAAGTTGGCCGTCGGGTCTATAATTATATGAATATATCAACACTTCTTCGCCTGCTCTAGGGCGCTGTAACAGTGTTAGTCTTTTAGTAACAGAATTCCACGTAAATTCTATAAAACTACCAAACATGCGACCTACTAACTCTTGTTGTCCTGCAAATAGCTCGTATGTTGCAAGTCCGCCCATTCCACTACCTGCTAACAAATATGTGTTTGTATATGCTAGATTAAATGGTTCAAACAAACTGCTACCGTCACCTGAACCACTGCGTGATCCTACACTGCGTCTAAATATCTGTCTAACTTCGATAACTTCCGGAGGTAAAATATAAGCATTTTGGTCCTCAACGAGTTTTAATGATATGTAACTTTCTTCAACAGCGTGTTCACTGCGCTGGCGAAACCTGCTCAAGGCTTTGGTTAGAGCTGCTTCGTAGTGTACTGGATCTAGTTCCACATCAATCATGCCGCCGCCTAACATAGTGTGTACATAATCAAACACTTCTTGTTTTTGTGTGACTAAATTATTATCTACCATTTTGTGTTGTCTCCAATAGTATTTATCGTAACGATAAATATGTATATGCCTAGATTAAGTCTTTACCGCCCGAACAAAACAGCCGATTACGAATTCCTTGATAGAATTATCAACGAACAATTCAGCATCGGCGGAACCGACTTGTTTATACACAAGTATCTTGGAACCAAAAATCCATCCAATGAAAATGCAACCGCAGATCAACCTCAGTACGCTACAATAAAAGAAACTAACATTCAAGATATGTTATTTTTAGAAAATAGAGACAGAAAATACGATGCTGACATATATCGGATCCGCGGGGTATACAATGTTCAGGATAACGATTTTAATTTAAGTCAGTTTGGATTATTTTTAAGTAATGACACACTGTTTTTAACAGTGCATATAAACAGCAGTGTTAAGACATTAGGTAGAAAAGTCATGCCAGGTGATGTAATTGAGCTACCACATTTAGTCGACGAGTATGCGCTTAACGATTATTCAGTTGCGTTAAAACGTTTTTATGTAGTAGAAGATGTAAACAGAGCATCCGAGGGATTTAGCCAAACATGGTATCCGCATTTATACAGATTAAAATTAAAACAAATAATTGATAGTCAAGAGTATAAAGATATACTCGATTTACCTGCAGGAGATGAAGCAGGAAATACATTAAGAGATGTACTTAGTACGTTTGAAATTGATATGCAAATCAACAACGCAGTTATTGCACAAGCAGAAGCAGATGCAGCAAGTAGTGGATATGATACTAGTCATTTTTATACATTACAAGTTGATGAACGAGGTCATACGGAATTAATAACAACAGATTTAACTACGCTAGATGCATCGACACAAAATGAGTTAGCAGATAGAGTAAATCAGACACCCGAACGTAGTGGGTATTCGGGATATCTACTTGGCGACGGTTTAGCACCAAACGGTGAAGCATTTGGTAGCGGTATTACGTTTCCGTTAAATTCAACAAAAGGCGATTATTTTTTAAGATTAGATTTTATGCCAAATAGATTATTTAGATTTGACGGAACTCGCTGGGTTAAAATGGAAGACAACGTAAGAACAACACTAAGTAATACAACAACTAGAAACACACAAAAAGGTACGTTTATTAATAATATTAACACAACTACTGTGTGTGATGATACAGTCGATGAAAGACAGAGTTTGTCAAAGGCTCTTAGACCAAAGGCAGATAATTAATGTGTAAAAAGAGCTTGGATGGATAAAAAATAATGAGTTTGCATTTTTATGACGGACAAATAAGAAGATATTTAACTCAAATTATTAGAATGATGAGTAACTTTTCGTACAAAGATGGAGACGGTGACTTGAGACAAGTTCCGGTAACATACGGCGACCTGACTAGACAAGTTGCTAGTATTATGAGAGATAATTCTGAAAACAAAATACCCAGTGCTCCTCGCATGGCAGTTTACGTTACTGGTTTAGAAATGGACAGAAGTAGAACCAGTGATTCGTCATATGTTAGTAAAGTTCACATTAGAGAACGTGCATATGACACTAGCGGAAACGAGTACTTAAATACCCAAGGCAAAAATTACACAGTTGAACGTTTAATGCCTACTCCTTACAATTTAGCAGTAAGTGTTGATATATGGACAACTAATACAGATCAGAAACTACAAATACTAGAACAAATATTAATGTTGTTTAATCCTAGTTTAGAAATACAAACAACAGATAACTTTGTTGACTGGACTAGTTTAAGCGTAATAAATTTAGAAAGTATTACATTTAGCAGCAGAAGTATTCCTGTAGGTGTTGACTCAGAGATAGACATAGCTACATTAGGATTTAGTACTCCTATCTTTATATCACCACCAGCAAAAGTAAAACGTCTAGGAGTTATTACAAGTATTATTACAAGTATATTCAACGAAGCAACTGGATCTATTGACTTAGGAATAAGTTCAGGTCAAGGTATACTTGAAAACAATAACTGGACTATTCGTGAAGAAAGAACAACTGTCGGTGCAGACGGAACAGTTGAAACAACAGTCGATAAGGGAGAGTTTCCAAATACCGGAACAGGAGAAATGGACTTTAACGTTAAACGAACATTTGTTCCTGCTGCATTAGGAAGTGCAAATGGTAGTATTGGTATACTAGGATTAGGACTTTATATCAAGGGCGGAAAAGCATACGTTATTGACAAGGGCGAAGTCGGTACTGTAAATTGGAATGGAATATTTGAACAAGTACCGGGATGTTATACTGCCGGTGTAAGTCAGATACGAATTTCAAACGGTGATGGTACATATATTATTGGCTACATAACTGTTAATCCATTAGATCCAACAGAGTTAATTGTCGATTGGGACGAAGATACATTTCCTGCAAATACTGTGTTGACTAGTAGTGCAAGAAATCCTAATAGTTATACTAGCATGGATTACATTATTGATCCTCTACGTTGGAACCCAACTACTAGATTGGTTGTAGGGTTACGTTTACTAATATTAAGCAAAGTGGGCAACGACAACAACGACGACGGAGCAGACGGATGGAAGAGTACAAACAGTCCGTTTGGCGAGTTAGTGGCGGGCGAGAATGATATAATTGAGTGGGATGGCGATCAGTGGAATGTTATTTTTGATGCAAGTGAAAATGCAAATCCTATTTTTATAACTAATCTAGCAACAGGAAGTCAGTATAAATGGACTGGCGAATATTGGACTAAAAGTTTCGAAGGCGAATATTCACAAGGATCTTGGGCGCTGTTTCCATAACGCTAATTATTAGTATGAAAAGTATTGTTTGTTCCGGTGCACTGTTTTATACATTATCCACTAGTAGATTTTTATTACTTCATAGAACGCAATCTAAACAAAACAATGTTTGGGGTTTAGTTGGCGGTACAAATGAAGAACGTGAAACTCCGTGGGAAGGGTTAAAACGAGAAATAACTGAAGAAATAGGGACTATGCCTGATATTAAAAAAGTTATTCCGTTGGAAACATTTATAAGTAACGATGAACATTTTAAATTTCACACATACTTGTGTGTAATTGACCATGAATTTGTTCCTACTTTAAACAATGAGCATGACGGATATGCCTGGGTTAAGTTTGGAAGTTGGCCAAAACCCTTGCATACTGGGTTGGCCAACACTCTTAGACGTAAAGCAAATCAGCAAAAATTAGACACAGTTTTTAAGATTGTTGATTTAATTTCGTAAACTGTTCTTTTAGCCAATCAAAGTCGTTGATTTTTCTTAACGCTTCGATGTTGCCTATATTATCTATACCGTACTGCTTACCTGCATTTGCACCAGCAATACAATAATCGCCAAATTCTTTATCCTTGCCACGAGTACACCAGACGTTTAATCTAAAATCAGTTTCCTCGTCTCGCTGGCCGTCAATGGTTTTTGATGACAATTTTACACATTCTCTAAACGCACTTCTCCAAGTACTAAACGGATCGGTATTAAATTTAGTAATATTGGAAACACGGTTTATAGACTTAAACAATGTAGATATACTTGTAGTCATGTCAGGCTTGGTTGTGTCCATGGTTAGTGTTAACTCTTTAGGTAACAACTTTACTGCACCATATCCGTATACTAAGTTATTAATAGGGTTCAGTGATTTCCAAACGTGAACTGTTTTTTTACTATCAGGGTCGTATGTTGGAATATAGTAATCAAAATTAAAATTATCAATAATCTCGGCATCAGCATCAACAACCCAGATCATTTCAGACGAACAAAGTCGTGCTGCTTCAATATGTGCTTGGTGTATGCCTTGTACTCCGTGTACACGCTTTGCGTTAGGAAATCTTTCTTTTAATTTACTATAATTTGTATCTGCATGTTCTTCGTCTTTGCTTATAAACACAATGTCATAAGTTTTTGGATTGCTTGCTACAATGTCGTATTCTTTCTTTTCTAAATAAAATCTATGTGTTACTTCGTGTTCAATTGCTGGAAGTTTTTTACTCATTAAAGCTACGCCATCGTATGCACTGCCGTTTTTAAAGATGTGATGTATACTTCTTTCAAACCATTGATTGTGTGGAAAATACAAATCAAATTTAAAATTATTTGCAATGTCAACATCATCAGGAATTGACCAAAACATTTCTGTTTTTGAGTTTTGCACTGCATTTAAATAGTCGGCGTAATTCTTTATAATAAACTTATCATAAACAACTGGACCACTTGCAACTATATCCCATTCTTTTCGTTTTGCAATTAATCTGTGTTCTACTTCTTTTTCAGTTAACACTATTTTTTTAGTACACAAAAATAATCCATCAAACGAAATTTCGTCACCGCATTTATGTTTAAACACGTGATTTATGTTTCTATCAAATGTCTCGTGATGACTAAAGTACATGTTTAAATTAAACGTATCAGAGATTTTTATATTATGTGTGCCCATCCAAAACATGTCGGTAGCTGATTTTTCAAGAGCATCTAAATATTGATCATACGTGTCGATAAAAAAGAAATCATACGGCTTAGGATATGATGCAACAATATTATGATCTTTTTTGTTTACATAAAATCTTGTATCAACTTCTTTTTGTGTTGCGACAGCGTGTTTACTAAAAAGAACAATTCCGTCTCTATAATCTCCGTTAAACATGACATGATTTATTTTTCTATCATATTCGTTTGAATGATTAAAATTCATATCGAATTTAAAATCACTTAATACAATCACATCCGAAGGAACGCCCCAGAACAATTCTGTTTTTGATTTTTCTAATGCATTTAAATAATCGTTGTAGTTGTTAACAGTAAACTTTTCATATTGACCGTTTGTGGATACAACAGTATCCCACTCTTTTGCGTTAACAATAAATCTGTGTTCTATTTCTTTTTCGGTAATAGGTTTATGTTTACTTAATAAGAACACGCCGTTAAATTTTATTTCGTTGTTGTCTTTGTGCGCAAATGCATGATTTTGTTTTCTATCATATTCATTGTCATGAGTAAAATAGATTTTTTCAAGTTCGTTTTCGTTTACTTTAATGTTGTGTGATAACGCCCAAAACATTTCTGTTTTGGTATTATCTAATGCATTGATATAATCGTCAAATGTTTCTATATAAAACTTATCATATATAACTGGACTGCTTGCAACTATGTCCCACTCTTTTGCGTTAACAATAAATCTGTGTTCTATTTCTTTTTCGGTAACAGTCTTGTGTTTCGAAATTAAAAATAAACCATTTCGATAAGTTTTACCTTCAACTTGATGAATGAAGCTATGGTGTGTTTTCCTGTCGTATTCATTTTCATGTAAAAAATACAAATCAGGAATTGTAGGAGATATGTTGCTACTACTCATCCAGAACATTTCAGGTCCATTAGAATTTAGTGCAGTTAAGTAATCGTTGTAACTGTCAATGTTGTATACAGGATACTTGACTGGACCAGAAACAATAACATTCCATTCTTTTCGTTCAACAGGATGTCTGTATTCAACTTCTTTTTCGTTTAGTGCTTTACATGTACTGCATAGTATTAAACCATTTTTATATAACTCATTGTTTACTTTATGTAAAAATACGTGTGTTTGTTCGCGATCAACTCGATTGTGCCAATCTATGTAAAAATTGTTTATATAATCATGATCTACAGAAATATTATTTGTAGATACCCAAAATAGTTCTGTTGTAGTTTTGTCTAGTGCATTTAAATAATCATTATAATTTTCTACGTTGAATATATCATAGGGTTTCGGATGTGATGCAACTACATCCCATTCTTTTTTTTCTATATAAAACCGATGTTCAAATTCTTTTCTAGTTACTGGACTTCTTTTAGAAAAAAGTACTATTCCATCATACGAGTCTTTGTTTTTAAAAACGTGTGTAATATCTCTATCAAACATGTTATAAAAATCAAAATTAATTGAAAAGTCAAAATCTTTTTCAACTATTACGTCTTTTGGAACATGCCAAAACAATTCTGTTTTTGAAGTTTTTAATGCTACTTCATAGTCTTCATACGTGTCAAAAGAAAATATTTCGTAATTTCTAGGTTTACTTGCTACTTGTTTTATTTGTTTCTTTTGTGCTAAGAATCGATATTCCAATTCTTTATCTGTTGGAATATAGCTTTTAGGCATTAACACAATACCATCAAACTTATCATTTTTTCCATTACCGAATAAATGGGGATATTTAAAACTCCACTCGTCTGGTTCGTAATCAAACTCAAATGTTTTATCTACAATTAAATCGTCGTACACAATCCAAAACATATCTGTTACTGCTACTCTCATAGCATCTTGATAGGTTTTAACTGCAATAGCTTCGGGAAATCTTTTTCTTAAATCTTCCCATGTACCGGTTTCTTTGTCACCTAGGAAGAAAATATCAAAGTTATGTTTTCCTCTATACACATCGTAGTCACCGCAAATGTTAGTTTCGGTTACAAGATGTGTTTCATCATTTACGATAGTTGGTACAAGTCTAACTTTTTCCCAACTACTTACACGCTTGCTTTCTTTAAAAACATATGGAAAACAAATAGTACATCCATAGTCATCACGTTTGGGTTTGTAGTGCCACGGAAACGATCTATATACTTCGATATCTTTATCAACAACCCATACATAATCTGACTTATCTTTGAACTTTTCGAGTTGTTTTAAATCGTAGTTCTTTGCGTCTTCTACATATAGGATTGGAAATCTTTGCAAGATATGATTTTTTAAAACATCTTGTGCATTGTAAGTCTTTTTACTAAATTTTTTAAAACGTTCAACTGTATTCATTTGTCTCATCTAAAATAAATGCTTTTATTCCGTAGTGTGCTACTTGTTTACTCAAGTCAACATCAATAAAAGTTTTGAATCCATACTCGTTTGCTTGTCTGCAAAAATAAATATCTTCACCTACAAAGTTGTCTTCTGCTTCGTTATAAATGTGAGTAAACCACGGCTTAGGTAACGTTTCAAAAACTTTTCGACTTACTAACATGCACCCCATTCCAACTGCCCAAACTTTATGCAAGCCTGTTTTGGCATCTAGCCTAGCATCTAGATCGTGCTGATTGATAAATGCAACACTTCTTAATGGTTTAACTCTTGTGCTATAAGTTGCAGCAACAATATCTTTATTGTGTGCGAGCAACTGATCAACTGTGTCTTTTGGAAAGTGCATGTCACTGTCAAGCCAAAGTAAATAGTCCGATCCACTTTGTAATGCACGATTTGCTAGTATTTGTCGTAGGTCTGGAATAACAGTTCCTAATGCAGAAAATATTTCAAAATCTACACCGGACTTTGCCAAGTGCGAAGTTAAATTAGCAAGAGACTTGGCAAATCCTAGGTGTACATAGTTGTGTGAAGGAATGCATATTGCAATTTTCATTAAACTAGCTCTTGACTAATCAAATCTAGATTCAATTCCTTTTCAGTTGCTAGTGTGAGTTTGTTTAGTTTGTTTGCTGTACTTGTTGCTTTTTTTACAACCTCTGCAAATTCTTTTTCAGGAAGCAGTGCCATTGCTAACATTGTTTCCGGTTGTACTTTACCTAAAGTTAGAAGATCTGCCGCTGCACGATTACCAAAATGTTCAATCCAATGGTGTTTGTCATCGGCTTCTGCTCTACCCAAAACTTCTTCTTCGGTTTCACTGCCTAAGATTTTAGTTTTAATAGATTGTTCTAGTTCCTTGTCTTCTAAATTAATAGATTTTAATTTTTTAAGTTTTCTTGCCTTACTAAATTCAGTAGCAAGAATAACATTCTCGAGTTCATATGCTGTTATCATAAAAGTATTCTCCTCAAATTAACTACCTTGACCACCGAATGTGGCACTAAGACAAATAAATGTACCTGAAGAAATACCTAAGTATGTTCCTAGTACACCCATGAATATAGGAGTTCCGGAAAGCCCGAAGTAAGTGTTTACATCGCTCATACAAATGAGACTACCTGTTGGTGGTAACGATCCTGTTGCCATATATATTCCTAGTTTTTACTACAATAGCAGAGTATTTAATTTAAGTCAAGTAGGATAGCCAAGGTTTTTGGCTATCCTTACTTTTATTTATCGAGTACTTTCTGAAGCATTGATCTCAACTCGTCAATTTGTCTTTGCTGTTCTTTAAACGCTTCGATAAATGCACCAGCAAAAGCACCGTAGTTAACTGACTTAATACCGTCCTCGCCTTCATGCACAACTTCTGGAAAATATTTCTCAACTTCTTGTGCAATAACACCCATATGTCTACGTTCGGTGTCTTCTTTATCGGTTCTTGTAAATGTCACACCACGTATGCTTAATATCTTGGTTAGCGGATCTGCAATAACTTCAATGTTATCTTTAACTCTAACGTCAGAGAAAGCACAAACATCACCAGTTGCAGTAAAGGTTCCATCGCCAGTTAATACTGCGGCTTGTGTAGTTCCGCCGTACCATCTGAAGTATGTAGTAGCACTAGCAGTTGGAACACTGTGCCACAATGTACTGCTTCCGATACCTATTGCATAATCCACTGCCGCAGCACCTATAGCTGGATATAATAATAGTTTAGTACCGGCGCTTCTTGTGGTAAATGCAGGTAAGTCAACACCGTTGACGTTCCAGTCAATTCTGTTACCGCTTGCACCATTTAGATAAAGTTGACTGCTGCCTGCTGTAGCATTATTTGCACCAGATAGTATCAATGTTTGTGTACTTGGATTTATACTGAAGTTAGTGTTAACAAGACCGGTTTGTGCACCTGTGGTGTTTGCAACAAACGTAATGTATCTAGTTGCGTTTGTCGAGTCAGTTGCAATGCTTTGTAGTGTATCAGTGTTTGTGTCAGTGTCACTCCACGGAACGTTTACTACCAAGTTGTCACTGCCGTCAACTTGAACTGCGTATGTTCTACTTGCTGTTGCACTAACTGCGTTTGATGCAACTGTTTGTGTAGTAGCATTTACGTTTGCATTAAATGTTGTGCCACTTAACGTTAATCCTGTTCCTGCTGTATAAGTTGTATTTGTGTCAACTACAGTTTCAGTTGCAGTTGTTAATCCAGTTACGTGACCGTATGTATCAAGTGTAACAGATTGGATATATGTTCTGCCAGTATTAGATAACGAATTTTGACCACTTGTATTTGAGTGACTGATTGTTATTCGATCTGCAACTGTATCAGCTACTAGATCGATACCGTTTGTGCTATCTACTGCTCCTGCTCTAATATATAGCGTATCATTGTTACTGTCTGCAACAACTGTATCAATTGCGGTACCATCAGATTGTTCAAGTGTGATGTTTTTAAATATATTCTGCGAGCTGCCGAGATCAGTGTTTGTAATACGAATAGCGTCACTTGTTGCAGCCACGTCGATATTAATACCAGATCCGCTTACTAGCGTTAGTGTGTCTCCAGTAGTATCTGCAACAGCACTGCCTGTTTCTGCCCAGGTATATCCGCTGTCGGTATCAGTTACTGTAACAGTACCAAAGTCTGAACTTTGGCTAGTTAAGTAAGTTGCAGTTGTAACCGCAGTTACGTGACCAAAACCATCAAGAGTGATTGCAGCAATACCTGCACTACCTTGAGCGCCAGTTAATGTGCTGGTGTCTGCGTGTGCAATTGTAGCTGCTGTACCTTCACCTGCTGTTGCACTGATAGTAAGCCCGCTTGATGTTGTTTCTGCACCAGGTGTGCCAGCAGCTACAGTTGCAACATAGTTACCAGTGGTGTCAGTCCCGAGCGCAACACTGTCGGCTGCAATTGTTGCTGTCAGTGTAACGGCTGCACTTCCGTCAATGCTTACGCTACCACTTAAATCGCCACCTAGTGTTATAGTTCTAGCTGTTGCCCACTTGGTTGCTGTTGCTGCGTTACCAGAAACGCTAATTGCATAAGTGCCTGTTAGTCTGTCGCTAGGCACTGTACCACTGGTTAGCTGGCTAGCATTAAGAGTTGTTAATCCGCTACCATTACCGTTAAATATACCATTGGAGTATACGTTTCCGGCAACACCTAAACCTCCGCCGATGATAACAGCACCGGTTGTATGGCTAGATGAAGCAGTTGTGTCGCTAAATGTCTTAGCTCCTGCCATAGTCTGAGTACCGCCTAGTCTTGCTCCGTCTACAGTACCACTTGATAGGTTTGAAGCATTTAAGGTTGTTAATCCGCTACCGTTGCCAGTGATTGTACCGCCAAGGTGAATGTTTCCAGCAACACCTAGTCCTCCGCCGATGATAACAGCACCGGTTATAGTACTAGATGAAGCAGTAGTATCACTAAATGTCTTAACTCCTGCCATAGTTTGGTTTCCGCCTAAGCGAGCACCTGCTACTGTACCACTGGTTAATTCAGTCGCATTAAGAGCAGTTAAGTTTGTACCCACTCCGGAGAAGCCACTGGTTCCACCAAATGTTAATGTTGTTGTACTAGCTGTTAAAGTAACGCCCGGAATTCGGAAGTTGGTTATACTACCGTTACCTAGTGTAATTTCGTTGCTGGTTGTACTTGTGCTTGCGTCTGCATTATAACCAATAACAATGTTATTACTGCCTAATGCAATGCTATCGCCAGCATTACTACCGATAGCAACGTTTTGTTTACCAGTGGTAATTGCAAGTGCCTGATATCCAACTGCAACGTTGTTTGTAGCTGTATCGCTTACAGTGCCGGTTGTGTTTTGCATCGATTGAGCACCAACAGCAACGTTGTATCCAGCATTTGCTGCGGCTTGTGCTAGTGCATCATTTCCTATTGCAGTATTATGTGTTGAGCTAGTAACAAGAGCCAATGCTGTATTACCAAGTGCAACGTTATCTGTGCCTGTAACAACAGCACCCATTGCACCGACACCGACTACTAGATTGTCAGTACCGGTACTTATAGCTTGTCCACCTGCTATTGCAAGATTGGTTGCACTATTTCCACCGCCACGACCGACTTTGTGGCTGTTTACAGTTATATCACTGGTAAATGTTTTTCCTGCTTGCGATGTAGGCAAATAGGAATCACTTATAGTACCAGAACTTATATTTGAAGCATTTAGAGTTGTTAGTCCGCTACCATTACCAGTGAATGTACCACCAGAGTGAACATTTCCAGCAATACCGACACCGCCGTCAACAACTAATGCACCTGTTGTAGTGCTGCTCGAAGCAGTTGTTGCATCTATGTTTACATCTGGTTTAAGAGCAATAGCATTGCTACCAGTTGTACTTGTGAAAACAATAAAGTCATTTGATCCGTCTGTGATACTTAACCCGTCTACTAGGTTTGTAGGGAATACAATTTCGTTTTCGGTAGTTGCACCCTTAAAGTTTACGCTTTCACTTAGATACAAGTCTTTCCATGCAAGTGAACTTGTACCCAAGTCTCGAGCATCATTTGTACTTGGTTCTAAGTTGCTGTCCATACGTCCTACAAATGTTATAGTGTCGGAAGTGGCATTACCTAGATTGATATCTCCATTTAAATCTGTTTGTCCTGTTACAGTTAGTGTACCTGCAACAGAAGTATTACCACTTGCTACTACTACACGAAACTTTTCAGATCCGCTGGCGCCGATATCAAAGTTGGTACCATCAAAGCGGAAGTTTGCATCGTCTTCTACTATGCCACCAGTTCCTGCAATAACAATACGGTTATTGGTCAAGTCACTTATAGTTGCACTGGCTAGGGTTGATTCACCGGTAACACCCAATGTTCCTGCAACGGAAGTATTGCCACTTGACGCAGTTACAGTAAATTTATTTGTATTAACTGAAAAATCGCCGCCGATGTCTCCTAGTCCGGAAACATCTAACGTACCAATGGTTGCTGTTCCGTTGACATTTATGCTTGTAGCTGTTAGATTCCCTTCAAACGCATCTGCAACAACAGTGCCGAGACTAAACGATGCATCGGCGACATTGATGTTGCCGGTTATTGCAGGATCGTATTCATCAAAGAACTTAAACTTTTGATCTGTAACATCAAAGAAGAATCCTAGATGAGTGTATCCTACACCCGATGTCCCTGTGTTTCTGTTTCCTGTAACACCAACATCAACGTTTACCGGCGAAGCACTACCTGACCAGATATCGTTTAGTGTGTGTCCTGTTGTCGATACCCACACAACACTGATACCGTCTGCTAGTGCTACAGGGTCTGTATCTACATCAATGTCAGTTGCTTCTGTTGTAGAAAAGTTATCCAATGACCATTCAAACGTGTCAACTCCTCCAGTACCGCCGCCGACACTGTCTATTCTTACATAGAATGTTTGTGTTGTTGTACCCTGGTAGTGTCCTACTAGTGTAGCATCATCTAACCCTGTACCGGTGAATGTTGTTCCATCGTTTCCTATTGTGTCTCCAGAATTTAAATATATAAAACTAGAGTCAACTTCTAAGTTGTTCAATTTAACACTAGATTGACTACCTAGTACTATTAAGTCTCCTGCAACTGTAACATCAGCATCGAAGTATGCACCTTCGGTGACTCTAAATTTTTCTACTGTGTGACTTCTTAGTTCGATGTAAATTGATCCTGTGCTTGCATTACTGGTTAAACAGATACCGATATCAACTGGGAAGTTAGGATAATCGGGTGCAGTTTGCACTAGTGTTCCTGGAGCATCAAACCCTAAGTGAATCTTTTGTCCAGATGTTAAGTTACTGGTATCGATACCGTCGATATATCCACTAACAATAACATAACCTTCTGCTCCGTTTGCAATATTATGTCCTGCTAATCCTATAACTTCTATTTTGTTAAGATCGCTAGCATCGGCTAATGCAACTGTTGGATAGCGTCCAAAAACAGCATCTCCTGCAATATAAACACCTGTTACATAAACAGGTTGACCTTTATTGATAGTTGCGCCTGAACTGTTGCGGCAACGAATAAATTCACGTTCACCTAATGTAATGTCAAAGTTACTATTATTGCTAAACAATACCAATGACTCAAAATCGCTGTCATAGTATAGTCTGCCTTCTTGGTATGACGGACGACTTGAATATGCAGTCGGTGAAAAGTCTATTCGGCCCAGGTTAGCTTCAGTTACGTTAACTGTACCATTGACGTATAAGTTTTCTGCAATACCAACTCCGCCGTCGACAACTAATGCACCTGATGTATAACCAGTAGATCCTGTGGTTGAATTAAATGTGACATTACCATCAACTGTAAGAGCATCATCTACTTTTACATCTCCTGTAAACGTTGCCAGACCACTGGTGTCTATTGTTAGACGTGTAGTTGATGTTTGCTCAATAGCACTGGACGATCCAACTTCACCTGTTTTTACAACAAAGTTGCCGCCGGTGGCATTACCTGTTCCTAGTCCGGCTTGTATAGTAAATGCGCCGCCGGCTATGTTTGTTCCTATACCGCTTTCACCTTTGAGTGTTGCATTTGCAGTACTGCTACTTGCTTCTGCACTACCGAAAATAACATTTCTGTTTCTTATTAACATTGTGTTATCTTTAGTAAGTGTTCCTGCAATAGGCGATGACGAACTTACAGTAACGTTTGCATTGGTTTTTATAGTAAAGCTAGTAGCGTTAAATGTTGCGCCTAGTACTGGCCATTGTCCATCTAAGTTAGAAACAGTGCTACTAGCTATGTTAATGGTGTCGCCTGCTCTGATGCCTAATGTAAACGGAGTATAGGTAAATGTTAATGTTGTACTTGACGATATTGTTCCAGTTGTTTCTGCACTCAAATAAACATAATCAGTTGTAACACCGGAAACTGTTGTATTTGCAGGAATACTAGCAGAACCAGTTACTAACATGCCTGCTAGTATTCCACTAGTACTTGCCATTGGAACTTCTTTGTCACCATTTCCAGTAATACCGTCTGTTGCTGCGGTAAAAGATTCTAAGTTTACTGTTACTGTTGTTGAGGAGGTTGCATCGTAGTTGTCAATGAAACTTGTTATATTTCTTGTAGCAGTACTCTTACCTATTTTTACAGTTTCGGCAGCAGATCCTAATTCTAGTGTAGTAACATTATCATTGTATACCAAACCAATTCCTGTGCTTGTTGAAGAAAGTCTTGCTGATCCTACGTCTAGCCCTTCTGCTAGATCTAGTGCAGTACTCCATTCAGGTGTTGTACCATTAGATTTCAAGAAGTTGTTTGCTCTACCAATGTTTAATGTGTTTAGTGTACTTGTAGATTGTGCATATATGATATCACCTTGTGAATATGCTGATAGGTTAGTTCCGCCCTTGTTTACAGGAACATTAGAAGTTAAGTTAGAAGGATCCAAGAAATAAGAACTGTCAAGACTGTCTAGTGTTCCTGCATCTACTACTCCGTCCTTGATAAACACTTGTCCTGACGCACCGGTGTCTACATCAAATTGACTTTGTAAGAATCTAGCAGTACCAAGTGTTGAATATAGTTCGCCCGGATCGTAATCAACGTTAGCAATACCAATACTTACGTCTCCGTAGTATTCTCCCGATATGTTAGAACCTGTAAGTGTTATAGGGTTATCGGTTGTATTTGCTTCTATCAAATTCTGCACTACAACTCGATAACTGCTATCTCCGTACAATACAGTATCAGAGTTTGCTGTTCCCGAACCTGCTAATCTAGTAGGAGATACAATACCTGAAATAATGTTACTTGCATCTATGTTTGTAACTGCTAAACTATTCCAGTTTGCTTTTAATCTACTGCTTGTATTAACAACGCCGTTTACTTGTACGTTTTGTAGTATTACAATTGCATGGCCAACACCTGTTGATGTAATATTCTTTGCACCTACAACTAACCCGTTAATACTAGCAAGTGCGTCACTTCTTAGTTCGTGTAGTGTAAAGCTGTTGGTTGTTACAGATCCAATAAAGAATCTACTGCCGTCGACTATTTCAGTAGAAGCTATATCAGGCAATGCAGAAACTGAACTTCCATCATTTTCGATGCTGATTTTTATAGCGTCTCCTGTTGCAAATCCGTGATTAACTACAGTAATACTATTGTCAGCAATGTTAACTACATATCTAGTTAAGTTGTGATTGTTGTTTGCTGGAGTACTTAAAAATTCTATTTTATTAACTAAACTAAAATCTTCATACAGCTCAATTGTATTAGCAGTAATACTTTTTGCATAATAAACTTCGCCATTTATCATGCCTCCTATAGCAACGTTTCCTAGAGTATTATATGATACTGGATCGCCGTTTGAATATCCATGGTTTGTTATAGTAATTCTATAATTTACATAATCAACGTTACCGCCAGCGCCTACATCTCCGGCTAAGAAATTTTGACTAATTGAATCTTCTAAATCGATGATTTGCTTTGTAAGAGGAGCATCGTTGTCTTCGACAAAATCTACAGATGACGTACTTGCAACAAAAAGCTCTCCACCTATGATGTTAACATAAGCACGCTTTTCTATTGCAGTGATTTCAATTTCAAAATCGTGTCCAAGACCTACGCCGTCAAAGTTCGGATTGACTGAAAGCAGATCACCAACAGCATATCCTGTGCCACCTCTTCGAATGTCAACATCTACGATACAGGCATCAGTAACTGTTAAGTCAGCAAGTGCACCGGTTCCTACTCCGGTTACAGAAGTCAACGGAATCATTTCCCAAACATATGTACCTGTTGCAGGAGCATAGTCGAATCCTGGTGTAAAGTTTGTATTGTCGACGTTTGTACACACACCGTATCTTGTTTCTGTAACAGCACCTTGTGCATTTCCGTCGGCACTGGTTACAAGAGTATAAGCATATCCTGTGACTGCTTTAATTGATTCATTTGCTCCAGTGTTTGCAATGGTAAATGTAGTGTTTGTAGGTATTGACAGCACTATACCGTTTTCATCGTATAGGTGGTCGCTAGCATCTACT
>Ga0315899_10000808_pt1 | contig 37212 bp, 21 predicted proteins | sample LakEriMetagenome_2_FD_203518 | JGI IMG/M metagenome (GOLD analysis project Ga0315899, IMG submission 203518) | Freshwater fungal communities from buoy surface, Lake Erie, Ohio, United States - Buoy 4 MA112 | ecosystem: Environmental > Aquatic > Freshwater > Lake | place: USA: Lake Erie, Ohio...
ATCGCCAAACAATTAAAACCATCGCATGGCAAAGTCTTTTTGGACTCGAATGACCTACATGCTTTGGATCGATTAAGCCTCGCCCAGCATGTGGCATTAATGCCTCAGTTTGAGCAACGAGATGCACCCATGTTGGTCCAGGATATAGTGGCCTTAGGGAGAAGCCCTCATTTAGGTTGGCTTACCCCCTTAGGGCGGAGCGATTGGGCGATTGTTGAACAGGCAATGCGAATGACAGGCACGTGGGAGCTGCGAGATCGAAATGTGAAGGAGCTGTCGGGAGGCGAATGGAGACGCATGATTCTGGCACGGTCGATTGCTCAGGATGCAAGTGTATTGTTGCTGGACGAGCCTACGGCAGGCTTGGACCTCAGATATCAATACGAATGTTTGGAACGCGTCCGGAATATTGTCAAAGAGAAAAACCTGATTGGAGTTGTGACGATGCATGATTTGAATCAAGCGGCATTGTTCGCTGATCGGATCGCATTATTAGCGTGCCATCAAGTGCTCGGTTTCGGAGCGGCATCTGAGGTACTGAGCGAGTCGATGATTGAGTGTGCCTTTGGAGTCAAGGTATCTGTCTTAAAACACCCCACTCGCGACATCCCGCTCATCGTCCCCATCGCGGCCAAGCAATAGGCTGCTAAAGAGGCCAGAGTTTTTTGGCAAACTGCAGAGGCTGCCTGCCTTGATCAGTTTCAGAGCGACGCGGCGGCGAACCGTCTCGACTTGATCTGCCATCCACACTTCGCCCATCCCACCAGCGCCAATCTTTTGTAGCAGCTTATATCTGCCCGCTATCGAACGGCTTTGATTTCTTGGATTCGAAGCACGATCTTTCAGAAGGTCGATTGACTCGGTTGGCTCGTCGGCCAGATTATTGATGCGATCGAGATCCTCAAAAAACTTTGTGAGTCGCTTCGCGTGCTCTGGGTACCTCGCTATCAGCTGATCAACAGAAATCGTTTCGCCGTTCTCTTTGGCTTGGAGATACTGAGCTATGATGGCGTTGAGTTCTTGGCTTGAATCAGACATGTTATCAGAATAGGTAACTATGACCGGAAAAAAAGGGCACATGGCTGTTTGAGGAAATTAAGCTTTCAGCCTCGTAATCTACTGAGATCATCGTCGAACGTTCTCGGAGATTTTGTTAGGGATCTTTGTCCATCAATTCCATCGCTTCTTTCAAAAACGCTCGATCTTCGTCATTCAAGTCCTCTAGAGGTCGGGAACGGAATTCAGTTAGTATCGACTGGGCCTTTTGAATGTTTCCAAGTCTAAAGTTTGCCATAGCCTCGAAGAGTGTATCGGAGGGATAGCTCTTTTGCTCAGAGCCTAATGCCTTGCTGGCTTCAGCTAGAGTCGTCAAGCATTCGGTATACTGTGAATTGCGATACTGAGCAACGGCCAGCGTGTTTAGCACCGCGTGATTTCTTGAACGCTTAACAGCCTCCGTGGCTAGCAACAGTCCATCTGCGTATTCACGTGCAGTCTTGTTCGGGTGCTTTACGATGACCCACGCTCGATCGTTAAGTGATGTGCGGCAATCGAACCATACTGCAGCCAGTTGACGGTATATCTTCTCGGTGGGCTCGTCGAGTTGCAGTTCCTCTGTCGCATGCTTTGTGATTTGCTCAACGTATTCCTCACGAACCTCGTTGGTGAGTTTTTCGTCCTGCAAGTTGAAGAATTTTATTACGGTCGCCAAGGTGGTAATCGCAGACAACCGATCTAGTGCCATCAATCCAGGCTCTGAGAGAACTTTCTGGTTGGTCAGATCCTTGAACTCGGACCAATTGTCATAGAGCCCCTTGGATTGACTCAGCACTTTTGTCAGAAGCTGGACCGCTTGAGTTTTGTTTTCCTTAGCATCTTCTTTCTGCCACGTTTCATGCCAAATATTCCAATGTTCCCGGAAGGGACGCGAGGATACAATCCTACCTCCGAATACTCCTAGATCTGTCTGGGGAGTAAGGTTGTGATCGTCAACTTGATCTATCGAAAAGTTGAGAATGACTGAACCCTCGGAGGGATCACAGATGCAGGTTGACCTGTTGGAATAAACGAATAATCTTGCCCCGTTCAATCCCCACTCAATGGAGTATGCGCCTAACTGCGGGATACTCCAGCGATTGATCTCTTCCATTGTGACTGTGTCGATAAGTAGAACAGATCCCGCGGAAACACAAGCAATCAGTTTATTATCCGGCGACACGCTAGCTGCCGCTATTCCCGCTGGTGCATCAAATCGCAGAACCTCATCGCCCTTCAATTCGAATCGTTGCAAACTACTATCAATATGGAATACCGCCACTTGATCATCTACGAACAGCGGCTTAACCTCATCTCCGAGGTTGTCTTTCTCCCAAACAAGTTTACCGGATTCACATTCAAAAAGCCGTGCAGATTGCTTCGGAGCTAGTACAGTAAGGTAAAATCTTCCATCGTCACTGGCTATGCTGCTTACGGGATATTCGCGGTTGGGATTACTATAGTGCGACATATCGGGAAGGGTGTCTAGAACTTTAACACGATCCGTCCTTTTGTAAGATTCTGGCGAAGAGATTCGAAGCCTCTGCAGAAAGCATTCTGACTCATCAAATCCTATCATATAGCCATTTTTGGTAGTTCTCATCAGTTCCAAGTGCTTATGGATACTTACTTCAGCCATGGAGGTCGCATTGCGATACACGAATAGCTTTGCAAATTGACTGTCCACCGAACTCATTCCTGCTATCTCTGCTGGCGATATTGGTAGAATACTCGAGCCTATTAGATTCTCATTAACTGACCGGGAGGTAAACTGTAATGACTTTAGACGATCAATTTCTTGTCGATTCGGCAAAGGAAAAAAGTCGATCGAATCATCACAGTATACAATGCAGTGATGACCCACGTTGTCGATATATACCGATTGAGCGTTTTCAACAGGACCTAGTTTAAATTCTGACGCCAGAACTGATGTGTTGTAAATGAGGAAGCCATCTTTGACTCCAGCAAATACGCCCCCACGATCGTAGAATTCAAAAAATTCAAAGTCCTGAATTTCCCCGAGATTTGAGCGACTTCCATCGTGATGAACTTCATTCCAAGCATCGTTGAGGCACCGATAAACTGTGGATCCGTCAGGTGAGAACTTCAACCCTGTACAAACCTCATCTTTGCTTGCCTCTGTATGTTGCACAATCATTGGTGTCGAAGTGGGGGGCAATTTGGGTGTAGTGTACACAGTTCCATCCGGACCCAAGCTAACCTCGCCGTAAAAGGTTGGTGTACTGTCCTCCAAATCCAGATCGAATACAGCGTAGTCACTCATTACGTTGAAGTTTTGAATTACTTGAGAGGTCATTTCATCCAAAGCGCGTCCTAACTGCCCATAGCATGAGGCGCTGAATTGTCGTCCGCTATCGCTACACTCAAGTATGCCTATCGTAAATAAGAAGTTGTTTAAGTCGAATCCGCTGTCGTATCGTCGTATTACCTTTTCTGAGTTAGTATCCCAAACGAAGAGTGTTGACCGCAGCCCCTTAGATGAATCGAGTTCTAACGCCGCACAGACGATGCATAAACTGGCATCCTTTGATAAAGCGACTCCGAGAATTCTCTTGGCTTCTGGTAAGACGATCTTGTAAGTCAGCTTGCCGGTTTTAGAATCCATAACTTGCAATTCTGTTGTCGAATGTTGGTCTTTCAGGACACAGTAGAGTCCGTCTCGTGAGGTCGCCACGACCGTCTTGCCGTCAGGAATTGGAGTTCGAAACAACGACTTGTCGGTTTCGGCCATTAGCCAGTTCCATTCCCAGCCTCGCAGCTTTTCAGGCAGGTCGTTTAGCCATGATTGAGCCGATTTAAGCTCGCCATTTTCAATTGCAGTGTACGCAGCTTGAAGTCCAACTCGATAACTCTTTTCTTGCAGATTCTCAGTTGTTTCCCTCTCTATTTTGAGTGATTTTTGAAGCATGTTGTCCAGCTCTGCCAGAATCATCGATTGAGACTCTTGGGACTCGATCTCGCTTGTAAACTCCGATGATGACTCAACTACTTCTTTGTCCGCAATCACTGCTTTTATCTTAAACCCCGGCGTTTCCATCCATGAAACGTTGTGTCCATTTTGAGATGCTGATGCTTCAGCTTCCGCGAATCCGTGTTCCAAAACCTCCAGCATTCCATTGGAGAAATCCCGAAGCGCAGCATTTGACTCCTTCAGTTTTTGGGCACTGCGTGAAGCCGCTATGTACCCGAATGTCGTCCCGATGATTCCGAACAGAAGTGTAGTGGCGAAAAGCCCGGCGGCGATAACTTTGCCACGATGCTTTTTGAAAATCTTTTTGAGTCGATAGGTACTGCTTGGCGGACAGGCTTCGACCGCTTCTTCGTTGAGGAATCGTTCGATGTCTCTGGCTAGTCCGTTGGCCGTTTCGTAGCGTCTGGATCGTTCCTTTTCCAAAGCCTTCATGACAATCCAATCGAGATCACCTGCTAATGTCCTACGCAGTTCTTTTGGTTCAATACTACGCTGTGCGGCGACGCTCGGTAAACTGGCACTGCCACTAAGCTTCATGCTCGGACGTTGTGGTTCAACCTCCTTGATTAAACGCAATACTTCGTTGTAGGCTGCTGCATGCAACTGCTGACGCTCAAGGGGTGTTGTTCCGGTCAATAGCTCGTACAGTACTACACCGAGTGAATACACGTCGGTGCGGGTATCGACGTCGAGATTGTTCAATTCCGCTTGTTCCGGACTCATATATAGCGGTGTACCAACCATCATCCCATGGTTGGTATAGATCGACATATCGGTAAGGGGTTGATGCATGGCTTTGGCCAAGCCAAAGTCGATCACCTTGGGAACAGCCTTACCATCATAGAGGCAAAGAAGAATATTCGAAGGTTTCAAATCACGATGCACGATCCCTTTGTGGTGAGCGTGCTGAACCGCTTGGCAGATGGGAATGAAGAGTTGCAATCGATCTTGGAGCGACAGTTTGGCTTTGTCGCAATACTCAGTAAATGGAATTCCTTTTACATACTCCATAACAAAGAAAGGTCGTCCGGACTCAGTGACTCCGCCGTCAAAGACTTTGGCAATGTTCGGATGGTCCATCATCGCGAGCGCTTGACGTTCGGCGTCGAAGCGAGCGAGCACTTGCTTCGAGTCCATGCCGGCTTTCACCAGTTTGATAGCGACCTTTCGACGGATCGGTTCAAATTGCTCGGCAACCCAAACAGTACCCATCCCACCTTCGCCGATACATTCGATAAGTTTATAGCGATCATAAATGATTGAACCTGGCCCCTCATGGAGGTAATGGTCAACGCGGGGAGATCCGCTAATGTCCTTAGGATGAAAGGCTGTAAGCTCCCCCAATGCGTCTTGATCGGCAAAAAAGGCAAGCAATGCCTCGGCAAAAGCTGGGTTTTGCCGAATCAGCTCATCCCGAGTGATGCCCCGTCCGTTCTCAGCGGATTCGAGAAATTTCGCGAGTATCAGATCGAGTTCTTGACTACGTTCGGACATAATGCCTACCGCGGTTGTTCATAGAAGAAGTTTTGAAAGGTCAGGAGTAATTTCCGAACATCGGGAAGGGGATTATAAGAGAGACGATTGGCGGTGCTCGTTCGACCGAACAATTCTCCCTTTTTTAAATCGATGGTTAGAGAACCAACGCGTTGCAACGCTGAAAATCATCGTAAATCATTTTGCCTCGAGCAGTTCGCGAAGTTTTGCCAAGCCCCTTCTAAGTAATCCGGCGACACTCGCGGGCGTTCGCCCAGTGGCTTCGACTACTTCCAATAGTGAATATCCCTGTAGGTGCTTTAAAACAACCACTTCTCGCATATCATCTGGTAGCAGAACGACCGCATCGCTCAAGCGTTTAATGGATTCTCGTTTTTCGACGATACAGCTGGGAGTGCTAATATCTCCCGCCAACCAAGCCTCCATGCCTGATGAGGAACGATCCAGATCAGCCGCGATGGACCGTTCCAGATTTATGTCCCTCTTTCCTGTATTAAACCGCTTGAAAGTATCGGCTAATTCGTTAGCCAAGATTTCACGCAGCCACGCGGCCAGAGCGTTCGGATTGTCGAGTGGAGCTCGATTCAAGGCAACATAGGCTTTAAGCATTGTTTGCTGCACGAGGTCCGATTCATCGACTTTAGCCCTCAAGCACACTGCCATCTGAGATCCGGCAAGCACTTTTAAGTAGTTGCGGTACGGTTCAAGTAGGTTGGGCGGAACATTGCTTGTAATATCTTGCATGGCGATATTCTTTTTGTGAACGGCATAGGCTACAAGCCAATAAACGGCTAGGAAAACGGTTCAACTGGCTCGTCATGGACGAAGACAAATTGCGAACAACGGTTTTTTAGCCAACTAATCAATTAGTCCGATCGGCCTATTTCTATGGGACGATATCGTCCCAGCTTTGAACCGTTTTAATCTTAAATTTACCAAGCGAATGATCATTGCATCGCCGATTTAGCCGTCGGATCGAGAAACTTTTTGCAGGCCCCCTCGCTTTACGATGAGTGCATTCACGTATGCAATCCTCGTGAGTCCTCTCCTTTGTTTCCATTCTTTTTCCAGTTTTTGCGGGCTTTGCGACGGTTTGCTTCTTAGCTTTTCTCGTCTGTACCAGGAGCAAACAGAAACAACCACTTACAAAAAGTAACAAATCGTGAATCGCATAAGCGGATCCGACCTGTCGTCGCAATTCTCCCATACAATTCCATTTGTCAAGGTTTTTCTTTTAGTTTTGTCTGTTTTCATGACGGCTTTTTTTTCGAAGTTCTCCTCCGCTCAAGATGGTGGAAAAGTTCATGGCGCTTTGTGGACTTTTGTCATGACCCCGCATGATAAAAAATTATCGAATCGGTCTGGAATGTTTCGTGTCTACGGAACGCAGATCTACCAACGATCCGACCTGAACAAGCCTGGATTTAACAAGAAGGTTGGTTCGAAAACGCAAATCCAAGCGAAGCGAAACAAGAAGGGTAAGATTATCGGTCAAGAGAAAACGACGATCCAATTCACGGACCTTCAAAGCGATGGTGGTCGACACACAGGTATGAGCGGGACTGTCGAAGTTATCAAATCTAGGTTTGGTGAGTGGTCGGGCCGATACATCGATCAAGACGGTTTGCACTGGGATTTTAAGTGCTCCCGTAAACAGGAATGATCTGATGGAAGTATTGATTCGTTGTTTGTCCTCATCAATACAGTCCTAATCGATGCAGATACGTATCGCTTCCTGTTCTCCAATGACAGTGACAGTTCAAATCAATTCCTCCGCCGCTAACGTTCGTTTGGATTAAATCCTTCCGAACTACTTGGGTCTAGCCGAAGGTTACAACGACCGGCATGTATTAAGACAATTGACTTCGGACTATTCAAAAGCCGTCGGTAGAAGTCAATTAACCTCGCCAAGGCACAGTGTAGCGATAGGGCGTAGGAGATATTTAGTCGCTGTCTAGTTGATGGTCATACGACGGATGCGGTCGCTCAAGAGTTTGGAGTCACGCCAGCAAACGTCAGGTAGATTAGATGCCGAATGTTGAAAACGCTAAAGTCGATCTAGATGTATCTCATCAGATAGTCGTTGAACCGCACCAGCATGGCCCCTCGATGAACGCTCGCAAATCAGCAAATCCACTAACTCCCCACTTGATGATATCTTCGCGTTCTTTCAATCACAAACTGGATGGAGTAGAGGAATACAATCTTCGCTGACTAACACTAATTCCGAAGACTCGTCGCTAGCATCGCTTGCGAAGTATTGGTTGCATTAATGATATCCCCAAGCAATCTGTTGCGTTAGCAAATTAGAGGCGCTCACCTTGACTCGCGTTTGGAGCGTCATTATCCTGAAACACAAATCATGGGCGTGTTTCCTTCTTGGATCCGATTTCTAGCAGTTCTCTTAGTCGTACTCTCGACCGTATCGCCTCGTTTTTTTTCCTTATCCGCCGTTGGCGAACTTTCCGCGACGGAATGCAAATGGGAAGAAAGCTCTAAGGAAAAGTCAGAAAGCGATCTCGGGTCGGAGAAACATGCGATCTGCGGTTCTGCCACGTTTGGCTCTTGGTGTTTGGTCGCCAATTCGATAGATCGCATTTCGCTTGATGCGACCTTGCCCAACCCTTGGACGGTGCTTCTTAGAGAGCTACCAGCCCGCGCGCCGCCGGCACTTCTTTCTTAGCTATTGATTCTTCATTACGAGTTGCATTGAGGCTTCGCGCTCGCAAACTTCCATGGCTATACACCTAGATTTCGTGGTGTGTGGTTATTAGCAATTCTGTTGTTGCGATTCTTTAACATCTAATTTTACGTGCGCATTATGAATTCGAACGTGGTTAGTTACCAAGCTCGGAAAGCGGAAATACTGAAATGTGCCGAACACTTGGCCCATTACTTACCTTCTCAGGGGCCGATCCAAGTCTTCGTACATCACAATACTCTCCATGCTTTTGAATCGCTAAAGTTTGAAGAGGCCGTTTTGCGAGGGAAGGAACACTTTGGTGGGGAGCCGTATTGGTCCGAAGCTCGCTATCATCGCGAATTGCAATGCGGGCGGATTAGTCACGAAGATCTCGATGCCGAGATGCAATTATTGCTTTCGCATTCGACTGATACAGAAGTCATACCCGGTATTCGACTAGGCAAGTTACGGATGGCCATGCTGTCAGCACCGATTAAGGAAGTGAGCGTGTCGCAGCTGGATTGGTTGGTATCCGAGACACTCGGAGAGTTGCCGCGATTTCTCTTTGAACAACAGGATGCAACTCTCTCGCCAGAGTGGCACGAATGTCGAGAAAACCCAGCAAAGGCTCGACGACTGCTTCGAGATCTTTACGAGGCATGTCGATACAACACGGAAAGGTTTTCTTTCAATGCCAAGTCGATAAACGACGATACTTATTCACGGTATAGCCGACCCAGTGAATTAGTTAACCATTTGTATGGCTGGAATTTAGACGGTCTAGTAAACGAGCTGCTCATTCGATTTTGCGCGGCATTCTTAGATCAGGGGTTCGCAGGATTGCAGTTGCCCGGCCGACGCGATGGGTTGTGGTTGAGTTTCCTCGAACTTTATACGGCCCCATTTTCTCTTCTGCCGGATTGGGCCACGTCTCTTAAGCGTGCGTTGGCGCGAATACAAGACGAATCTCTCAACGCAATCGATGTACTAGAAGAGTCTCTTCAATTTTTCGAAGTTACCGATGATACGCTTGACGAATTCTTAATTCGATCCGCCATGGTATTGCCTGGTTGGGCAGGGGTAATTAGCCAACTGGAGGAGTCTGGTACAAACGCGTCTATCAGCGTACCACACGGGACGCTTTTGCAGTTTTTGTCCATACGCGTGTTGTTGGACCGATTTGCTATGGAATACACATGCACACAGCATGACATCGACATCGATTTTGCGAGGTGGCGCCATGAGTTACGTCGAGAACAGGAGCTTCGTGTTACGCAGGAAAGGGACGTTGGGTTTCTCGTTTTTCAAGTTGCCAAGAGGCTAGGATTGCTACCCGAAAAAATTCGATCGATGGCTCAATCGGATTGGAGTGCGTTGGTGAGAGAGATTCTATATTTCGATTCATTGACGCGACGGAGAGTATTGCATTGTGCTTACGAGCGAAACTATCGCGCCGCTATTTTTAATGCGATAAGAGTACATCAACAACACATTGAGAGCGCAGTCCAATCTCCACAAACACCTCCTGTTTATCAAACTATTTTTTGCATTGATGATCGAGAAGAGTCGATTCGCAGGCATCTAGAAGAAGTGGAACCGCAATGCGAAACATTTGGCGCAGCAGGTTTTTTTGCGGTCGCCATGAACTACCGAGGAGTCGCCGAGGCGCACTATCGGCCGCAGTGTCCCGTGAACGTCAAACCATCGCATTACGTGAGAGAAGAACCGGTCTTCTCGGCCGTTGCCGACGATGAGAAACGATCGCGGCGACGAAAACGCGTCGGGCAGTTTTCGCTACTGGCCCACGCTGGATCAAGATCTTTATTGGGGGGAGCTGTTACGAGTATTTTAGGCTCTTTTGCTACGTTTCCGTTGGTAGCTAGAATTCTTGCTCCTCGAATTACGTCAAAGCTGCGAAAACGCGTTGGAAGTATTGTTCAGCCACCCTCAACGGAGCTTCACTTGGAACGACAGTCTAGCACTCCGGGGATTTCCTTCGAATCACTCGGATTCAGCCATGACGAGATGGCCAATATCGTCATTAGGTTGCTACAAGATATCGGGCTGCTATCAGGCTATTCTAAACTGGTTGCGATCATAGGCCATGGTTCAAGCAGCCTCAATAATCCGCACGAATCAGCTTACAACTGCGGAGCGTGCTGCGGTGGTCGCGGAGGTGCTAATGCTCGGGCGTTTGCGTGGATGGCCAATCACCCGAAAGTGCGTCGCTTGATATCCGATCGAGGCTTGGTGATACCTGAAGACGTTTACTTTATTGGCGGATATCACAACACATGTAACGATCACATTCAATACTACGATTTGGATCGAGTGCCCGCATCGCATCGTTCCTTGTTCCGCAAACTGGAATCGGATTTACATGAAGCCAGACGTCGAAATGCACACGAACGTTGCCGACGTTTTGAATCTGCGTCATTGGATATCACCCTTTCAGAAGCCCTCAGTCATGTCGAGCAAAGATCGGAAGACCTTTCCCAGGTTCGTCCCGAATACAATCACGCCACCAACGCTCTATGTCTAGTAGGTTCTCGGAAATGGAGTCGCGGCTTATTCTTAGATCGTAGATCGTTTCTCGTATCGTATGAGCCCTCGAGGGATGACGAACGCGGAACTATATTAGAGCGAATCTTACAAGCTGTGATTCCGGTATGTGGTGGGATCAACCTGGAATACTACTTCTCGACCGTGGATCCTGAGGTTTACGGATGTGGATCTAAACTACCCCACAACATTACGTCGCTGGTCGGAGTCATGTCGGGTGCTGCAAGCGATTTGAGGCCTGGATTATCCGCGCAGATGGTGGAGATTCACGAACCTATGCGTCTGCTTTTTGTTGTTCAATCGGATGCCCAAACATTGCGTAGAATCATTGATTCGAACGCAGCGATCAATTCACTCGTTGAAAATCGATGGGTTCAGTTAGCAATCTTTGATCCCCAATCCAACGAAATATTGGTCTACGAGAACAATCAGTTTAATGTTTGGAGCCATGACAAAGTCCCAATTCCAAAAGTTATGAAATCTCAGGAATGGTATCACGGCCATAGAGATCCTTTGGCATGCGCGTCTGTTGTGGGGGGGATGCAATAATGAGCTTCGCAGTGCTTATAACCTATTTTTGCCTGGGATGTGTTTTGTTTCCAGCGTTATTGCTGGTGGTGCTCGGATTGTCGGCGCTAATCTCCCTTAAGATTCGGGAATCGTACGTTGTGGTTTTAACGCAATGGTGTGCCAGCTTAAGTCTTGTGTGTGCTTTTTGCGTACTGGGATTGATGCTTAGTTCGGGGGAACGATTTGTTACGATCGATGTTGGAGATTGGGTATCCATTGAACAAGAACAATTCCACTTTCACATTCGTTTCATCTTCGATCGATTGAGTATTCCATTTTTGATCTTGTCGTTGGTATTGTGCTTGACAGTGGCCACGTTTACCCGTCGGTACCTGCATCGAGAACCGGGATTCAATCGTTTTTTCCTGCTCTATGCATTCTTCTTGAATGGTATTGTGCTTTCGTCTGTGGCAGGAACGATTGAAACTCTGTTCTTTGGGTGGGAATTGGTTGGTGTCTCGTCAGCGCTGCTTGTCGCATTTTTCTTGGATCGCGAATCACCCGTTCAAAATGGACAAAGGGTTTGGGGCATTTATCGATTTTCTGATTCCGCATTTCTGCTCGGGGCCTTAGCAATGCATCATTATACTGGGCACGGCGATTTTGCTGCATTTGTGGGTACGGAGCCATGGCCGGAGAGCCAAGCAGTTCTCACAGCGAACCAAGCTTTTTTAGTGGGTTGTCTGTTGCTTGTGGCGGCCTGTGGCAAATCCGCATTGGTTCCGTTCTCTGGTTGGTTAGCCCGCGCCATGGAAGGGCCCACACCCTCGACCGCGATTTTTTACGGCGCCCTGTCTATCCATCTAGGTGCTTATCTGCTTCTGCGGGTTTCTCCGGTACTAGAATCATCCATCGGCTTACGCGTTTTAATTGTGGCCATCGGTTTGTCGACTGCGATCAGCGGTTGGTTGATTTCCCGTGTCGGATGCGATGTCAAATCAGTTCTAGCGTATGCATCGTTAACACAGGTGGGAATTATCGTCGTCGAGATTGGAGTTGGCTTTTATTACTTAGCATTGATACACCTCGTGGGGCACGCATGCCTTCGCACCATGCAGCTTCTGCGAGCCCCTACTTTAATCACCGATTATCAAGCTATCGAAAATGCACTTGGTAACAGAATGAGAAACCAAGACGTTACGATAGCGGGCTGGCTTCCTCGATCCTTGCAGTTATCCATCTACCGGTTCGGATACGATCGGGGTTACATGGATCTGATTTTGGACCGTGTATTCATCAAGAGTTTTAAGAATTTCTTTCTTTGGGCTGACCGGCAGGAGCGTCGATGGGCAAACTTTGTTTGCGGTGAAACGACACAACCTGCCAAAATCGAACTACATCCTGAAGAGCAATTAGCTCTAGAAGGTGACAGCGAATCCATTATTGGGACGACGAGTTATCGAAAGGAGGTCCAATAAGTGTCAACATTACATTTTCCTTGGTTGGATCTGGCTATTCTTGTTCCAATAATCGGTTGGTTTGTGCTTAGTCTGTTAAGGAATCAGGAAAAGGCGAGAAGCATCACGATCGTCTTTACTTCGTTAGCACTATTGTTCGCAGTTGGAGAGTGGATTGACTTTAGCACTCTTAATACCTTTGAAGCAGAAGAATCGGGCAGTTTAATAGTCACGATTTTCAGTCACCATGTATTGGTGGTAGACGAGCTAAGTGCACCGCTTTTACCTCTCACCGCGCTTGGCTTTTTTCTGGTGGTATTGTCTACACTAAAAAGTAAGCATTTGCGGTTTCCCTTTTCGAAGATACTACTCTACGAATCGATTTTATTGGGTGTTATCTGTTGTCGCGCATCTTGGATATTGATCATTCTGTTGATCTTATCAACGATTCCTGCATGGCGAGATTTACGAACACGCAAAAAGAAAACACGCATGTTCTCGGTTCATATGGGGATCTTTGCCGTATTGATTACGGTGGGATATGGTGTAACTAGCACTCAGAATGAGAACTCCGCTTGGCATTTCTTTGGCGTCATTTTGCTGGCCGCCGCGGCATTGTTACGGAGTGGCGTTATTCCGCTCCACGGCTGGATGATGGATCTATTCGAGAAGGCGTCGTTCGGAACATCGATCTTGTTTGTTGTTCCTCTTACTGGAGCGATCGTTTTCCTGCGTTTCGTGCTTCCGGTTGCTCCGGTGGGAATTCTTCAGTCGGCGGCTTGGCTATCACTTGCCACGGCACTTTATGCTGCGGGAATGGCGTTGGTTCAAGAGGAAGCACGTCGAACTTTCGCTTATTTGTTTCTGAGCAATTCGTCGCTGGTGCTCGTCGGCATGGAGCTCGTGGCACCAGTGGGAGTAACTGGTGCGCTTTGTATTTGGATCAGCGTCGGGGTCTCTCTACTCGGATTCGGAATCTGTTTGCGATCTGTGGAAGGTCGGATTGGTCGAGTTTCACTTAAGAGCTTTCATGGATTGTTTGAATCCATGCCTAGTTTAGCGGGCTTCTTCCTTTTAACCGGTCTAGCATCGATTGGTTTTCCCGGAACCGTAGGTTTCATCGCGATGGAGTTACTCATCGAGGGGGCGGTTGAGTATTATCCATTGGTGGGAGCAGCGGTTGTTATCACGGCAGCCGGCAATGGTATCACAATTCTTCGAACCTATTTTCGAATCTTTACAGGTAAGAGCAATCGCTCGACGGTGCCAATTGGTCTTCGAACATCCGAACGGCTCTCCATATTGATTTTAAGCGTTTTAATTCTGTGTGGAGGATTAATGCCCCAACTTATGGTTATCGATCGATATCACGCTGCGATCGAATTGAACTCCCGTCGAACAGTTCCTCATATGAATCCCGTTAACCATTCAACACCTATTTCACAAAACAAGGTGACCCATGAATAATTCCTCTGATACGAATCTGTCTACGGAAACGAACATTCCTTGTGGCGATTTACAGGGAGCGAAGACCTATTTTCGTTCCGATATCACGGCTGGCTTTTTAGTATTCCTAATTGCTATGCCATTGTGTTTGGCTATCTCGATTGCCAGCGGCTTTCCACCTCTAGCAGGAATATTTACGGCGTTTTTGGGGGCCGTGTTTTGTTCACTGCTTAGCAATTCCGAGATGACCATCAAGGGGCCTGCGGCAGGTTTGATTGTTATCGTGTTGGGATGCGTGCAAGATTTTGGCGGGGACGGCATGGCCGGAGGCTTTTCCCAAAACGATTTATACGCTTACCAAGCGGCCTTGGCAGTCGGGGTGGTCGCGGCAGTGCTGCAAATTTTATTTGGCTTATTGCGTGCGGGGATCCTGGGAGACTTTTTTCCTGGTGCTGCGGTGCACGGCATGTTGGCTGCAATTGGGATTATCATCATGTTAAAGCAGATACCCGTTGCATTAGGGGTAACTGCTCGGGGAGAGCCATTGGAGCTGCTCAAACATTTGCCAGATTACATCATGGAAGCGAATCCCGCGATTGCATCCATTGGCTTAGTAAGCCTAGCCATCATGTTCCTGTGGCCGTGGGTTATTTCCAAGTGGCGAATCATTAAGTCGATTCCCTCACAACTAGTCGTTTTGGCCATAGCGGTTCCAATGGGGATTGGATTTGATCTGCTACACGAATCATCTTACACGATGGCAAACCATGATTATCCGCTCGGTGAACAGTTCCTAGTCAGTATGCCAAAGGAGATGTTCGGATTATTCAAAGAGATACAACTGCCAGCGTTTGAAGCCTTGGCGACTTTCAAAGCATGGAAGTGGGTGTTTCTATTTTTTATCATTGGAAGCTTGGAATCGTTGTTGAGCGCTAAAGCCATTGAATCACTAGATCCCTATCATCGAAAAACGAACCTCAATCGTGATCTGCTCGCAGTGGGGGTCGCGAACTTGGCATCATCATTTGTCGGTGGACTGCCGATGATCTCAGAAATAGTTCGAAGCCGAGCGAACATTGACAATGGCGCAAAAACACGTTTTGCGAACTTGTGGCATGGGATTTTTCTTTTGCTTTGCGTAGCGTTATTTCCGACGATATTGCACCTAATACCTCTCAGTGCTTTGGCAGCTATGCTCGTCTACACCGGTTTTCGATTGTCTCATCCTCGCGAGTTTGTTAACGTCTACAGAATTGGGCGAGAGCAGCTTTTCGTTTTTGTAGTCACCATCATTGGAGTCCTCGCGACCGATCTTCTCATAGGCATCCTGATTGGTGTCATCTTAAAAATCCTGCTTCACGTTATGCATGGAGTTCCGCTGTCTTCTATATTCAAGCCGTTTCTGGAAGTGGAGCAAATCGACGACAACAACTGCGTGATTCGTGCTCACAAATCAGCCATCTTTTCCAACTGGATTCCGTTCCGTCGGCAAATAGAAGACTTGGGATTAGTTCAACGACAAAACGTTACAATCGATTTCTCCAATACGAAACTAGTTGATAGTAGTACTTTGGAAAAACTACATGATATGCAAGTTCAATTCTCAAGCGAAGGGCTCGCTCTTACCATCATAGGGCTCGATTCTCTGAGAGCGACTGCAGGTCATGCTATGTCAACACGAATTGGTGGGCTCGTCCGAATGCGTCGAATGACCGTTATTACGAATAATGAATCGGCACCCACTATCGAATCGATTTGCGTGACCCATGACTTGGTTTCTTATGTAGCACAAAAATGCCGAGGCAAAGCAAACTCGCAGTGGGAGCATAGCGGCAAGGGCAGTATGATCTCTAACAGGCTTGACAACTACGACAATCGAATACGTACCGAGACTCACTCGCCTACTTCGCTGGCTGATGAGTTTGTGCGAATCGAGGTGGTCGCGCCTGATCCAGTTTGCGAGTCGATTGTGGGGCGGATTCGTACGGATCTGCCATCGTGCGATTCCACAGTCGTTTATACAGAAGCTATCGATATGATGCTTCGCCCGAATGAAGCATTAGTTAAATCAACTCTTCAACATGCTTAAAATCAATGCCTTGAACAAAGCAGGCGTTTGGAGCACCGCTTACTGACGGTCATCCTTGAAATGGAATAGGAATTAGGCAGAGTTTAGCGAATGTATCGATCTATTAATACCGACATTCGCTAAAGGTGGTGGATTCGCTAGAATCGATCGCTGTTGGGGGCCGAGTGATAGGGTTGAAGGAGTCAACCCAATGAAAAACAATCGCCTCGTGGCAGTTTGTCTACCGCTGATATCTCTAGCTTGCTCTTTTGCTAGCTCTCTCCGAGCTCAAGATTCACCGCTGCAAACGCCCGAAAACTTAGCCAATAATTGGCCTGAGACGTATGACTCTGATGTCCTTAGTTCTAAAACAGTATCTCCGAGATATGGGCGCTTCTCACGCCGTAGGACTCCTGCGATGATCGGGGATTTTTTCGCGGGAAAGCCGCTCAAACTCTCCGGCGACTCAACCATTGACCGACTGTTCGTTTATGCCAACGATTTAGACGTCCCCAATATGCTTCTCAGTATGGGCTCGTCGTTATCTCTGAGTGAACCGGGACCCATAGGTATCTATGCGTCCTCACTTACTAGCGTTCAGGACATTCAAAGCCTGCTAAGATCTGCGCAACCTTTGCCATCAACTAATTTAGTCGGAATAATCAACGATAATGCAGTCCTGACGTCGGTGCAATCACTTGCACAAATTCAAAACGATTTAACTTCAACTAGCGCCCCCTATGATATCATTTTAATCGTTCCACCACCGGGCTCTTACGACTCTGCAGTCAACTCTGCTTTTCAATCAAGAAACGGATCAGGGGGAACGATGCAGTACAATAGCTCTGCCTCCGGTGCAATTCTTCAAGGGGGAACGGATGCACTTTTAGGAGGAGAAGATGCAGATGCATTTTACTTCTACGATTATGTTGTTCGTTTGAATACTGTTTTAGCGGATTCAACGAGTGGAGGTGTCGGGAGAATGAAAATCGCAGAAGGGGGGACCGTTCTGCCCCAAGACCGATTTTTCTTTCGTCACAACTATTTAACTGGTGTACGCTACGGCAACTCTCGGTCGGAATTGAATCGTATCGTGACCGGCTTTGAACGATCCATGCTCGATGGGCTCTTTTCTTTGGAATTGCGAGCTCCATTCGCAACAGATGCTACGACAAGTTCAACGATCGATAACTCTTCGATATCCAATGGTGAACATACGCGATTCGGGAATCTGACTTTAAACCTGAAGGCATTGCTTATCGAACGAGATGCCTATGCGTTAAGCTGCGGACTCGGTATTGGTCTACCGAGCGCGAGCGATGTGACCGTCAACTTTGCCGATGGTACCCCTGTACTCCGTGTTGCCAACGAATCGGTTCGACTTCAGCCATTTTTAGGGGCTCTGCTGACACCTAACGATAAGTGGTTTGTGCAGTCCTTTATTCAAGTTGATACGGCAGCTAACGGCAACACCGTTTCATTCAATCCGAATGGGAATGGGCTTGTTGCAGCAGGAAAGCTCACGGACAGTACCAATCTCTTTTTGGATATTGGGCTTGGCTATTGGTTGTATCGTTCAGACTCGAAAAATGGACTTACGGGTATCGTTCCGATGTTAGAGTTACATCACAACGTTGCTATGCAGGATCCCGATGTTCTTACCTCAGGGCCCTACCAAGTTACCAATGACAATGGTGCAACCAGTCTGACAAATTTTGTAATTGGCAATACGTTGGAGTTCAGTCAACGCGCGAACCTAACAACGGGCTACTCGGCTCCCATCGGAGGTGGTTCGTCACGACAATACAACGGAGGTTTACAAGTCTTTCTATCCAGTGGCTGGTAGCAATAAAACGGTGTTCGTCCCCGATATCTTTTTGTTCTGATCGATTTATCGCAGCTTTTCGATTAGAATTTATGCCTCGGCAGATGTATTCCTTTGGATTTGGGGTATCCTGGCGACTCGAATTCTCAAGTCCTATTGATCGTGATTGCTTCTAACTCTGATGTTTTCGATTGCTGAACTTGTCACTCTGATTGAATCAGGAAAACGCAATCTACTGGAGATTCTTTCTACTCCACGATTTCACTCCGAGGCAAAACAGCTGGCTCTCTCCGACTCAAAAGAGTTGGCTCTTTCCGACGCAGAACAGCTGGAACTTTTGCTGGCTGATCAAAGATATCGACGCTCCAAGGGCCTTTCGTGTAGTTTCGAGTATTATTCCAAAGTACTTCCACGTTTTGCGGATAAGCCCGAAAATAGATTGAGACTTATTGCTGAGGATTTCATTTGTCAGCTTGGCTCTGCTAGCACGAACCTTATTTTTCGCTCATTTGCATCTAGGTACAACGAGGAAGATCAATCGCTCGTCGATTTACTGAAGCAAAAAGTGGATCAATGGAATCAGCAACCCCTCACTCTTCGAAAGCTTGATGTACTTTGTGATCGATTCGAGGATGCATTGATAGCCAATCATGCCCCCAGGATTGAAGATTGGATAGAGCTGACTCCCTCGGCATCACACGTGGCTCTAGTCGCTGAGTTGATTCGTATTGAATCCTATCAATATCTACTATCTGGTGTTTCTGTAGATTGGAAAGGCTACTGCGATCGATTTCCATCTATGGTAGATATGATCCTCCGTCTCAAAAATGATTCTGACGTATCTCATCCGCCAAGAGATGATAAATCGGCTTCCCTTGTTCAACAATCCGGTTTAGATCCCTCCGATCTCACAGGATCATTTCTTTCCAGCTATCACATCGGTGATTTACGTAACGGAAGATACCGCTTTACTCGCAAATTGGGCCAAGGCACATACGGTTCAGTTTATTTGGCACTGGATGTTGATCTTAAGCGAAATGTAGCTATCAAACTCCCCAGTAAAAAGGCTTTAGAGCGACTAGTCGATTTTCAATCGTACTTGATCGAAGCGCAAAATGTTGCCGCCTTGGACCACCCTAATATTGTCCCAGTCTTTGATGTGGGGAGAACTCTCGACGGATCGATTTACATTGTCACCAAGTTCATCGATGGGTGCTCTCTTGCGGATCAGCTAAAACTTGGGCCTATGGATATCATCAAGTCATTAAACGTAGTGAAGATTACTGCCAAGGCTTTAGACCATGCCCACCAGAAACGAATCATTCATCGAGACGTCAAACCTGCGAATATTCTCATCGACGGCAAGACGGAGTTGCCCTACCTGACAGATTTTGGTTTATCGATTCGAGAAGAGCAATTCGTTAGCGATGGTTCTCTGGCAGGAACACCATCCTACATGAGTCCTGAACAAGTCGCCGAGGGAAAAGTCCGAATTGACGGTAGGAGCGATCTCTTTTCGCTCGGAGTCGTGATGTACCAAATGCTAACCGGCCACCTACCGTTCGATGGCCAAACCATTCCAGAGATAACGCAAAAGATTCTTTTCTCCGATCCAATCCCGCTTCGCACTTGGACTCCGACTCTACCCAGTGAAATAGAGAATATCTGTTTGAAGCTTCTGAATAAATCGGCTTTCGACAGGTTCCAATCGGGACACGATTTAGAAATTGCCTTACAAGAGTTCATGAATCAAACGCCGAGTCGGAAGCTAGCTCCTCTGACTTTTCAACCTCCAACCATAAAAGTTTTTATGGACGGCTTGTTGCTATTGGAAACGGCCAAGCCGCTCGTCGTGACAATCGGGTCCGCCGTAACATGCAATCTTGTTGTTACAGGCAAAGGAGTTTCGCGTCGTCATTGCGTTCTAAAATTTGACGATGCTCATTGGCAAGTGGAAGATTTAGACAGTACCAATGGCACGTTTCTCGATGGTAAAAAAATCAAGAGGTGGGCCACGCTTCCTTCATTTGGTATGCTGCAAGTGGGGACTAGGAAGCTGCAAGTGCAGATTCTCACGGAGCGAACGACGGAGCTTATAAGCTCCGGTGCATTAAGTGGTCAAGAATACGCACAGCAGCAAAAATCGGGAGCATTGATTAATGAACCAATTGCAATGCTGAGCGATTACCGTTTAGACAGGCGAATCGGCAAAGGAAGTGCCGGAGATGTCTATTTGGCGTTTGATACCAAAAAAGAAATCCAGCGAGCGGTCAAAGTGATGCAGGGCGGACGCAAACTATCCAATTCCGCTCGATTGCATTTTTTCCGCGAAATGCAAAGAGCTACAGGCTTGCGACATGCCTCGATTGTCCAATGTGATCGCTTCGGTGAAGAAAGTGATAAGCTCTATATAGCTATGGACTACTGCAACGCGGGTAATCTTGACAACTTGTTAGATCATAGCGGGCCATTGTCCATTCGTCGTGCGGCTAGGTTGGCACTCCGTTTACTCGAGGGACTAGCTTACGCACACGAACAAGGAATCATTCACGGTGACTTAAAACCCGCTAACATACTGCTTCAGAAAAACGAACAAGGTAAGTACCTACCTAAGATTGGGGACTTCGGTCTTGCTCGAACGCTTACGGAAGCCATACGCTCTGAAACACCTCTCAGTGGAGTTCCCTCGGGGAGCTGGTTTTACATTCCACAGGAACAACTAACGCATACTGATGCTATATCCCCCGCTGGCGATGTGTGGAGCATGGGAGCGATTTTGTACCAGTGCATGACCGGACAATTGCCAAGATCGAGTCATGCTGAGATCGTTTCGAAACAATTCATCCAGCAAATCCCGGTTGTCCCTATCCGCAACCTAATTCCCAATATTCCACAGGCAATGGAGTCCGTGGTAATGACTTCATTGCAAATGAATCAGGCAGACCGATTTCAAAATGCCCGCGAGATGCATCATGCTTTGACGAATGCCGCTGTTGACTAGAACATGTCGTATTAAATTTCGGATGAGAGGCTTATTCCACAATGACGAGCCCTTGTGCGTCGGTTATCTGCACCTGCTTCGTATCGTTGAATAGAGTGACGGTCCCCTTCGCTCGAATGGTTTTGTTTATCAAAGACTTTACATCTAGTTTTTCGAGCGGACCGGTGAGGGCGGATTTCTCGAGAACGACGGTCAAGTTCCGTGTGCTTCGATTATCCTTTTCTGAGTTCAGTAAGACTCTATTACCGCCTGACACGCTTCGTGCATTTCGAACCGCGAATTGCACATGAGCCTCTTGCCCCACATCGAGCAATAACGCTTGAACTGGGGTTAGCATCCCCTCCATAAGAGGCTTCTCAGCTGGTAGGGCCTTTAGTTGACTGAGCGAAATGCGAGACTGAATCGCGATCTCCCCGTCCTCGTGACGCAATTGGATTTTGATCAATGGATCGTTAGCGGACCATTCGATTTCGATTGCCCCAAAGTGGTTACCATAGGCCAGTTGCGCGACACCTAATGAATTGGGTTCAGGGCGTCTCCAGCCTGTGTTGGCTTGGTTGAGTCCGCTCGCCGTAATATCGTAAAGCGGATACCCTACGGCATCGGGATCCACCGAGATATCACCCAGATGTCGATCCCCACTCAGCAGAATTACCCCGCTAGCCTCTGTCTTACGAATCACGTCGAAAAGCTTTTGACGTTCACGCGGAAAATTCCCCCATTTCTCGAACGGATGATCATCGCTAAGTACTTGGATGCTACTGGCGATGAATCGTACCTCGGCTGGCTTACGCAGTTCCTGTTCTAGCCACTTCCATTGTGCTTCTCCTAGCATGGTTGCGGTATCGCTGTCGCTAGGGACATACGGTCGAGCGCGAAAACCAGGCAACGGCTGGCCCGCTTTACCGAGCTCTGTCCGGAAGTAACGTGTATCGAGCATTAGGAACTGAACTCGCTTTCCAGGGGGACCCACAATCTCGGAGCTGTAAATGCCGCGTTGCTTTCTCAGTTCTGAGTCTGCTGGAGTTCGGACGAAATCGTGAAACAGCTTGGCAGCGATATCTTTGTGTTGCCACTCGACACCCGCATCGTTATTTCCGTAGTCGTGATCATCCCAGGTTGCCAACAACTTGGTCTGATTTCTTAGTCTTTGAAAGTAGGGGAGCTTTTCTAGATCGGCATAGGCTGCTGCAATTCGATCTGGTGTGGCGGGCTTGAGCTGTCCGTCAACCAAGTCTGCGTAAATATTATCCCCGAGCAATAGTAAACGATCAGGGCGGTAATCGGCTATCGTCCCCCAAATCGGACACGGCTTGTTCTGGTCTGCGCAGGAACCGAACGCAATTCGAGAGACGACTGTTGTATCATTTTCGACAGCTTGAGCTTGGTATGCGTGCGCGTCTTGAGATGCTGTTCCCAATATCATGCTGCACGTTACGAACAGAAAACATCTCTTGCTAAGCTCCCTGCAAAGTGACTTACAGGAAGATGTCTCACTTAGGAATTTTGCGTTGAAGAACGGCATTTGCTCGATTTTGGCAGGTGTACAGAAATAAACTAGGAAGCGTATTGTAGTCCTAGGCAAATCCACGACGCATGAATTATTTGAGAAGGGATTCGGAAAAACGACGACCGTTTGTCTTAGTCACCCCTCTCTCCACAAGTCAGCCAATTCCGCTTCGGTTTTTCCTGTGAGCTTTTGCCATATATCCGAAGTGTATTCCCCGATTCTGGCAACGGAATTGAGATTCCTAAGTAAAGAACCGTCTCGGTCATGCGACCTTATGACCCAGTCGATAAAGTTCGCTGACACACGATAACTAGCGTCATGTTTCGATTGTGAACGAACCGCTTTGCTTAGCATGGCACCCTGGGATTGAGGCTCATAAAGGTACCAACGTATGTAATCAGGAATACCCTCGACTATCCATCCGGGAGTCGATCGTCGTCGTACCCTTCTCTCACGGATTGATTGGTAGGATTGAACCACATGTACCATCTCGTGCACAACGGCCCCTTTCGCTTCCCGATTTCGTTCTCGATGCATCCATTCTGAATTGAGCGTAATCGTTGCCAATTGCGTATAAGCAGGTATGCCATTCATTTTGGAATTAGGCTGATAACGAAAGACAACCTTGTTGGGAGCCAAAAAATTGTCGCTCGGTAGCAGCTCAACAATTTTAGGATACCACTCTTGGATGACGGGCTTAAGATCCGTCTTTGTCCACGATAACATCGCAGGTGCGGCGGTCACGTCAACAACATATTGGTAACGCCCATCGTCCGATGAAAATTCGACTAGAACGAGCTCGGGCGCTTCAATTCGCTTTACGATAGCATGAGACTTCGCGACGATATCGATCTCACTGAAGAACGTATCACCGAACGGATCTTTCGGATCTACCGTCTGAATATCAAAAAGCAAATAGCGAAACGTCCCAATCCCCATATCGGCTTGCGCAATCCGACTGGCATGCTGTCCCCCTCGGGCCTGCCTCTCTCGAGTGTCGACATCAGCTATTTTTATCCAGCCGACCTCGGGGGGATTCGTTTCGTCATCGAGGCGATTCCATAGCTGACCATCTTTTAATTTGACCGCACCATACAGCGAATAAACCTGCGGGGCTCGCCCCCCTGAATGCCATGAGTAAGTCGTGACTTCATCGAGCTCAATCGATTCCCCTAGATCAACAGAGATACTTCGTGCTGATGCAGAACCCGCGAAGAAAAAATTAGCATCGGGGCTGTCGTTGGTTGGTGGCATACTGCCATCGTAAAGGACACTTAAACCAGGCGAGTTGTCGTCAATTAACCCACGTGCGACTGCCCACGTCGCTTTGACGCCATCATCATCAACAGCAGGCAGCGGAATGGTGGGAAACCGAAAGTCGTCTGAATCAAGATTCCATTCGACGACAACATCGATGGCGGCTGAATGGAAAGCTACAGGGTTGGAAGCTGGCATGGCGGCACTTAATGCGTAGAGCAGCGAAGCGCAAATTCCTAAATTCTTTAATGCTAGGTGTGGCATTTTTCCTTGTCCCCAACTCGTGATGTCCGCGGAAACTTTGACGCGATTCTTCGAAGGATGGCCAGTAAAACAATGTATTGGACGGTGTTGCTGACATTGTAAAGCATGAAAAAATGTCACAACAAATCCAGACCCGACAAAATGGCTGACCGTTTAGCCTTATCTTCAGGGTAAAGGGTGTTTGTTAGCCACCGACATTGCAGTTAAACTGGAGAAAACCTTCAGGATGTTGAGATTGTTTAAGCCGATGGACCGGGGGATTACTTATGGACACGCCAAGCCGGAAAACAAAACGACGTTTTATGGATCACTGTAGAAAAACGAAAGAAACCGGCAGGTTTTTCGCCCTGTTGCTGATGTGCGCTATCTCTTTTGTCCTGACTCTACGAAATACGGCGTTTGCGGAGGTCGATACCCCGACGAAAAACGCCGAAGAAGTCTCGTTTCGTAAAGACGTCCTACCGATTCTGTCCGAACGATGTTTTGCTTGCCATGGTTTTGATGCCGCATCGAGGCAAGGTGGGATTCGTCTCGACACCTTTGATGGGGCGACCGCATCCGGGGACTCTGGGCTGACCGCGATCACTCCTGGCAAGGCGGATACGAGTGAGATCATTCGCCGCGTTAAGAGCACCGATAAAGGGGAATCAATGCCGCCTTCCCACCTGGGGAAGTCTCTGACCCCGGACCAAATCGATATCCTGGAACGTTGGATTAATCAAGGAGCGGAATACGAAGGACACTGGGCCTTTGTGCTACCTGAGAGAACCGAACCACCGACAATCGATAACGTCAACCACCCGATCGATCGTTTCATACAGGCAAAGATTATTGAGCAAAATGTTGCACCATCGCCTGTGGCGTCGGCGGAGACATTGATCCGCCGAGCTCATCTGGATGTGCTCGGACTGCCTCCTAGCGTCGAGGAGGTCGAGAGTTTTGCAATGCAGTTTGCACAGAATCAGGAACATGCCTACGAGATGCTCATACAACGACTTCTCAACAGCCCGCATTATGGCGAACGTTGGGGTCGATGGTGGCTTGATCAAGCACGTTATGCAGATAGCAACGGTTACTCGATTGACTCTCCGAGAGAGATGTGGTCCTATCGCGATTGGGTTGTCAATGCATTCAACCGAGATATGTCATTTGATCAATTCACCATCGAGCAGTTGGCGGGCGATTTGCTCCCGAATGCAACTCAATCCCAAAGAATCGCAACTGGATTTCATCGCAACACGCAAATCAACGAAGAAGGTGGCATCGATCCCGAGCAGTTTCGAATCGATAGTGTGTTCGATCGTGTCGCCACAACGGGCTCTGTATGGCTCGGCTTGACGATAGGCTGTTGCCAATGCCACGACCACAAGTTCGATCCGATTAGCCAAAAAGAATACTATCAGCTATTCGCGTTTTTCAACAATCAAAATGAACCGTCGCTTCGTGTTTACCGCGAGGGAACCAATGTTCCCGAATTAAAGAGCCAACTGCAAAAAACAGAATCCGAGATCGATGATTATGTAGGCAAACGCATCGAGGGACTGAACTCTTGGGAAACGAGTTTGAATTCAGAGGAACGCAAAAAACTCCCCAATCCGATTCAAGCGATCTTAAAAAAAGAAACGTCAAAGAGAAGTAAAGGGGACCTGCGAGAGCTTTACAACTATAGCAATGGAAAGCTAGATGAACCCTTTCAAGCGATGTTTCAAACGTTTCAGCGACTCAATAGCGAGTTTCGAGGCGAGACGTCGACTCTGGTTCTAGAAGAACGAGCAGAACCTCGAAAGACGTTCGTCTACGTCAAAGGCGACTTTACTCGCCCCGCTGAAGAGGTTAGCTGCGGTACGCCCAGTGCGCTTCATCCGTTCGCGAACAGTGCAACCCGACCAAATCGACTAGATCTCGCGAATTGGATTGTTGACCGCAACAATCCACTCACCGCCAGGGTAATCGTAAACCGCGTTTGGCAACAGTACTTTGGTAAAGGACTCGTGGAAACAGAAAGTGATTTTGGAACGCTCGGTACGGTTCCTAGCCATCCGGAATTACTGGATTGGTTAGCTCTCGATTTTCAAAAGGATTGGAGCCTCAAACGACTGCATCGTTTGATTCTGCAATCGCATACCTACAAACAACGATCCGATTTCCGAACCGACTTGGTCGATATCGATCCCAATAATTATCTGCTGGCGCGGCAGCAACGCTTGCGTTTAGATGCTGAAATCGTGCGCGATGTGGCATTGTCTGCAAGTGGGCTGCTGGTACCAAAAATAGGTGGGGCACCGGTTTTCCCACCTATACCCGACGGCGTGATGAATCTCGGGCAAGTCAAACGGGCATGGAAAGTTAGCACCGGCGATGATCGTTATCGACGCGCTCTTTACACATTCATCTATCGAGCCACTCCACCACCATCGTTGAGTGTGTTTGATTCTCCTGAGGGAATAAGTACTTGTACTAGGCGTGCTCGTAGCAACACTCCTCTCCAAGCGTTGACGTTACTCAATGATGAGGGGTTTGTCGAATTCGCCAACAGCCTGGCAACCATAATTGAACGAGATGGAATTGAGACCGCCTTTCAGCGTTGCGTTTCGCGTAAGCCCACGCAGGAAGAATTGGAGGTCTTAAAGGCTTTGAGCTCGCTCGATGCAGCGAGAGTGCTTCTGAATCTAGATGAGACTATGACGCGAGAATAGCGACCAAGCAGGAATCATAAAACGATGGATAACCAAATCGATCTAGTCAACATGTCGCGTCGATATCTGTTTCGCCAATGCGGAATCGGTGTTGGAGCAATGGCTTTGGGCTCCCTGCTGGGCAAGGATGGACAGGCCAGCGAGCAAACGAAGAACGCCATGTCACCGAAGCAGCCCCACTTCCCTGCCAAAGCTAAGAGCATCATCTTCTTGTTCATGGCCGGTGGCCCATCGCAGTTAGAGCTCTTTGACTACAAACCAAAGCTATATGAGCTCAATGATCAGCCAATCCCGCAAAGCTACATCGAGGGCAAACGATTTGCATTCATGGACAGCAGTCACCGCATCAATCTGCTCGCACCCAAGAGGCAGTTTGCTCAATACGGCGAGAATGGAACTTGGGTGAGTGACCTGTTGCCCTACACGGCCAAGATTGTTGACGAAATTACGATCGTCAAAAACTGCAAAACGGACCTTTTCAATCACGCTCCTGCAAAACTCTTTATGAATTGCGGAACGGGTCTCTTTGGTCGGCCCAGCATGGGAGCGTGGGTAACCTATGGACTCGGCAGCGAATGCCAAGATTTGCCAGGGTTCGTTGTATTGCAGAGCGGCCCGAGAGGACCGCGAGGTGGTTCCGTGCTTTGGGGGAGCGGTATGCTACCGACTAGCTACCAAGGTGTTCCGCTACGCAACCAGGGAGATCCGATTCTGAATCTGTCGAACCCCAAAGGTGTTGACGAAACGATGCAACGCCGAGTCGTTGATTCCATCAAAGAACTTAACGCCAAAAGATTCGCTCAGACTGGCGACCCAGAGATTACAACGCGAATCAACGCTTACGAAATGGCCTTTCAGATGCAATCGAGTGCACCCGAGTTGATGGCCACTGATGAGGAGTCACAAGAAACGCTGGACCTTTATGGCATAAAGAACCCAAAAGAAACAACGTTTGCGAGAAACTGCTTGTTGGCACGAAGGCTCGTCGAGCGAGGTGTTCGTTTTATTCAGCTATATCACACCAATTGGGATCATCACGGAGGCCCGACCGAGAACCTTGAAAAGCATTTGCCAGAAGTCTCGAAGGAAATCGACCAGGCGTCTGTGGCGTTAGTTCTCGATCTCAAGCGTCGTGGATTGCTCGACGATACGATTGTCGTCTGGGGCGGCGAGTTTGGACGAACCCCGATGGGCGAAGTCCGCGAATCAACAGGCCGCAATCATCACATCGATGCGTTCACCATGTGGTTTGCAGGAGGCGGGTTCAAGAGCGGTATGGTCTACGGCGAGACCGATGAATTAGGATTCGGACCGGTCGATCGACCGAGTCACGTTCGAGACATCCATGCCACGTTGCTTCATCAACTGGGGCTCGATCATCATCGACTTTCCGTCAAATTCCAAGGCCTCGACGTGCGGCTAACGGGTGTTGAAGAGGCGCATATTCTGAAGGATGTTCTCGTCTGATTCACGCCGAGCCCTCGGAGGAATCTCAACCAGCGAGTGGTCACAACCGTATCTTGGGCACTCCTGCCCGATCTGCATACAACCGTATCTTGGGCACTCCTGCCCGATCTCCTCCGTTAAAGAAATGCTCGTGTCGGTCAAGAGTGACCAACCTACCCTTGAGGCAATATCCGTGTCGGTCAAGAGTGATCAACCTACCCTTGAGGCAATATCCGTGTCGGTTAAGAGTGACCAACCTACCCTTGAGGCAATATCCGTTTCGGTCAAGAGTGACCAACCTACCCTTAAGGCAATATCCGTGTCGGTCAAGAGTGACCAACCTACCCTTGAGGCAACGGGCCCATCGTCTGATGGAGAGCCAATTTTTAATACCGCTAGTCTATCAATGAAAAAAGCTCGGAATTTCGTCCGAGCTCTTTTCGTTGATCAATTTTCAACTCGCCAGCAACTAGACGGCTGGTTTGACAGGAGTTGGCATGGCATCGATCACTTTATCGATCAAGCCGTAATGGACAGCCTCTTCAGGATCCATGAATCGATCGCGATCGGTATCGCGTTCGATTTGTTCCAGGTTTTGGCCACAATGCTTAATGAGGATCTCGTTAAGCCGACGCTTGGTGCGTTGGAATTCTTTCAAGTGAATCGAGATGTCCTCGGCAGTTCCTTGCATGCCCGCCAAAGGTTGGTGGATCATGATGCGAGAGTTAGGCAGGGAGAATCTTTTGTTCTTGGCTCCTGCAGCCAATAGAACCGCTCCCATCGAAGCCGCTTGGCCAATGCAGTAAGTCGCGACGTCGCACGAAACAAACTGCATCGTATCGTAAATTGCTAGACCAGCGCTGACGCTACCACCTGGGCTGTTGATGTACAAATGAATGTCAGCCTCGGGGTTGTCGGATTGGAGAAAAAGCATTTGGGCAACGAGTGCGTTCGCGATCTCGTCGTCGACTTGAGTGCCCAAGAAGATGATTCGATCTTTGAGCAATCGGCTGTAGATGTCGTAGACGCGTTCCTCGCGCCCCGACTTTTCAATGACGTATGGAATTAAAGGCATAAGTTCGAACTCCGGTGGATCTACGTGAAAATAGGATTAGCTTTTGTCTTCGTCGTCGCCAACCGTTTTGGTCAACAACTGATCCACGAGCCCGTACTCTTTGGCTTCGTTGGCGGTTAAGAAGAAATCGCGATCGGTATCTTTAGCGATCTGCTCTACTGATTTCCCCGTGTGTTTAGCGAGGATTTCATTAAGCTGGGTTCGCATTCGAAGAATTTCACGAGCCTGGATTTCGATGTCCGAAACCTGTCCTCGAACTCCACCGTGAGGCTGGTGAACCATCACCGTGCTATTTGGCAAGCAATATCGTTTGCCAGGAGAACCTCCAGCCAACAAGACCGCCCCACCGCTGGCCGCTTGTCCAACGCAGTAGGTCGCGACTGGGCACGACAGCATCTGCATCGTATCGTAGATGGCCAAGGTCGAAACGACCTCACCACCTGGGGAATTGATGTAAAAATGGATATCTTTTCTGCGATTTTCGCTTTGGAGATACAGCAACTTCATAACAACGTCGTTAGCGTTGCCTGTGTAGATTTCCCCCTGGAGGAAAACAATACGGTTTTCCAGAAGGAGATCGCCCAACGTCATCTGACGTTGCCGCTGGTAGCTTTGATAAGCATGGGAATCAAAAACTGGCGGCATAAGTGGAAAGTTACTCAACTGCTCTTTCCTTATCGAATGAGTAAAACAAACCGAGAACTGTGTACATCTTTTCGATATAGCATCTTTTGACAAGGGTACACCAGAGGAAAGTTGAACTTCTCGGCGACTTGGTTGATTCGAAATCCCGAGTTCGACGTTCCAGTCATGGGCGATTACGCAGACCTCAAAGTAGCCATCCATTATGGCGGTAGGATGGAATCCGACGTAAACTACCCCCTTTCCGATGGATCAACGGTCCTAAACGGGCGATTCTTCCCGCGAAAAACCTGGTCTTTTCCACGTGAATCCGTTTTCTACGCCATAACTCGCACTTTATTCCCATTACCCGAGGCTTGAGAAATGTCTCTCTCTGTAACCCAAGCGATCGAATCTCTGACGGCAGCTCGTGCAGCGGGCAATATCACCGAGGGAGCCCTCGAAAATCTAAAATGCTGGCTAACGGAAAATCGCTACGAAGGCTACCGGTCGGCGGTGATCGAACATATCGAAGCTGGGAAATGGCAAGCTCTCGATGACGCTTTCTGGACCATCATCCCGTTCGGGACTGGTGGGCGACGAGGCCGTATGTACCCGATTGGCTCAAACGCGATCAATGATCGAACTATCGGTGAGAGCGCTCAGGGGTTAGCGGATTACATCAAGGGGCAACCGTCGGCCGTCCAGCCGCTTTCGTGTGCGATCGCTTACGACACTCGCAACAATTCCCGTCATTTCGCCGAGCTATGCGCATCGATCATGGTGGCCAACGGTTTCCAGGTCTATTTTTTGGATGACTACCGAGCAACTCCCCAGCTCTCGTTCGCTGTGCGGGCCAAGAAGTGTAGCTGCGGAATTATGGTGACCGCATCGCACAACCCACCCAGCGACAATGCCGTGAAAGTCTACTGGTCGACCGGTGCTCAAGTATTGCCTCCGCACGATTCCGCAATTATCGACCGAGTTATGAACGTCCAACAGATTCACACCGTTCCCTTTCAAGAGGCTGTTGCCAACGGCAAGGTCTCGATTGTCACCGCAGAGATCGACCAAGCCTTCTTAGCCGAAGCCATTAAATTCTCCTGGCCGGGCAGTCGTGATGTACGAGTCATGTACTCACCACTTCACGGGGTTGGAGGCTTCGCCGTATTGCCGCTTTTGGCAGCCGCTGGTTTTAAAGACGTTGTTGTCTTTGGTCCTCACGCCAAGCCGGATGGAAATTTCACGAATGTCCCTGGCCATGTTAGCAACCCGGAGAACAGCATCGTTTTTGACGCGATGATTGAGCAAGCCAAGGGTGATGGCACCGACATTATCCTAGCGACCGACCCTGATTGCGACCGCTTGGGTTGTGCCGCGCCGCTTTCTCTGTCAGACCGCGATCACTGGGCCACGCTGAACGGCAATCAGATCGGAGCTTTGCTGACCGATTATGTTCTTAGCAAACTGAAAGCCAACGGAAAGCTCAGTCCCAAAGCGTATGTTATCAAGACATTGGTAACGACCGAGCTAACTCGCCGTGTAGCCGAGGCACATGGTGCACGTTGCGAAGGCAACATCCATGTTGGTTTCAAATGGATCGCTGGCCTCATGGATGCGTTGGGACCGGATGATTTTGCGTTTGGCACGGAGGAGTCGCATGGTTATTTGATCGGTCAATATGTACGTGACAAGGACGGCGCTGCAGCATGTTTGTTGATGGCCCAGTTAGCAGCGGATCTCAAGGCGGCCGGGCTGACGATCCATCAACGTCTGGAGCAACTCCTCATTGAGCATGGTTGTTACATCGAGGATTTGATCAACGTTCAGATGGAGGGTAGTGAGGGGATGGCCAACATGAAGAAGCTCATGCAATCCTTGCGAGACACACCGCCGTCGACGATGGGAGGGCTCAAGGTGGTGGCGGTTCGGGACTATGGTAATCTAACGATTCGCGATGCCTCGGGTAATCTTAAGCCGCTCGATGCACCGAAGAGCAACATGTTGATCATGGATTTGGCGTTACCTGGATCGGAGGAGCCATCGGGCAATGCCATAGCGGTACGTCCATCGGGTACTGAGCCTAAGGTAAAGTTTTACTTGTTTGGTTATGAGCCAGTGGTGTCCGGTTTAGCATCCGCCAAGCAGACGGTGCTTGCACGACTTAGCAGCATGAAGGAAGACGCCAAGAAGCTGAACAAGTAAGCACGACGAGGCATTCGGACTGGCGTGCTTTCCAAAGTCTTGGAGACTTCAGCTACAGCTACGGCTATGAAGTGGCGAGACTAGGCGAGACTAACGTCGCTTGGAGCTGTATTTGGCGGGCCTTTTCGCAGATGGCTTTCCCCGGGCCGGTCTCTTTGGGGCATCCATTAGATTAATCTTCTTGACCTTGCCACTCAGCGAACGACGCCTTTTCACCGATGTCTTCTTCTTGCGACTAGGACCACGCTCTTCTCGACCTTCATAAGTCGACTTCCGCTCCTTGGCCTCTCCGGATTCCGTTCGAGTCGCTACGAATTTGCGTGGCTCCGACTTGGTAGCGCCAGGATTTTTGCCACCACCAATCACCGCTCCAGACTTGATCGCCCCACTGCTACTTTCCGCACCGGAATCGCGTGACGCTTTCGGACGCGAACTTTTCTTGGTACGCTCCGGCCGCCGAGATTCTGGCCGTCGAGATGTTGCGGACTCTGATTTGGATCTGCCCGATTTCGTACGTCCCTTGGTCGGACGACCTTGATTGCGGGTGAAGAATTGAACTTCTTCGTCCGCCACATCCGGTGCGTGAAACGGATGATCCGTATCAACCGGGATCGATTGATCGATTAGTTTCTCGATTTCTTGTAACCATGAGTACTCGTCGCTATCGCAGAACGTAATACTCTCGCCACTGGCACCAGCCCGTGCGGTACGTCCAATTCGGTGCACGTAGCTGTCAGGATCGTGTGGCACGTCGTAATTGATCACGTGAGTGACATTGTCGATGTCGATGCCGCGAGCAGCCACGTCGGTGCAAACGAGAACTCGTACCTCGCCGTTTCGAAACGCGTTCAAAACTCGTTGCCTAGCGTTTTGAGATCGGCCACTATGAATGCCATCGGCGGATAAACCACACTGAGCCATTGATTTGTACAACCGGTCTGCACCATGCTTGGTCTTCATAAATACGAGTACACGCGACGCACTCTTGTCCGCCAAGATAAGATCGAGCAGTTTGCGCTTATTGCCTTTTGCGACGAACATGACTCGCTGCTTGACTCGCTCGGCGGTGGTAGCTGGTGGCGCCACCATCACGGTAACGTGCTTTTGAAGCAACGATGCCGCTAACGCCTCAATCGGAGGTGGCATCGTCGCAGACAAAAAGATCGATTGCCGTTGTCGGGGCAGTATTCTCACGATGCGCTGAATGTCGGGCATGAAGCCCAGGTCTAACATTCGGTCCGCTTCATCGAGTACGAAATGGCGCAGCTGGGTAAGGTTGAGGTGACCCTGGCCTACCAAATCGAGCAGTCGGCCAGGCGTGGCGATCAGAATGTGCACGCCTCGGGTTAAGGCAGCGATTTGAGGCCGCTGGCCTACTCCACCGTAAATCATCGTATGGCGAATACGCGTCTGCTTGCCGATCTCACCCAAGTTCTCGGCGATTTGGCTGACCAACTCTCGGGTGGGGGCGAGGATTAGAGCCAAGGGGTGGTTCGGTATGGGGCGAGCGCCGGACGTGTGGAGCTGTTGAATCAAAGGAATGCCAAACGCAGCGGTCTTGCCGGTACCCGTTTGAGCACAACCCAATAAATCCTTCCCTTCGAGGAGGGGAGGAATCGCTCCCGCTTGGATGGGAGTTGGTTCGGAATAGTTCATTTTCCGGAGTGCAGAGGCAATTTCCGGAATGAGCGCTAGCTCGGAGAAAGTCTTGATCACAAAAACCTTTTTCAGACAAACAACCTAAACATGAAATGGAATCACTACGATTCACGGTGCCGGCTAGGGCTCAATGATTGATCAGACGACCGCTAGACAACGTGGCAAAACGATTGGCAGGAGTGAAACCCGAAACAACTTCGGGAGAGGCCCCTTCTCATCGAGTGCACTAATCTAATTGAGTTCAGGCAGATTTATAAGAGCGAATCCCGACGCTTCTTCCCGTATGGCAGGTATTCTCGGCCTTTTTTGTGTGGGGGGCTGAAAGTTACCAATAGAACTGCTAAGGGAACGGGCGAGAGGGCCCGGGATAAGATGGCGACGGGCAGGAGTGCCCATCATACGTGCGGACGGGCAAGAGTGCCCATCATACGTGCGGGCAGGAGTGCCTATCATACGTGCGGACGGGCAGGAGTGCCTATCATACTTTGGGTGTAGCCACGTCTTGGAACTAGGCATGTCGAGTATTGAACATGCGATCCCCCGCGTCTCCCAATCCAGGCACGATGAACTTGTTTACGTTCAAAATCGGATCGACCGCCCCCACAAATACGTTAACGTCAGGGTATTCCGCGTTTAAAGCAGCGATTCCGTTTTCCGAAGCGATGACGCTTATCACGCGGATATCAGGAACTCCCCAGCGTTTTAGAGCCGCGATGGCGACTCGAATACTCCCTCCCGTTGCGAGCATCGGGTCTAGCACAATTCCCACATCGGCTGGGCTGTCCTTGGGTAGCTTGCAATAGTATTCAACCGGAAGAGCGGTGGTTTCATCTCGGTACATACCCAGGTGCCAGACCTCGGCGTCGGGCAAAAGTTGTAGTATGGGATCCACAAGCCCTAGGCCCGCTCGCAAGATAGGGACGATCGAGATACGCTGCGCGAGCTTGCGTCCGGTCATTTCCTCGATTGGTGTTTGGATTCGGCATTCCTGAAGTTTCAGATCTTTAGTGGCTTCCGCCGCGATCAACATCGAGATTAGGTGGATCTGCGTTCGAAAAAGTTGCGGTGGGGTGCTCTTGTCTCGCAAAATCGACAAATGGTGCTGAACGAGTGGGTGATTCAAAACAGCTTGGTTATTCATGGTAAACTGGGCTTTTTCCCTTGGTCGTATCGCGATTGAGCTACCTCCAAAAGACCTCCGGAGGCTCGTGATCAGTATGGATTCCTATCTCGGTTGATGCAATCGGTTCTGACTATTGCCAACGGAAATCGTGAGAGACTGAGTACAATTGCGGCGAGAAACCGGTTACTATTAGAATAGGTCGGCTAGGCTCGTAGATCGCTCCTTATTGCCCCCTCAAGGCGAAGATACTAGATCTTCTTTGCCCGTTGACATGGGAGTGAATCTACCCACCCTTTCCTTTTTCGGATTTCTCATCATCCAAGGGGCTCACATGGCCATAAGCAATCAACCGTCGCAACCACGAGAGTCCGTTGCCGAATTGGGTATTGCCTCGTCCTCACGTTCGAATTCGGCGATCGGAAAAGACTCCGTTGCTGAGCTTCCGACGGGCGAGACGGGCGAAATAGTTCTGACCGGCTCTGAGCGTCGAGAGCGGAGCTTTCTTAAATCCATGCCTAGTTGGATGATTAGCATGGTGGTGCATACGGCTGCGATACTGACGTTGGCAGCAGTACACCTAGAGCCAATCAAAAAAGAGCTCAAGCTGATGTTGACTGCATCCGATGCATTGGACTCGTCCGAGTCGTTGGATGTAGCGGAATCCGTCGAGGTCTCAAGTGAAAGTCTTGAACCGGTCGAAGCCGAGTCCCCCGCCCCCGCAGTCGCTGTGGAAGCGGTTATGACGGAAACCTCATCACTCGTCGTTCCCGAGGTTGTAGTCTCAGCACCAGCGGTAAGCATGCCCAGCGTCTCACAAAGCCTGGCACCGACGAGTGGATTGTCCGTGAGTGCAAACGATGCAATTAAAGCGGCCCTCAAAGGGCGATCGAAAGAAGCAAAACGAGATCTGCTTAAAAAATTCGGCGGAAGTGATGCGACCGAAAAAGCGGTCGCTCTTGCTTTAAAGTGGCTCGCTGAGAGGCAGAACAAACAAACGGGGGCTTGGTCGCTAGCTCATGGCCCCGACAATCCAGGGAAACGGCTGCAGAGCTACAATGCCGCGACAGGGCTGGCGCTAATGTGTTTTCTGGGAGCCGGTCAAACCCACCTTGAGGGTGAATACAAAGAAACAGTCTTCATGGGACTGAGCTTCTTGATTCGCAACATTAAACCACACGGTGGTCATCTCGGCTGGTACGTCGGGGAAGGCGGGCAGGGTCCTGATGACATGTATTCGCATGGAATCGCGACCATTGCTTTGTGTGAAGCCTATGGCATGACGAAAGATCTAGCTCTTTTGGAGGCCGCACAAGCTGGCATCAATTTTTTGACCTATGCTCAAAACCCTGATACGGGGGGATGGCACTACGGACCTAAAGGACGAGGCGACACATCGGTCGTAGGTTGGCAAATGATGGCGCTGAAGAGTGCTTCCATGGCAGGTATTGCTGTGGATCTCTCTGTTGTTCGAAAAGCAAATTTCTTTCTCGATCAAATGGCTTGGGACGGCGGCAAATCCTACCACTACGATTTCGTTTCAGCCAGCTCGGGAGCTGGCTATAACCCGAGCTGCACCGCTTGTGCTTTACTTTGTCGCATGTACTCGGGCCTGCCGAAAGAAAACGAAGCGTTGAAAGGGATCATCGCAAAATTCGACAGCTCCGGACCGAGCGCCACCAACACCTATTACAACTACTATGCCACGCAAGTCATGAAGCAGGTTGGAGGAAAGGAGTGGGATCGCTGGAATGAAAAAATGCGAGATCAGCTGCTCGGAATGCAAATGCAAACCGGCCCATCGGCGGGTAGCTGGTACTGGAATGATGGTCATAGTACGGAGCAGGGTGGACGATTCTATACGACCTGCATGGCAACGATGATCCTCGAGGTTTACTACCGTTATCTGCCCATCTACTCCGAACAGAAAGAAGAGGATGCCTTCCAGCTTTAGATCGGCTCAAGCTGGCAATCGTCCAAGGCTACGCTAGCTCCCCGCCCCATGTATCGAACCGCGATGAGCAATCGAACTTGATTCTCACGGCGCAAGATAACCCCTTCAAATCCTTTAAAGACACCCGATCTAACGCGAACACGTTGCCCTGGATGCAGTCGAAGTTCGGGCGCTAACGGCGCATCGGTCAAGATTAATTTGTGAATCTGCCTGAGGTCAGTGACTAGTTCGCCGGGATTCAAGACAGGCATCCAGCGACTAACACATCCCGTGCATACCGCCGTGTACCGCTGCATCTCCGTGCCATGAACAAACACGTAATTCGGAAACAG
>Ga0315899_10000810_pt1 | contig 37057 bp, 24 predicted proteins | sample LakEriMetagenome_2_FD_203518 | JGI IMG/M metagenome (GOLD analysis project Ga0315899, IMG submission 203518) | Freshwater fungal communities from buoy surface, Lake Erie, Ohio, United States - Buoy 4 MA112 | ecosystem: Environmental > Aquatic > Freshwater > Lake | place: USA: Lake Erie, Ohio...
CTTCTGGGCCAGCAGCATCTCAGCGACGCTGGGCTTGCTGAGCGTTTCGCCACGCATGAGGCGGTGGACTTCATCGCCGCTGAGTGTCTCGTGCTTGAGCAGAGACTCGGCGACGGTGACGACCTTGTCCCAGTTGACATCGAGCAACTGGCGTGCGTCGGCGTAGGCCTCGTCGACCATGCGACGCACTTCGTTGTCGATCACTTCGGCGGTGTGCTCGCTGTATTCCTTTTCTGGCAGGAACATCTCGCGGGAGTCGGCGCCGGCGTAGCGAACGAAGCCGAGCTTCTCGCTCATGCCCCATTCCAGAATCATCGCGCGAGCGCAGGTGGTGACTTGGGCAATGTCCATGGTCGCGCCGCTGGAGACATCCTGCATTGCGCGCTCTTCGGCGATGCGGCCGCCGCAGAGGATGCGCATGGTGGCGCGGAGGAACTTGAGGCTGTAGCCCATGCGGTCCTTCTCGGGCAGGCTGAAGGTTGCGCCACCTGCACCGCCGCGAGGAATGATCGTGACCTTGTGGAGCGGGTCGGCGTCCTTGAGCAGAGCCTGCAGCACGGCGTGGCCCGCTTCGTGATAGGCGACGAGCTTGTTCTCTTCCTTCTCACGGACGCGACTCTTCTTGGCGCGGCCGAACTTCACCTTGTCGCGGGCTTCTTCGAGATCGACCATCTCGATGAAGTCCTTGTTCTGCATGGTGGCGGCGATGGCGGCTTCGTTGATGATGGCCGCGAGATCGGCGCCGCTGAACATGGGCGTGCCGCGTGCGACGCGTTCGAAGTCGACATCGGGGCCGAGCTTGACCTTGCGAGCGTGGACCTTCAAGATCTCAAGGCGACCCTTGACGTCGGGCAGGGGCACCGTGACCTGGCGGTCAAAGCGGCCCGGACGCACGAGAGCAGGGTCAAGCACGTCGCTGCGGTTGGTCGCGGCGATGACGATGACACCGTCTGCGGGCTGGAAGCCGTCCATCTCGACGAGTATTGCGTTGAGCGTCTGATCGCGCTCGTCGTGGCCGCCCGTCGCAAAGCCGCTGCCGCGCTTGCGGCCGACGGCGTCGATTTCATCGAGGAAGATGATGCAGGGAGCGGATTCCTTGGCTTGCTTGAAGAGGTCGCGCACGCGGCTTGCGCCCACGCCCACGAACATCTCCACGAAGTCCGAGCCTGAGATGCTGAAGAAGGGCACGTCAGCTTCGCCAGCGATGGCCTTGGCGAGCAGGGTCTTGCCGACGCCGGGGTCGCCGACGAGGAGGACGCCTCGGGGTATGCGGCCGCCCAGCTTGGTGAACTTCTTGGGGTTTTTGAGGAACTCGACGATTTCCGTCACTTCTTCCTTGGCTTCTTCGATGCCTGCGACATCGGCGAAGGTAATGCCTGTCATTTCCTTGTTGAGTGTGCGGTGGCGGCTCTTGCCGAAGTTGCCCAGCATGCCGCCGCCCCCGCCGGCGTTGCGCAAGCCGCGAGAGATGAAGAACCAGACCAGCAGCAGAATGATGAGGAACGGCAGCATGAACATCAGTAGCGCAACCCACTGGCTCTGCGGCTGCATCTTGGCCTTGCCATCGGTCAGCTTCAGAACTTCTTCTGCGGCGTAGCGGCCACCCAGCGTGTTGGTCCGGAGCATGACAACCTGGCGCATGCCGTCTTTGTTGGCGAGGCGCTCGGCCATGATGGAGTCTTCACGCACGATGACGCTGTCGCGGTTGATTTCGCCGTTGTTCCACATGGTGCGGAACTGCTCGAGGGTGATCTGCTCGCCGCGCCCCTGGTGGGTGAACATGACGAAGAGGAGCACGCCGATGAGCAGCACGCTGACGAGCCCAAGCAGGCCACGGCTGGGCGGCATGGTGGGCACACCGGGCTTCTGGCCGTTGGGGCCGCCTTCACCGGGCTTGCCCGGCTTCTGGTTGCCTTTGGGGTTCTCTTGCGAGAACAGCGAACGAACGCCAAGCGTGAAGGCGTTCCAGAGTCCACGCACGCTTGCGGCGTTCACCTCGCTGGACGGGCCCGCGGGGTGAACGTGCTGTGCGGAAGTGTCGGTTGTCTTCTTCATGAGTTGTTTTCGTCCGCCGTTATGTGGGACGGACGCCAAGGGGACGGGGCAGGAAGCAAAGCGGATGGGTCTCACCGCATCAAGCTTTTTCGGCTAGCGATTGCATCGGATGCAACGCTTGTGCCGACTTTTCCGCACAGAACGTTGCTACGTTGCTCAATCGTCCAAGTTTAGACGCAGGAAAGGGGGAAAAGGTTCGGTATCCCGCGCGCTGGCGAGGTGCGGCCACTACCGTCGGGCATGCAGCCTGATGACGAAGTCTGCCTGTGTTTTCACGTCAGTTTGCGGAAGATTCGCAACTACATGGCGCGGGAGAACCCGTCGGTGCCCAGCTTGATCAGTGAATGCCTTGGCGCGGGCACGGGGTGCATGTGGTGCGTGCCGTTTCTCAAGCACCTGCACAGTTTGCATCAGCAGGGGAAAGAGCCGGACTTGAAGATTAGTCCGGAAGAGTACATGCGGACGCGGGCAAGCTATCGCGAGACGAAGGTGCGCGATGCGAGCGTTGTCGAGCGAATCACGAAGATGGACGAACCGGCCGGCGGGGCGAGTGGGAGCGATGCTCAGAGCTGAATCGCGCTGATGAGGGCGAGATCATCTTCGGTCAGTTCGCGAGCGTTGCGTGGGGTCTCGGGTTCGTCGAGGTAGCGGTGGGGGTGCTTCTGCGTGAGGTCGCGCACCATGGCGATGCCGTCGATGATCTGCATGGTGCCGTCGGTGTGCTCGACCAGAGCAGTGCCGCTTTCGACCCAGTCACCGCAGTTGAAGTACATCATGCCGTCCGCTCCCGTTCGTTGTTCGGCCTTGTGAATGTGCCCGCAGACGACGCCATCGACGCCGCGGAGGCGGGCTTGCTCTTGAATGACATCTTCAAACCGCGCGATGTGCATGCAGGCTTTCTTGACGCGCAGTTTGAGATACTGGCTCAGGGACCAGTGCTCTTGCCCCAGCATCGCGCGCACGCGGCTGTAATGGCGGCTGATGGTCACGAGGTTGTCGTAGGCGACGCTGCCGACCGCGCTGAGCACGCGGTGGTGACGCACGACGACATCGGCTTCGTCACCATGCAGCACGAGCAGACGCCGGCCATCGAGCGTTGTGTGGATGAAGTCGCGATGAATCTCGACGTCACCAAAGGTGAGGCCGGCATACTCGCGGGCGGCGTTGTCGTGATTGCCCGGGATGTAGATGACGCGTGTGCCCTGCTTGGCGAGTTTCAGGACGCGACGCATGACGCGGTTGTGCGCTTCGGGCCACCACCAGCGCTGCTTGAGGCGCCACATGTCGATGATGTCGCCCACGAGGTACAGCGTGTCGCACTCGATGCGCTTGAGGAAATCGCCCGCGGCCTCGGCGTGGGCAGCGGTGGAACCCAGATGCAGGTCGCTCACGAAGACTGCGCGATACCGAAGTGACACAGCCATGCACAGCACCTCCTTCGCACGACCAAACCCATGACCAAACCCATGACGCTCCTCATGTGGACAACCACAAATGCGCGATTCTGAGTCTTCGTCACAAGTATCACAAATGCAAGATGTTGCGATATGAATCTATTGCAAAGCAACGATGTTGAATTCGTTTAGTTGTTCGGGCTCGAGAGCCTACTTGGCCGGGGCCAAGGTCTTGCGCATGAGCGGCACACCGCGATCGCCTACGCGAGCGGCAATCACTTGCCAGCCGCGTCGCTCGTACCAGCGCGGGTCGTTCCACGCACACAGATACGCCTCGCTCAATCCCGCAGCCGCGCACTCTCTCTCCGCAGACGCGAGCAGTTGGCTTCCCACGCTCCGTCCTCGCCATTGCAGTTCGACATACAACGCCGCGATGAACGGCTGCAGTTCAGGTCGATCATCAAGCTCGCTCTCAACGCCATGCACGCACCCGAAAGGGGGGCCATTGTCATCAATTGCGACGAGTGAAAACGGATAGGCCGACTCACTGAACATCTCGCGCAGTGCATCAACCCTCGCGTCAACCGGCGTACCCGGCTCGGCAAACGCCTCGACGACCCATCGCGAAACGACAGGCAGCAGATCGGCACGAGTTGCCAATCGAACGATCTTCATCGCATCAGACTCGTTACGTGAAACTCATCACTTGGCCATGTGCATCACGCCGCGTTGTTCGCGCTTGCTGAGGGCGGTGCGAACGCCGCGGATGATGCCCGCTTTGTCGAGGCCGACCTCAGCGAGCTGCTTGGCGCGGCTGTCCTGATAGACCCAGCTATCGGGCAGGCCCAGGCGCGTGATGAGCGATGCGTCGAGGCACATTTCGGCCGCCGCTTCGAGGACGGCGGTGCCGAAACCGCCCACCACGCCATGATCTTCGAGGGTGATGATGGGCAGGCCGTGTTCAAGAGCGGCGCGGATCACGTCGCGATCGACAGGCTTGGCGAAACGTGCGTCGTAGACCGCGATGCGGGCTTCGCTGGCGAGTTCTTCTGCGGCGAGCGCCGCATCGATAGCGGTGGTGCCGAACGCAAGGATGACGGCATCGGGCGAAGACCCAGCTTGGAAAGCCGGGGTACCCAATGCGGCAACATCGAGTGCGGGCGTGAGGCAGCGAGCCTTACCCAGCACGAAGGGCGGGCACTTGTCGTTCACGTACTTCTGGCTCACGCTGTCACGCGGGTAGCGCACGGCACTGAGGCCTGAGTCGTAGCCGCGCATGAACTCGAGCGCGGCGAGCAGGCTGGGCTCGTCCATGGCGGCGGTCAGGACCGCGCCGGGGAGTGTGCGGAGAATCGACACATCGCAGAAGCCGTGGTGGACTGCGCCGTCGCCACCCACAAGGCCGGCGCGATCGAGGCAGAGACGCACGGGGAGGCCTTGCAGGCTGGCTTCTTGGAAGGCTTGGTCGAAGGCCCGCTGCACGAAGGTGCTGTAGACGGCGAAGAACGGCTTGAAGCCGGTTTTCGCGAGGCCGGCCATCATGTCGAGGCCGTGACTTTCGCAGATGCCAACGTCCCACGTGCGATCGGGGAACTTGGCGAGGGGCTTGCTAATGCCGGTGCCGTCGGGCATGGCGGCGGTGCAGGCGACGACCTTGGGATCACGCTCCATGAGCGCGACCATCGCATCGCCGAACGCGGTCGTGAAGCTGCGGCCTTCGCTCTTGATCTCGACCCGGCAGCCTTCTTCGTCGAGTTCGCCTTCAACCTTGTTGAACGCGCCAGGGCTGTGGAACTTGCTGCTGTCCTTCTCGGCGAAGGGGATGCCCTTGCCCTTCACGGTCTTGACGTGCAAGACCATGGGGCGATCAAAGTCGCGGGCTTCGCGCAGGAAGTGAATGAGCTGCTCGAAGTCGTGGCCGTCGATGGGGCCGACGGTCTTGAGGCCAAAGTGCTCGAACCAGGCTTGTTCGTGATAGAGGCTCTTGGTCATCTCGCCTGCGGCGTGCAGGGCCTTGTGCATGGTCTCGCCGCCAGGCATGCCTTCGAGGCGCTTCTTGGCACTCTTCTTGAGGTCGCCGTAGAAGTGGCTGACGCGGAGCTTGTCAAAGTGCTGAGCGACCGCGCCTTGCGGCTTGCTGATGCTCATGCCGTTGTCATTGAGAATGACGAGGAACTGGCGCTTGAGCGTGCCAGCGTTGTTGAGGCCTTCCATCGCGACGCCGTTGACGATGGAGGCATCGCCGATGATCGTCGCAACGCGGCGACCCGTGGGATTGCTCGCGGGATCAAAACCCTCTTTGCTCAGGGTGTCGCCGCGGGCCATGCCCACGGCGGTGCTGATGCCGGTGCCGGCGTGACCGACGCTGAAGAGGTCGTAGGAGCTTTCGCGCGGCTCGGGAAAGCCTGCCATGCCTTCGCGCGTGCGCAGCTTGCCCAGCAGGTGCTGGCGACCGGTCAGCAGCTTGTGCGGGTAGCACTGGTGGCCCACGTCAAAGAGCAGCCGGTCGAAGCTGAAGTCAAAGACGTAGTGCATCGCGATGGTCAGCTCAACCACGCCCAGATTGGGAGCGAGGTGGCCACCCGAGACCTTGACTTGTTGCGTGATCGCTTCGCGGATCTCGCCGGCGACTTGCTGCAATTGCGCGATGGATAGACCGCGGAGATCGGTCGGGCTCTTGATGCTGGCCAGCAGGCTCATGCAGGTTCCTTGGAGAATCGCGGCGTCATTTGGTCAGGGCCGCAGAGAAGTACTTGGGAAGTATACGCGGAAGTTTCAGAGATTATTGAAAGTTGTCCGGGACACACGATCGGCAAGCGAACATTCCGCGGCCCGGCATACGGAAAATCCCCGGGCCATGTTCAGATTCGCCAGCCCGATGCATTGCGATTTCGTGCTTTGGGTTGGTGCAGGTCCGAAGGGGTGGTATGCCGAGTTACCGGCAGGGCACGCGGTCCACGATTTCCAGACCAAAGGCATCAATGCCCGGCATGGGGCGGTTGCTATTGGTCAGTAGACGGAGTTTGGTGATTCCCAGATCTCGAAGGATCTGGCATCCGACGCCGAAGTCACGCAGGGGCATGCGGCTGTTGACAGCGTCGGCCATGCCGGTGAGGTCGGGCGTGTTAATGTCGAGTGACTTGGCGCGCAGTGTCTGCAAAGTACCTTCGAGGTCGGCGACGGCGGTGATGGCTTTGTCGTCGCTGCGATGGCCGGTCGTGCGGAGGTAGACAAGTGCGCCGCGGCCTTCCTGTTGAATCAGACGCATCGCAGCGTGGAGCGTGTCGCTGCTGGGGCCTTCGGGGCTGCTGGCAAGATCACCGAAGACATCGCCCAGCAGATTGCGGCGGTGCATGCGGACGAGAGAAGGGGTGCCGGAATGCCGGAGTGCCGGAGCGCCGGAGTGGGAGGGCAGCAGGACCAAGTGTGGCAAGGGATCGACGACGCTTTCGTAGAGCAGGATGTTGAAAGCGCCGAACTTGGTATTGATGGGAATGCCGTCGTCGGGGCCGATTCGCTTGACGAGGCTTTGGCGTTGCAGGCGATACTCGATGATCTGGGCGACGCTGCACATCTTGATATTGTGTTCAGCGCAGAACTTTTCGAGGTCAGGCACGCGGGCCATTTCGCCGTCGGGCTTCATGATCTCGATGATCGCGGCGGCGGGATAGAGCCCGGCGAGGCGACAGAGATCGATGGAGCCCTCGGTCTGGCCTGTGCGGACGAGTACGCCGCCTTCGCGGCTGCGGAGGGGATTGATGTGGCCTGGGCGGACAAAGTCGGCTTCGCCGTAGCGTTTGTCGATGGCCATCTGAATGCACTTGGCGCGTTCCTTGGCGGAGACGCCTGTTGTGCCGCCGAAGCGCGGGTGCAGGTCGATGCTGACCGTGAAGGCGGTGCCGCGCACGCTGGTGTTGACGCTGCCTTGGGGGTGCAGGTTGAGGCGGTCGCAGTCTTCTTCCGTGAGCGAGAGGCACATGTAGCCCATGGCCTTGCCCAGCATGAAGGTGACGGCCTCGGGCGTGACGAACTGGGCGGGCATGACGAGGTCGCCCTCGTTCTCGCGGTTCTCATCGTCGGTGAGAACGATCATTTTGCCGGCACGGAGATCAGCGAGGACGTCGTCAATGGGGCTAAAGGGCATCGCACGATTGTTGCGGGGTTGGCTCGCACGGTCGCTACCCTGTTACATGGCAGACTCAGAAATCAGAAAGTCTGGGGAAGCTCAGAATCCGCTCAGCGATTTGGGTGCATGTGAGCCCATGCTCGACGCGGTATGGGGCGTGTTGACAACCGAGCCAAACACGGGTGTAGGGCTGCTGACGATTGACGGTACGTTGCTTTATGTGAACGACCAAGCAGCGAAGATTTTTCACGGTCCTGACGCGACGGCAGCGGAGTATCTGGGCAGAAAGTGGCACGACCACATGCCCGAGGATTGGACCAGGGAGCGGCTTGATCTGCTGCGGCGCATCAGCGTGTCTGGCAGGCCCGTGCTGCTGCGCAACATCTGGCGCGGGCACCAGCACTTCACGTACATCTATCCCGTTGCGCACGAGGGCGACGGGCCCGAGCTGTTTCTGACGATCACGCGGCGGGCCGAGAGTGATGAGCAAGCGGAAGAACTTGCCAAGGGCGATTACGAGTGGATTGATGCCAAAGTCGCGAATCTGGGGCCGCTTGATGTGCTGAGTGATCGCGAGCTTGAAGTGCTTGCGTTGCTGGGGCAGGGTTTGAGCGTGAGAGAAATCGCGAAGCTGCTGCACCGCAGTGAACACACGATCGTGTCACACCGCAAGGCGGTTGGCGCGAAGCTGGGCTTGGATGACCGGGTGAAACTCGCATTGGTCGCCCGGCGCGCGGGATTGACGGTGAAGGATGTGGATCGCAAACGGGTGGAAGTCCAGGGTGCGGGCCACTGAGGTTGCGCGTCTGGCTTGCGTTGGCGGGCAAAATCCGGTACATTCCCCGGTATGAAGAAGTATGTTGTTGCCGTTTTGTCGCTGATGGGGCTTGTCACGCTGTCGGGCTGCGCGACGCGCGGTGGCGTGGAGTGCGAGGGCGATGTCTGCGAGCGTGAGGGGCAGCCGGAAGTGACGCAAGCCGCCGACGCCGCGACGAAGGCAGCGCTGTTTGATCGCGTTGCGAAGCTGGAAGGCGAATGGATCGTTGAACTGACGCCCGAGGAAATCGCGCAATACGGGCCGCCGGCTACGAGCGTGATCAAAGTCACCAGCAGCGGCAGCATCGTGCGCGACATCATGTTCGTGGGCACGCCGCACGAGATGACCAACGTGTATCACATGGACGGCGATGAACTGGTGATGATCCACTACTGCGCGCAGGGCAATCAGCCGCGGATGGAAGCCCAACTCAACGACGGGCACCGGCACGCGGCGAACCAGATTCACTTTCAGTTTGACGAAGTCAGCAACCTGACCAGTGCCGACCAGAGCTACATGGGCGATGTGGTGCTGACCTTTGTGGATGACAACCACTACACGCAGAGTTGGACGCACTTCAAGGCCGGCAAGGCGGAAGCGGGTCCGGTGATTAAGTGGAAGCGGAAGTGAGCAAAGTGCCTGCGTGCGAAGTACCCGAGTGCGAAGTGCGTTTGCGTTCGGAAGGCCGCAGTGGCATCTTTCATCGCTGACGCTCTAGACATTCGAACTGCGTTTCGCTGCCCGCCAGCATGAGCAGCACGCTTGCACTTCGTACCCTCCACGCGGGCACTTGCCCTTTGCCACGGAGCCTCCACCATGATCGCCTACATCATCCTCACCATCGTCGGTCTCATCATCACGCTTGCGGGCGTCATGGGCGTGTATGGCAGCAGCCTGCCAGCGACGCACACCGCGAGCGTGAGCGTGACAGTGAACGCGTCGCGCGAGCAAGTGTGGAACCTCATCAACGACACGGATGGGTTCCCTATGTGGCTGAAGGACATCACGAAAGTAGAAACGCTGCCATCCCAGGACGGCAAGCGCGTGTTTCGGCAGTTCATGGGTCGCAACTCGTTCGTACTTGTGGAGACCATCAGCGAAGCTCCGTCGCGTGTGAAGCGGACAATCGCAGATGACAACGGGCCGTTTACGGGGAGCTGGGACCATGTGCTGACAGATGCTGGCGACGGGCAGACGACGTTGACTGTGACGGAAGAAGGCACCATCAAGAGTGCGATTCCGCGAGCGGTCATGAAGCTGTTCGCCGGGTACGACTACTACTTGAAGCGCATGGCCGAGCAAATCAAGTTCAAGCTTGGATGAGCGTGCCTGGTCTCTTGCTTGCGTGACCCAGACAGAACACAACGACCCGCGCACCGGCGCGGGTCGTTGTCGTTGGGCGTTCTGTGCTGCGTTTACTTGTCGCCGGGCTTCGCGGTCAGCGCCGCTTCCAACGCGGCAAGGCGTTCGTTGAGCGCATCGATCTGTGCGCGCTGGGCATCGTTCTGCGCCTTGAGTTCCTGAATGGCGCCGATCGCAACGACTGGCAGTTGGCTGTAGTTGACGGTCAGTGACTGTGTTGCGTCGTCGCCCAACACCAGCGAAGGCAGTACGGTGCGGACATCTTGCGCGATGAGGCCAAAGTCCGCCTCGCCTGACGCCTTCCAGCGGAAGTTCACCGGCTTGAGTTTCATCGCAGCGACGAGGTTGTTCTCAGCGAGCGTGACGTCCGTCTTGAGTCGGCCATCGCTCACTGCCGTCCAGGCTCCGGTGTTGGACAGGCGCGCGAAGCTGGGCGCGCCAAAGTTGGCGGTGTTGGTCATCTCAAGGAAGCCCGCATCCGACAGTCGTGCCCCGCCGCGAAAGCCGGGCTGAGACGTGTTGTTCCACACCGTCTGCCAGCCCGAGCCGACCGCGCCGGTGGTCACATCCAACTTCGCGACCGGTGCGGCGGTGCCGATGCCGACATTGCCGCGTCCGTTGATCCGCATCACCTCGCGCGAAAACGCGGTGTCGAACTCCCACGTGAAGAATGCCACGTCCGCCGAGTTGCCAAACCCCCCTGTGCTGGGCACGACCATGGACTGCATGCCCGCAAACTCCTCAACACCGCTTGGCTCGATGGCATATCCCACGCGGGCCTTCACGCCTCGGTTCCGGCTGTCATGCTGATTGACGCCGACGATGCCGCCGGTGCCAATCAGCGCACCGGGAGTGAACGCACTGGTCGCCACCGCCGTCGCGACGGTTGTGGGTGAGACCCGCTGACGCGGCGAAAGCACCACAAACCCCGAGCCTTGCGGGTTGGCTACTTCCACCTGCAACCATGTCGCGCGGTCACTGGGCACGCTGCGGCCGAAGTTCAGCGTGGTGGTGAAGATGCCGTTCTCGCCGACGGCGACGCTGCTATTGGTAATGACGTTGCTGGCGCGGTTGACCTGGTTGTTGCTGGTGGCGGCGTCCCACAGCGAGAAGCGCATATCCGCTGTGCCCGACATGGGGTTGCCCGACGCATCGGTGAGGCGGCCCTGATACGACAGTCCCGCGTCCAGCGGCGTGATGGGCGACGCCGGTGGACCGAAGGTGATGCTCCAGCCGCCGTTGATGATTCCGCTAGCGGAAGGCACATTGTCTCGCACGTACAGGCTCCAAGCACCGTTGGCGTTGGTGCCGATCACGCCGCCGAACGTCGAGGCGTACGGCAGCCCGGGCGCGGGGAGCGGGAAGGCAATGGTGCCGCTCGATGGCGCGTACACGCCTTGGTCGACGATGCCGGCGATCACGGGGTTCTGCGCAATACCGCCTGCGGAGACGAAAGAGACTTCAATGCCGGGTGCCGGCGCGTTCGTGATGGGCGAGTCCATGAGCTGGATGCGCTGTCCGCCCGGACTCACCAGGAGAATGTCAACATCGGCAAGATTGGTGTGCTGTAGCCCGCGCACTGTCACCGTGACGAACTGGATCGTCGCCGGTCCGCCGCTGACATTGATGGTGCTGGGATACGGCGAGCCGCTGCCGTTGGCGGGGATGGTGATGGGTGTTGTGTTGGTATACGTCTGCGCCAGCGCGCCCGCGCTGGCCAGCAACGCCACCAGACTGACCGCCGCCGCCTTGAAAACCGTGTGTACCTGCATCATGACCAAGCTCCTGCGATGGGGAAGGTGCGAAGTGCGACTCCCGATACCAGCCCCTAGCGGCGTGCTGGTGTCTTTGCCTTCATGTGCCGGGCGAGAATGCTCACAAATGTGGAGAGACGCAGTGCGGAACGCCAGGCGAACAGGCTGGGCGGCGTTACACGCACCCGATTGGGCGAACGCGAAGTCCATGAAAAACCCGTCCGCGAGGACGGGTCGGATGCACTGGAGTTGATCTACTGCTTACTTGCTCGCGCTGATCGCAGCCAGTGCCGCTTCCAGCTTCTCGAGCTTCGCCTTGAGGGTTTCGATCTCGCCGCGCTGTGATGCAATCTCGCTTCGCTGCGACGCAATCTCGCGTTGCTGCTCTTGGATTGCTCCAACCGCGACCACCGACAACTGGCTGTAGTTGACGGTGAGCGATTCCGTCGCTTCATCACCGACCACCAGCATCGGCAGCACGCCGCGAACGTCTTGCGCGATCAAACCAAAGTCCGGTGCGCCGGTGGCCTTCCAGCGGAAGTTCACGGGCCGCAGTTTCATCGCCGCAGCGAGGTTGTTCTCCGCGTTGCTCACGTCCATTTTCATCCGGCCATCGCTCACGGCTGTCCATGCGCCTGTGTTCGCGAGGCGGGCAAAGTTGGGCGTCGTGAGATTGGCGGTGTTGGTCATCTCGAAGAAACCCGCATCCGAGAGTCTCGCTCCGCCGCGGAACGTGGGGGCCACAGTGTTGTTCCACACCGTCTGCCAACCCGCGCCGATGCCGCCCGTGGTCACATCCAGCTTCGCCAGCGGCGCGGCGGTGCCGATGCCGACGTTGCCCCGTCCGTTGATCCGCATGATTTCACGCGATGTCGCGGTGTCGCATTCCCACGTGAAGAAGCCCAGGTCGGCGGAGTTACCGCAGCCTGCGGTGCCCGGCGCGACGATCGTCTGCATCCCCGCAAACTCGGTGAGGCCGGCCCTGTCAATTGCCCAACCCACGCGAGCCTTGACGCCCCGGTTGAGCGGGTCATGTTGGTTCACGCCGTTGTTGCCGTTATTGCCCACCAAGGCCCCCGCCGCGAATGGCGCGCTTGCCACTTTGGCGGCCAGCGGCGACGAACTCAGCGGCTGACGCGGCGAGAGTGTGACAAATGCAGAGCCCGGCGGGTTGGCAACCTCGATCTCCACCCACGACTTGCGGTCTGTGGGCACGACGTTGCCGAGATTGACGCTGGCCGTGAACAGCCCATCGGTCACCGGCACATTGCTGACGGTCACAGGCGTGCCCAAACGATTAGTGAAGGCGAGTCCGCCACTGGCAGCATCCCACACCGCAAAGCGAACGTCGGCATTGCCCGTGATCGGCGAGCCGCCCGCGTCTTTGAGTACGCCCTGATACGTGAAACCGCCGTCCAGCGGTGTTGGCGCCGTAGGCGGAGCCGAGAAGGTGATGCTCCAGCCTCCAGCAATCGAACCAGAGTCAACCGCGAAGTCGTCCACGACAAACAATCGCCACTGCCCGTTGGCGTTGGTGCTCGTCAGGCTGCTGAAATCCGCGGCATACGGCAGGCCGGGGGCCGGGGCGGGGAGTGCGTTCGACCCTCCTGAGGGTGCGTAGTAGCCCCCCGCAACGATGCCAGAAGCCTGCGAAAGCCCGCCAGCGGTGACGTAACCGACGGTCATGCCCGGCGCGGCGGCGAATCCTGAAGGACGATTCGCGAGCTGTATCTTCTGTCCGCCCGGTCCCACCAGCAGCATGCGAAGGTCGCCGAACGACGTGTGTGTCAAGCCATTGAGCGTGACGGTGACGAACTGAATGGACGCAGGCCCGCCCGTCACGTTAATGATGCTGGGATACGGGTTTGCCGCGCCGCGATCGGGAATGCCGATCGGGGCCGTGTTGCTGAAGGTCTGCCCCAGCGCACCTGCGCTTGCCACCAGAGACACGAGACTCGCCGCCGCCAGTTTGACTGCTGTACGCAACTGCATCATGAGCCACTTCCCTTCGACAAAGGAGCCGACACTACATCCCCTGACATGACTCAGTAGCGCGAAGCAGGCGCGCGGTGCGACAGCCACGGCGTGGAATCTGCTGAGATTTGGCGGGACGGTGCACCTCGAACGAGGGGAGACGAGCGAGGACACTTTTGGGACGTTGCGGGCTGCTGCTGCCGCATCGCACAACGCTGGATTTCCTCCGCTTCTCCTCCGCTCCTCCGCGACCCGGCCTCTGCTTCTACGATTCTGCTCTTCATGCACCGTCCCAGCCGCCGCACTTCTGACAAGCCCCTCCCCAGTCCGCTTGGCGTGACGGCGGAGGAGTTCGTGCGCGAAGCCGCCGGGCATCTGATTTTTCGGGGCGAGGGGAGCACGAACGGGGCGATTGCGTTGTATCGCGCCGTGTTTCGCGAGGGACCAGTGGGGGCGGCGGACGCGTTCGAGCTTCTGGGTATCAAACTGCCGACCATCGTGCGCGAACTGCGCGAAGAGAGCGCCGAGGGCGAAGTCATCAAGTTCCTCAGCCGCATCGAGCGCATGACAACGGTGGGCGTGGGCGGCGATGCCATCACGCTCGCACCATCGAGTGCGGACCTTGCTCAGCGGCTCGAGCATCTCGAAATCGAAAGCGTCCTCATCCCCATGCGCGGCTCGGCGGGCCGCACCAAGTACACGCTCTGCGTCAGCAGCCAGGTGGGCTGCGCCATGGGCTGCACCTTCTGCGAAACCGCGCAGATGGGTTTGGTGCGGAGTTTGTCTGCGGCGGAGATTGTGGGGCAGTGGTACGCGGCGAAGCATGTGGTGAGCAGAGAGGCACTGGGCACTGGGGACTGGGCACTGGGGGAAAGGCAGGACGACATAGCGCGTGCGTCGGTCGCGCGGCCCTCTGTTTCTCCACCAGTGCCCAGTGCCCAGTCCCCAGTGCCTTCCCCCGCGAACATCGTCTTCATGGGCATGGGCGAGCCCCTCGACAACTACGACAATGTCGTGCAGGCAATCGCCGTGTTGAAGGATCACAACGCGGCTCACCTGGCGGTGAGCAATATCACGGTGAGCACGGTGGGGCGGGTGGATGGGCTGCGGAAGCTAGCGAAGCACGTGGAGCAGCCGGGGTGGCATCGGCTGGGGATTGCGTTCAGTTTGAATTCGCCCAATGACGCTGATCGCGGGCAGATCATGCCCATTACCAAGAAGTACTCGCTGCGCGATGTGCAGGATGCGCTGGTCGCATGGCCGCGCTATGCGGGCAACAAGATTTGCGTCGAGTACGTCTTGATCCCCACGCAAAACGACTCGCGCGAGCATGCGAAACAGATCGCGGAGTTCATCCGGCCCTTCGGCCTGCACAAATCCGCCAGCGGTAACGACAGCAACGGCAGCGTCCGCGCGGTTTTGAATCTCATTCCGTATAACCCGCGCCGCAATAGCCCGTGGCCCGCGCCCACAGAAGAGCACGTCGAGCAGTTCATGACATGGCTGGAAGAAGAAGGCGTCTTCGTGAAGCGCCGCCGCACCAAAGGCCGGCAGATGATGGGGGCGTGCGGCCAACTGGGGACGGAGCAGATCAGGCGGCGGAAGGTGGTTGTGACGGTTGGTGGAGAAGTGACGAAGTGACAAAGTGACGCAGTAACGAAGTGGGGAGGACGCACCAAGCCCGCATATTTTCCACTTCGTCACTGCGTGACACCGTAACTTCGTCACTCTTTCCCCGAATACCCTCCCACACCCCGCGTGCCCTGAGCGGCGGTGGTTCGATTTGGCACACGTCAGGGCCTGTGAAAGGACATTGCTTGAAGATCGCTCCCGCTGGTCGTTGTGGTTCGCTCGCGCTTGCGTTGGTTGTTGTCGCCGGTCTGTGTGCGCCGGTCGGCTCGGTGGCGTTGGCTCAAGATGGAGCCGCCCCCGCGCAAGCTGAGAAGAAGCCCGTCAAGAGCGTGATGGACCTGCCGCGCCATACGTACAAGATCGAGGGCAAGGCCAGCGAGTTCCTGCTGACTGACGCGCCGTTCAAGGCCTTCGTCAGCGAGGTTCGGAAGAACACCGAGAAGACGCTCGCCGAGTACGACATCACCGACAAGACGACCATGAAGGGCATGCTGGGCCTGCTGCAAGCTATCGCCATCTTCGAAGGTCGCACGGACGACGCCCTCGCCATCACGCCCAAGCTCAGGGAGCTGGAAGACAAGGAAGGCGTAAAACTGATGACGGGCGAAGCCCTCGCCGCCCGCATTGAAGCCAAGGCGGCTTCCAGCGGCGATGAAGCTGCGTACATCGAAGCCTTCAAGCAGAATCTCGCCAAGCGCATCGGTGCGCTGCCGTGGGAGAAGGTGCGTGAGGAAGTGAAGCAGACTCGCTCAACCGCGCTGATCATCTCTCGCGATCTGGTGCTCGGGCAGATCCAGGCGAGCCTTGATCCGGTCGTTGAACAGAACGAAGGCGAAGTCTCGGGCGACATGGTGACCGGCCTGATCCGCATGCGCGTCATGCTGGATCATCAACTGCCCCTTATGCCTGCCATGGCCGAGGTGTACGGCGATCTGATCGACAAGAACGAGAAGAAGGTCGCGATCGAAGACAAGTGGACGCCAAACCTCGTCACTCTCAACAGCGGCGACAACGCCAAGCCGGTCGTCATGGCGGTGTGGGACAGCGGCGTGGACACCGCCATCTTCGCGCCCAAGCAACAGCTGTGGACCAACACCAAGGAAGTCGCCGGCAACGGCAAGGACGATGACAACAACGGCTTCGTCGATGATGTGCACGGCATCGCTTTCGACCTGCGCGGCAACTACACGCCCGAGCTGCTGCACAGCGTGAAGGAAATGAAGAACGACAAGTCTCTGGTCGTGAAGCACACCAAGGGCCTGATGGACCTGCAGGCTGCGGTCGACAGCCCCGAAGCCAACGCGCTGCGTCAGTACATGAGCACGCTCAAGGCCGATCAGGTCGAAGGTTTCCTGGAAGATCTGGGCCTCTATGGCAACTACAGCCACGGCACGCACGTTGCCGGCATCGCCGCCGAAGGCAACCCCTTCGCCCGCGTGCTTGCCGCCCGCATCACCTTCGACTTCAAGAGCATTCCGCAAGTGACGCCCAGCATCGAGCAGGCCAAGAAGGACGCCGCCGCTGCCGAAGCGACCATCGAGTACTTCAAGAAGGCCGGTGTGCGCGTCGTCAACATGAGCTGGGGCGGCAGCGTGAAGGGCATCGAAGGCGCTTTGGAAATGAAGGGCGTCGGCGAATCTCCCGAAGCCCGCGCCAAGCTTGCCCGCGAGATCTTCGACATCGGCAAGACCAGCCTCGAGAATGCGATGAAGAACGCTCCTGAAATTCTCTTCGTCGCCGCCGCCGGCAACAGCGACAACGACAACGAGTTCAGCGAGATGATCCCCAGCGGCCTCAACGTGCCCAACATGGTTACCGTCGGCGCCATCGACAGCAGCGGCAAGCCCACCGACTTCACCACCTTTGGCAAGAACGTCGTGCTCTATGCCAACGGCTTTGAAGTCGACAGCTACGTGCCGGGCGGCGAACGCATGAAGTTCAGCGGCACCAGCATGGCCAGCCCCAACGTGGCCAACCTCGCCGGCAAGATCGTCGCCCTCAACCCCAAGCTCAGCCCCACGGAAATCGTGGAAGCCATGAAGCGCACGGGTGACCCGCTCGAAGGCTACGAAGGCCGCATCATTGTGAACCCCAAGCGAGCCGTCGGCGTGCTCCGCAGCGCTCAGTGATTCGCCCGCTCAGTTTGGTGTCACAAGTTGATAGCACACACAGCGCCCGCCTTCATCGGCGGGCGTTTTTCGTTTTGCATGCTCAATGTACTTCATCGCGCCAGAATCGCAAGGGCGATAACGTCATAGAGCGCGTGCGAGGCGACCACGATCCCAAACCCGCGCAGCACGAAGATGATCGCGAAGTACGCGCCACCCATCACGTAGGTGATCAGCAGTGGCAGGTGCAGTTCCGCGCCCGGACCCATCCGGACGTTGTGATAGAACGCGAATGTAACGGCCGACAACGCGATCGCCACGCCGTACGCCCAGTGCTCACCCGTACGCAGCAGGTCGGCCAACACAAAGTGCACGAACGCGATGAGCATCCAGCGGAAGACAAGTTCTTCGTACAGCCCTGCGCCGATGGACAGCGTGAGTCGCGCCATCAGCCCCAGCTCTACAGGTGGAGAGCCTGCTCCGACCGGGCCCGTCTGCGCAAAGGGAAGCAGCTTGGTCCCCAGCCCGTTTGCCAATATCGCGCCGATGACCACCAGCGCAACCGCCCACAAAAAGCTCTCCAGCCCCATGCCCACCATGACATCGCCTCGAAACGACGACTTGGGATACTCCGGTTTCGGCTTGTACGCCGCGTGCCAGCACAGCAGCACCACCGTCAGCAAAATGGGCGGCAGGTGAAACCCGACCGCGCCGAATGCATCGAGCAACTGCGTCAGCATCAGTCGCGCTCGCACGATCTCGCGCATGCCGTCCGCATCCAGAAAGAGCAGCGTGCCCAGTTCGTACAGAATGAGCAGCGGCAAAAGAAAGATGAGCACTTGCAGAGGCCGCTGCGACAGATCGAGGTAGATCGCCCACGCCCCGGGCGGCCTGATCTGCGCGGCATCACTCTTCGCGGGCTCTTTCGCCTTTGCGCGGGGACTGCGCGGATTGGCTCGCGTCACCTTCGGCATAGTTCAACGCCTACGACACCCGCACTTCGGCACTTCGCAGTCACAGGCACAAGAACAGAGGCAGGGGCCTGTGCAAAAACAAACAACCCTACGCCAGGCGCAGGGTTGCATGATTGACCACGGGATTATCGACGCGATGCACGCGTCGTGATTACTTCTTAGCAGTAGCAGAGCCGCCGCCGGTCTGCTTGGCCTTGAGCTTCACCACCATGCGGCTCTTGCGACGAGCAGCCTGATTCTTGTGAATGATGCCCTTAGCGGCGGTGCGATCGATGACCTTCTGGCACTTCAGGAACTCTTCCTTGGCCTTGTCGGGGGTGCCGTGCAGAAGGGCTTCGGTGAACTCCTTCATCGCGGTGCGCATGGTCTTCAGACGCCAGCGGTTCAGCTCGCGACGAGTTTCGTTCTGACGGACAGCCTTCTTTGCGGTACGGGAGTGAGCCATTGTGTTCCTCGTGTCAAATCCAACCCGGCGGCGGTACTCGCTGCGCCGGGCCTGAATGATTGCACGCCCGCCGACGGAATCAAGGCGCGACCTTGACCCGTCCGACATCCCCCAACCACAGGACAAAAACCTATCAGCGGCCTCCCAAGCAACGCGACCGAACCCGTCACTTGCATTTGCGTACCACTTCCCCTATCGTCCTCTCCACAAGTTTCGAAAAGCCGGCCCCGCCGACTTTCCGAGCAAGCGGGTGTAGCTCAATTGGATAGAGCACCTGACTACGGATCAGGAGGTTTAAGGTTCGACTCCTTACACCCGCGTTGGATAGTCCCGCTTTGACCCTCGCAACCGCGAGGGTCGTTTGCTTTTTGCCTCGCGATGCTTCCCGTCTACGCTCCCGCGTCAGTCGCGCGAAGACTGTCATGGACGACTCACGAACTTTGTGCGTTTCAGGAAGAGCAAACCGATAAATTCGGTTGACGCACACCTTTGTTCCCCGCGTCGCACGCGGGGCTTGAGGGGCCTTATGCCGCGACTGCCCATCGAGAACGCCTCCCCGACCACCATCACCCTCAACGGGCGCACGCTCTCCGCGTTTGCCGGGTGCAATTACCTGGGCCTGGGCGCACACCCCCGCGTTGTCCATGCGTTGACGACCGCCGCCCAGCGCATGGGCATCTCGACGACCGCTAGCCGCGAGACCACGGGCAACATGCTGGTGCACGAGGCGCTCGAAGCCGAACTCGCGCACTTCATGGGGCAGGAAGCCGCGATCCTCTCCGCAGAGGGCTACACCGCCAACTTCATGGCGCTGCAAGCCCTTGCCTTCACGCATCGCATCGCGATCATCGACACGCACGCGCACCGCAGCATTCGCCATGCCGCCATCGCTGCGGGCATGCAGGTCTTTGAGTTTGAACACCTGAATATCGACAGCGCCGCGTGGCTGAGCAAGCAGTACGCCGACCAGGGTGTTGTCATCATGACCGACAGCGTCTTCGCGGCTGACGGCGCCATCGCGCCGTTGCCGCAGTTGCTTGATTGCCTGCCCGCCAAACGCGGCGTGCTGCTCGTTGATGATTGCCACGGTTTGTGCGTGCTTGGCCAGGGCGGCCGTGGCACCGTCAGCCACTTCGGCCTGAGCGATCCGCGCATCGTCATCACCACCACGCTCGCCAAGGGCATGGGCTGCTATGGCGGCGCAGTGCTGGGCACCAGGAAGTTCATCCAGCACGTGCAAGATAACGCATGGGTGTATCGCAGCGCGACCCCCGTACCCCCGCCCATGGCCGAAGCGGTGCGCGAAGCCGTCCGCATCCTGCGTGAGGACACCACGCTGGTGGACAACCTGCGCCGCAACATCGCTCTCATGCGCCAGAGCCTCTTCCTGCTGGGCCTGCAACTGCCGCCCGAAGGCGTGCCGATCTTTACCTTCGCCATCAGCCCTGAAGACCGCATGCAGCGTGTGCACGAGATGCTGCTCGAGCAAGGTGTTTTCGCCCCGCTCATCAGCTACCCGGGCGGGCCTGCAGAGCGGTACTTCCGCGTGGTGGTGAATGCGGCACACACCAGCGAGCAGATTGACACGCTGTGCCGATTGCTCGCGCAGGCGATGGACACGACGCGGCTGGAAGGCACGCCGCGGCGAATGCCGGGGCTCGAGGTGAAGATGGGTGAGGGGAAAAGCGGGGTCCGAGTGGCAGTAATGGGGTAACGTGCCCGCTGGGCGAGCTTGAGTGATGTCCGCAACTACATTTTCGCCTAAATTTAAGTGATGCCTGAAAGCAAAAAAACTCCACCGAATGGTGGAGTTTTTAGATACGAGACGAAGCTGCCTTCAAGGAGCTGCCGGCTTCATGCACTCGTAAGAACAATCGGCTGCACCGGTCGTTGAGTTACAAGCGTACTTGAAATTCAGAATTCGCCCAGAGCCGCAGATGCGTACCGCAGACTCTTCGCAATCTGACAACGAAGGTGTACACGCAACGGTCGTGACAGCGGCGATAACGCCTTCGATGATTCCATCGACGAGCACAGGAGAATCGCCCACGCTGAACTGATACTCATTACCGCCCGCGAACATTCGCACCGACTGAGTATCAGGTCCCAGAGGTTCGGCCTCGTCAACGAATCCGACGACAAGTTCTCCGGCGTCAATCACGAATATTCCGCCGTCGTCATAGACCATAGTTGATGAGTGGGTGCCAGCAAGAGTGACATCCATGAGCAGCGTCGGATCGATTCGCGAAGGCATCGCCGCGTGCATCTGCCAGTTATTTCCGTCGACCGATACGGTCCCTGCAAACTCGCGGCCGTCGTCGACATTCCGAATTACGAACGGCTTGGAAAGTTTCGCGTGACCGACATCTTGATTGTGAATCGTCGTCTGCGGAGGCGTTTGCGACGCGCCCGCGATGCAACTCATGGAAGCTGCAATACCAAGGACTACAAGACTGATTCGACGCAAAGTGGGCATTTCAATACTCCCACTTAGTCCCGCACCAAGAGCCAAGATGACGAGTAACCAGGGGGGGGGGGACTAAGCGAGTTCGCCCCAGTTACGCGGACCTCGATAGATTACTAAAAATCGGCTCTTGATGCAAGTATCTCTACGAGAATTCGGTCAATTTTCGATTTCACGAACCTCACGACGACATTGCTCGTGTGCAAATTTACGATTCACTACTCAGCCCGGCGCGCCCACTCAAACTCAAGCGGCTGCAGTTCATTCGCCAGTTTCGCGCGCTCGTCCCCAAGTTGATTCGCGCGGCTAGGGTCGCGCCACACGATATCAGTCGCCATCTCCGCGTCAATGGCCTTGATGCGCGTTTCGAGCTTGGTGATCTGCGCCTCGAGTTTGTCCTGACTCATGCGCTCCAGCGCTGTCGTCGCGTTGCTGCGTGACGCGCTGGCCTTCTTCGCGGCTTGCTCCGCCGCGGCCTGCTCAGCTCGCTTGCGTTCTTCAGCTTGACGCTGCTTGCGCTGGGCATCTTCCTTGCGAGCCTTCTCCGCAGACTCTTCCGCAGCGCGACGCTTCACTTCCGCAGCGTGCTGCTCGGCCCACTGCGAGTAGTTGCCCATGAACACTTCGGCGTTGCCCTGCCCGTCGAGCACGATCAAGTGATCGCACGTCGCGTCGATGAGCGCGCGATCGTGGCTAATGAGCAGCATCGTGCCGTCAAACCCGCCATCCATGCACATCGCGTCTTCGAGGCGTTCCGCACTGGGAATATCAAGGTGGTTCGTCGGTTCGTCGAGAACAATGACGTTTTTCGCGCTCGCCAGCAGACCGGCCAGAACAGCTCGGCTGCGCTCGCCGCCCGACATCACCCGCAGTTGCTTCTCCTGATCTTCTCCGCTGAACAGGAACGCACCCGCGAGGTTGCGCGCCTGTTGCTCACTCAGCGCGGCTTGCGGAGCTTCTTTCAGAATCACGCCCTGCAGGTACCGCACGACGGTCTGATCCAGTTCCAGATTCTCATGCGTCTGGCGGTAGTAGCCCACTACCAGATTGCTGCCAAGCTGAATCTTGCCGCTATCCAGCGGCGTTTCGCCCAGAATGCACCGAATCAACGTGCTCTTGCCCGCACCGTTGGGGCCAATGACGCCCCAGCGCTCGCCGCGTTGAATGCTCAGCGACAGATCGTGGAACAGCACCTTGTCGCTGCCGTCTTCGCGCTTGTATCGCTTGCTCGCTTCGCGCAGTGCGATGACCACATCGCCCGTGCGTGGCGCCGTCGGCAGCTTGAACGCGAACGTGTCCAGTTCCATCGGACGCTCAAGCGTGTTGTCGCGCTTGTCGCGAATCAGTCGCGTTTCGCGACCCTTGGCCTGTCGTGCACGTTGTCCCGCCTTGAACCGCCGGATGTATTCCTCTTGCTTGCGCCACTGGCTCTGCTGCGACTCAAACGCCCGCAGCATCACCTCGCGGCGCTCGGCACGAAGCTCAATGAACTTCGCGTAGTTACCCGGATAGTCAATAAGCCGCGCCTGCTCAACTTCAATGATGCGATGCACCACGTTGTCCAGCAGGTAGCGGTCGTGGCTCACCATGAGCACGGCACCCTTGAACTCATCGACCAAAAACCGCTCGAGCCAGATGCGCCCTTCGATGTCAAGGTGGTTGGTTGGTTCGTCCAGCAGCAGCACATCCGGACTTTCCAGCAGCAGCTTCGCCAGGGCCAGTCGCCCGCGCTGTCCGCCCGAGAGCTGCTTCACCTTCAGCGTGAACTGTGCATCCGAGAAACCAAGCCCGTGCAGCACTTCGCCGATCTTGTGTTCCGCGGCAAACCCGCCCGCCGCTTCCATTTGGCTCTCAAGCTCGATCTGATGCTTCATCAGCTTGTCGAGCGCATCGCCCTGGGCAGTTGCCATCTGGTCGTAGATCTGATTGATCTGCTCATGCAGCGCGTGAATGTGCTCAAACGCCCGTTCCGCGGCGTCGTGCAACGTGTCTTCGGGGTCAAGCTCGGGGTCCTGCCGCAAGTACCCCGCGCGACTGCCGCGTTGCAGTGCCACCTGTCCCTTTTCCTGCCGAATCATGCCCGCCATGATCTTCAGCAGCGTGCTCTTGCCCGTGCCGTTGCGCCCCACCAGACCGATGCGTTCGCCCGGTTCAACAGAGAGTGAGACGCCATCAAGAATGATGGTGTCGCCATAGCGGTGTTCGATATTTGTACAGGTAAGCAGCGGCACAGGAGGGGAGCATAGTGGGGGCGATGTGCCTTTGCGCGTGGCACTTACCCGCGAAGTTTCGCAAACCATAGCGACCACTCTACTTGCCGCAACGCCGGCTGCTTGATTCGCCCATCCGGCTGCTTAGAATCGGTTCTTGGCCCACCTTTGGGTACTCGCTATGGACGACGAAGACGACGACAACGCCCCGTAGCTACCGCCGGTTGACCGCCATCTGCGATGGCGTCTGGTCCCGGTCCCCTCCCATTTGCCTAAGTCACTGGCCTTTCGAGGCTTCTGGCGTTTTCAACACCCCACTCGGAATACCGATCGTTTTCCTAAAACGATCTCGTTTCAAGCATCGCACCGGGCCGTCGGTCAAGCACCGCAGCCCACTTTCGGAGAGTTTCCATGCCCGCTGATCTGTCTCATATTCGCAACTTCGGTATCTGCGCCCACATCGACGCCGGTAAGACCACCTGCTCGGAACGCATTCTGTTCTACACGGGTAAGAACTACAAGATCGGCGAAGTGCACGAAGGCACCGCCACCATGGACTTCCTCCAGGAAGAACAGGAACGCGGGATCACGATTCAGTCCGCCGCGACGACCTGTCCGTGGGAGTACAAGGGCAAGGAGTACAAGCTCAACCTGATCGATACGCCCGGACACGTCGACTTCACCATCGAAGTGGAACGCTCCATGCGCGTTCTCGACGGCGCAGTCGCCGTTTTCGACGGTAAAGAAGGCGTCGAAGCCCAGAGCGAAACCGTCTGGCGTCAGGCCGACCGCTACAAAGTGCCCCGCCTCTGCTTCATCAACAAGATGGACAAGGTCGGCGCCAGCTTCGAGTTCAGCTACGGCACGATGAAGACGCGCCTTGGCGCGAACGGCGTGCCGATTCAGACCCCCATCGGTCTGGGCCACCAGCACCGCGGCATCGTCGATCTCATGACGATGAAGGGCTATCTGTTCGAAGGCGAACACGGCGAAAAGATCAAGGAAATCGAGATTCCCGAAGACGAGATCGATATCGCCAAGAAGTATCGCGCGATCATGGTCGAGAAGATCGCGGAACTCGACGACAACCTGATGGGCAAGTACCTCGAAGGCGTCGAGCCCACCGTGCCCGAAATGAAGGCCGCCCTGCGCAAGGCCACCATCGAGCGTCGCTGCTTCCCCGTGCTCTGCGGCGCCGCACTTCGCAACGTGGGCGTGCAGATTCTCATCGACAGCGTCGTTGAGTATCTCCCGGCTCCCACCGAAAAGCCCGACGTGCAAGGCAGCGACCCCAGCGACAAGAACGTCGCCATGAGCCGTCCGCACGATCCGGACGCGCCCTTCGCCGGTCTGGTCTTCAAGGTCGTCAGCGACATGCACGGCGATCTGACCTACGTCCGCGTCTATAGCGGCCGTCTGGGCAAGGGCACCCGTCTGCTCAACCCGGGCAACGGCAAGATGGAAAACGCGTCGCGCATCTTCGAAATGCACGCGCAAAACCGCATCCCGCTCGATGAAGTCACCGCTGGCAACATCGTTGCCATCGTGGGCATCAAGAACAGCTTCACGGGTGACACCCTGTGCGACGCTGACAAGCCCATCATCCTCGAGCGCATGCACTTCCCCGAGCCCGTCATCGCCATGGCGATCGAACCCAAGAGCCAGGACGACAAGCGCAAGCTGTCCGAAGCTCTGTCGACGATTCGCCGCGAAGACCCCAGCTTCCGCTACTCCTTCGACGACGAAACCGGTCAGACCATCATTCAAGGCATGGGCGAGTTGCACCTGGAAATCATCCGCAACAAGCTCATCCGCGATATGAAGATCAACGTCGAGACCGGCAAGCCCAAGGTTTCGTATCGCGAAGCCATCAGCAAGAAGGTCGAAGAAGTTCGCGGCGTCCACAAGAAGCAATCCGGTGGTCGCGGTCAGTTCGGTGACTGCACCATCAGCATCGAACCCTTCACCGCCGAGCAAGCAGCTGAGGCTGAACTCGACTTTGAAGACAACATCGCCTTCGAGAACGAGATCGTCGGCGGCGTGATTCCCAAGGAATTCATCCCGAGCATCGAGTACGGTGTCCGCACGACCGCCAAGACCGGTGTGAAGTTCGGCTACCAGCTCATCAATGCCAAGATCACCCTCACGTACGGTTCGTACCACGACGTTGACTCGAGCCAGATCGCCTTCGAACTGGCCGGCGCCAACGCCCTCAAGGAAGCCGTCGAGCGCGCTGGTCCTCAGCTCCTCGAGCCCATCATGAAGGTGGTGGTCACGGTGCCCAACGATTACCTGGGTAACGTCACAGGCGACATCAGCAGCCGCCGCGGCATGATTGTCGACACCGAAGACCGCGACCCCGTCAAGATGGTCTCGGCTGAAATCCCCCTCAGCGAACTCTTTGGCTACACCACCAGCCTCCGCGGCATGAGCCAGGGCCGCGCCAGCGCGACCATGGAGTTCCTCGAATACCGCCCGATGCCGGCCGGTATGCTCAAGGAACTGCTGGACGAGAAGGCCGGCGGCAAGGGCGTTAAGAAGTAAGGTTTCCGGTCCCGATAACTACTTGATCTTCAAGAGAACCCAGGTCGTAAGGCCTGGGTTTTTCGTTGGTAATGCCTGCGCAGTCTGTGCGCCCGGTTCTCGGACACACGTTCGGGCGACCCCTCGACGAGAAACTCCTGCGCGATACAGAAATTCCGCGCAGAAAGGTGGCACTTCCCAATTCCTGATGCATGTTCATGATGGCCTCTCGTTTCCACCGAGGCCACGGGCTGCACCCCGTTCAGTCGGAAGAGTTGAGAAGCACACTTTTAAGAGGTGAGGATCACTTATGCGCAGGGGTTTTATCATTCAGGCGGGGCTGCTTGCCCTGACCGCGGGCGCTGGCGTCGCGAACGCCACCGTCTACTCGGTCAGCACACGCACCACCGCTGACAACTACTACGCGCTTTACAGCCGTGACGCTGGCGATCAGCTCACGTTTGAATCGCGCAACGAAATCGGCCGCCAAGGCGGTCCGGGCCAATTCAACTGGAGCCTTCCGGAAGATGACACGTTCAACACGAACGACTTCTTCTACATCGCCGCGTGGAGCGACGATGCGTTTGCTCAGGGCCTCCTGGGTGAATTCGTTTTCCGGACGCTCAACGGCGGCAACGCGGCGACGGTTCTGACGGGCGATGCGGGCATCCGCGTCTTCCGCACGGGCCTCGACCGTGATGACAACGCCGTCGAGCCCACGGCCGACGAAATCGAAGCACAGGTCGCCATCGCCAACGCTGGCGCTCTGTGGCGCACGCCTAGCGTGTACCTGCCCAACCTGCCCACCACGGCTCCGTGGGGTCAGATCCCGGGCATCACGCCGAACGCTCAGTGGATCTGGGCGAACTCGATCAACGGCGAGAACGTCTTCCAGCCCGGCACGAACGCGGGCGAATACCTGATCTTCTACGTCCCGGTCCCCGGACCTGGCGTGCTCGCCCTCGCGGGTGTTGGCATGCTCGCTGCGATTCGTCGCAGCCGCAAGTGAAGATCGCTCTGTTCTGATTCGTGATTCAAAGAACCTCCGACGCCCCGTGTTGCAGCACGGGGCGTTGTTGTTTTGAGGAGGGATGCAGCGAGTAAGCAAGTGAGCAGGGGGCTCTATTGGTCGCGCAACGTCCAGGCGATCCGCCAGAATCCCGCTGACCAACGCCCGAGAAACATCATTGCCGTTCCCCTCGCTCCCTTGCTCGCTTGCGCGCTCACTCGCTTCTTCCTCTGACTTTCGGCTCGCCTCCTCGCCTCCACGCGGTACTCTTCACAGGTTCAGCCAGCGGAGACTCCACATGCGACGCTACCAGACCATTCTCCTCTTCGGGGCTCCCGGCGCCGGCAAAGGCACGCAGGGCAAAATCCTCGGTCAGGTTCCGGGCTTCTATCACCTCTCGTGTGGTGAAGTGTTCCGCACGCTCGATACGTCGAGTGAACTGGGCAAAACCTTCATGCAGTACAGCGGCAAAGGCCTGCTGGTGCCTGACGATGTCACGATCAAGATGTGGCAGCACAACATGCACGCTCGCACCGTGCTGAGTGACTACAAGCCCAATGCCGATCTGCTCGTGCTCGACGGCATTCCGCGCAACGTGAACCAAGCCAAGCTGCTTGAGAAGCACATCAACGTGCTTCAGGTCATCCACCTCATCTGCCCCGACAAGGAGGAGATGATCAAGCGTCTTCGCCGCCGCGCGCTGAAAGAGAACCGCATCGACGACGCGAACGAGGAAGTCATTCGCCGTCGCTGGGCGGTCTACGAGCGTGAGACGTTCCCCGTGCTTGACTATTACCCGCGCAGCATCATCAAGGAAGTCGACGCCACAGGCTCGCCCGCTCGCGTGCTCGAGTACATCCTTGAAGAAGTCGTGCCCGTGCAGGAAGCCCACTTCCACAACCCCATCACGGGCGAGAAGGTGGAGCACCCTGCTCAATCCAACGGCAAGCATCCCGCGGTGCCGACGCCGCGTGTGACGCGCGCGAAGGCCGCCAAGAAGATGGCTCGTCGCTGAGCACAAGCTGCGCGATCGTTTCGCCGCTGCACTTGTCGCATCAAGCCCGAGCGATGCGATTGCCTTCGCGCTTGACCCGGCGAGTGATTTCCAGCATCGTCAGTTCGCTGCGCAGCGATGCTGCGGGCAGCCCCGTATCACGTGCTAGTTCCTCGAGCGTCGCGGGCGATCGTGCATCGAGCGCGGTGAGTATCGCCTGTTGTGCCGCGGAAACCGGCAGGGCCGGCTCTCTCGCTGTCGTTGCACGCTCCGTGTCAGCACGTTTGTTTGCCGGCTTCGCACGCGCTGTCTCCGCGAACAGCGATTCCCCCGCGACGGCACTCTCCCGAGCCGCGTATCGATCCGCATGCTTGCCTGCATCGAGGTGACGCGCAGGAGTCTCCAGCAGCGAGATCACGTCGCCAGGCTCCGTGATGAGGTGAGCCCCGCCTTCCTTCAGCAGGTCCAGCGTGCCCGCGCTGCTGGGCGAATCCACGCGGCCCGGCAGCGCCATCACTTCTCGTGCATGATCTTCCGTCGCGATCTTCGCCGTAATCAGACTGCCACTGCCGCGTCCGGCCTCGATCACGATCACACCCATTGACAAGCCGGAGATGATCCGGTTGCGCTTGGGGAAGTTGTCTTCGCGAGGCGGTGTTTCCATTGGAAACTCGCTCACCACTGCGCCGCTGCGAGCCACACGTTCAAACAACTCCCGATTCTGCGGCGGATAGACATGGCACAGCCCGCAGCCCATCACTGCAATCGTTCTGGCTTCAGCCTCCAGCGCGCCGCGATGCGCCGCCGAGTCAATGCCCATCGCTCCGCCGCTCACGATCGTCAGCCCTGCGTGCCCCAGCGCTTTGCCGAACCGGCCGCCTTGCTCCATGCCATAAGCCGTGCAACCGCGCGAACCGACAATCGCGACGGCGTATCTATCTCGCGAGTCATCCAACGAGCCGCGCACGTACAGCACAAGCGGCGCATCGGGCACACTCGCCAGCAGCGACGGATATCGCTCGTCGCCCCGCGCGATGATCTCAACGCCTTGTTCTTGCGCCAGAGCCAGTTCTCGTTCCGCACGTTCCGCTGTGCGAGCCAGCGACGCCGCGATGCTCAGTGACAGCTTTTCGCCGATGCCTTCCACTTGCCGCAGCTGCGCAGGCGAGGCCTCGCACGCTTTTGTCGCGTCGCCGAACAGTTCGAGCAACCGGCGCGTGCGCACCGGCCCCAGCCCTTCCGTCAGATGCAGTCGCAGCACTGCCAGCAATTCATCGCGCACGCGGCACCCCTCACCTTCACGAGCGATCGTCACACCTGCCCAGACGCTTACGCCGTCACTTCGCTTGCTGCGGCGTTGCTGGTATCACCCGGCACAATCGCCGCCGCGATCACTTCGTCGCCTTCATCCACGCGTGCCACACGCACGCCCTGGCTGCCGCGACCGCACTCGCGAATGTCATCCGCCGGCATGCGTACAAGCTGGCCACCCTTGGTGACGACAACCAGATCCATGCCCGGCATGACGCCCAGCGCTGCAACGCTCACGCCGTTCTTGTCGGTGAGATTGATATCCACGCGACCCTTGCCGCCGCGGCTTTGGCTGCGAGCGGGGCCGTTTTCAGGGGCAACGCGATACTCATCAATCGCGGTGCGCTTGCCGTAGCCCTTGTTGGTGATCGTCAGCAGACTCATCTGCGGATTGATCGTGACGGTCGCATCATCGATTGACTCGTGCTTCTTCATGGGCACGTTGACGACGCCGATGACTTCATCGCCCTCGGCCAGTTCAATGCCCTTGACGCCAGCCGCCGAGCGACCCATGTCACGGGCATCGTTCTCGTCGAAGCGAATCGCCTGTCCGAGTTTGGTGATGAGCATCAGGTCATCGGTGCCGTTGGTCAGCGTGACGGCGAGCAGGCTGTCGCCTTCTTTGAGGCCCACGGCGATCAAGCCGCTCTGCCGCACGTTGGCGTACGCCTTCAGCGTCGTGCGCTTCACAATGCCGCCCTTGCTCACGAACGTGAGATAGTTGCTGCCAACCTCAAAGTTCTTGATCGCCAGGTACGTGCACGTCTTCTCGCCTTGCTTGAGGTCCAGCAGATTGACGATGTTCCGCCCGGTGCTCGTGCGGCTCATCTCCGGAATCTGGTACACCTTCATCGCGAACACGCGACCTGTATCCGTGAAGCACAAGAGATCATCGTGCGTGCCCGCGACGAACACGTGCTCGATGAAGTCGTCATCACGCGTGTCGCTCGCGCGAATGCCCCTGCCGCCGCGGCCCTGCTGGCGATACGTGTCCAGCGGCACTCGCTTCACGTAGCCCGTGTGACTGATGGTCACCGCCACATCCTCCACCGGGATAAGCGCCGCGATCTGAATGTCCGTGTCGGCGTCTTCCAGCCGCGTCAGGCGAGGCGAGAAGTAACGCTCGCGCATTTCTTCGCAGTCGGCGCGAATCATCGCGAGAATGCGTTCCTTGCGAGCCAGGATGTCCTCAAGGTCCTCGATATCCGCGATGACCTGCGTGTATTCCTTGACAAGACGCTCGATTTCAAGCCCCACCAGTTGAATCAGCCGCATGTTGCCAATCGTCTCGGCCTGCACGCGCGTGAGCGCAACGCCTCCGGCCGATCGCGCCGTCGCCACGCGCGCCTGGAGCCGTCCGGGAAGCTGCTTCCAGAACTTGTGCGTCTCAGGAATCTGGAACTGCTTGGCCATCAACCGTTCGATGGCTTCTTCGCGCGTCTTGCTCTCGCGAATCTCGCGGATCACATCGTCAATGTCGCACACCGCGTAGATCATCCCCTCCAACACGTGCGCCCGCTTCTTGGCTTCGCGCAGGGCGTGCTCGGTCCGCCGACGGATCACCACGCCGCGATGGTCGATGTAGCAATCCAGAAGCTCTCGCAACGCCAGCGTCCGCGGCTGGTTGTTCACCAGCGCGATGTTCATGATGCTGAATGTCTGCTGCAGCGGCGTGAACTGGAAGAGCTGATTCTCCACCACGCGAGCGTCCGCGCCGCGCTTGAGTTCGATCACGACCCGGTTCTGCGCCTCGCGTCCGCTCTCGTTGCGCACGTCGGACACGTCCTGAATGCGTTCTTCCTTGACCGCTTCGACGATCCACTCGACCAGGTTTGTCTGGTCGAGCATGTACGGAATCTCGTCGATGACAAGCTGCTGGCGATCCTTGCCGATCTCTTCGATGTGGCAGACACCACGCACCGTGACTTTGCCGCGACCCGTGGCGTACGCCTCGAGGATCCCCTTGCGCCCGTGAATGACGCCGCCGGTCGGAAAGTCCGGCCCCTTGATCCCAAACCGCACGATGTGCTTGCCATCGCTGGTGAGTTCGCTCTTACGAACCTTCTTGGCTTCTTCCCCGTCGTTCGCTCGCTCGCTCGTTCGCTCGTTCGCTTCCACAACGACATCCTGCATCAACTGATCCAGCCCGATCTCCGGATCATCAATCACACGGATGATGCTGTCGAGCACCTCCACCGGATTCTGCGGGGGCAGGCTCGTTGCCATGCCCACCGCGATGCCGATGCCGCCATTCACCAGCAGATTCGGGAACTTCCCGGGCAGCACCGTCGGCTCCATCAGCCGGTCGTCGTAGTTGGGCGCGTAGGGCACGACATGCTCGTTCATGTCTTCGAGCAGGTCCATCGCTGCTGGCATCATCCGCGCTTCGGTATACCGGTCTGCCGCTGGTGGGTCACCGCCGATGGATCCGAAGTTCCCCTGCGGATCCACGAGCGGCACCCGCATGCGCCAGGTTTGGGCCAGGAAAACCAGCACGCCGTAAAGAGCCGCGGTGCCGTGCGGGTGGTAGTTACCCGAGGCATCGCCGACGATCTTCGCACACTTGTAGTGCTTGCGATTGGGGTAGAGCTTGAGATCATTCATCGCCACCAGAATGCGGCGCTGGCTCGGCTTGAGCCCGTCGCGAGCATCAGGCAACGCGCGATCCATGATCGTCGACATCGCGTATGTCAGGTAACTGTCCTTCAACTCGCGATTGATGTCGAGTTCCACGATGTTGCCGTGGTTGTGTGCCGGCGCGGCGCCCGCGGTGGGCTCGTCAGGCGACAGCACAAGTGCGCGACCAGCGGCGAACGAAAGCGTGAATGGCGTCATGAAGGGGCGACTCCGTCGCGAAAAGTGACATGAAAATCAACCGATTTCCGTATCAAGAAACTGCGGCGAAATGATACGCAATTCCGCTTCTTTCCGCCGGTGAAAGTGCCGTCCAAACACCGCAAAACCACACGTGAAATCCTTGAATTTTCAGCCAAAAAACTGGCTCAGTTTGCTACTTGCCCGCCATCTCCCCGGGCTCCGTCCAGATGCCCTGTTGCACCCCCCAAATAAACACCGCCCCGCAGGCATGCTGCGGGGCGGCGGCGGCTTACGTCGCGTCGGTGTGGCTGACGCGCGCTTGCCTCCCTCAGAATGTCCTGTCTACACACTTACGGGCACGTGCCGCCCGCCAGCGTGTTGAAGAAGTCGATCACATCCTGATCTTCCGGATAGACGCCGTTGTTGTTGAAGTCGATGTCGCAGGGGACGCCAACCGGCAGCAGGTACGGGCACGGCGTGCCCGACAAGACGTTGAAGAAGTCGATGACATCCTGATCTTCCGGGAAGACGCTGTTGCGATTGAAGTCGATGGAGTCGCAGACATTCGCGACCGTGAGTGCCGCTGACAAGCTCGTGTCACTGCCGCAGATGCTCGACACCACGCACCGATAGCGGCCTTCATCCGTCTGATTGATATTGATGACCGTCAGCGTGTTCGTCGTCGCGCCGCTGATCTCGCCGACCTCGTTCGCGATGTCGCCCCAGTTCAAGCTGCCCACCGGCAGATACTGCCATTGATACGTCCGCGATCCCGCGCCGACAGCCAGACTCACGCTGTACTGCACGTTCGTCCCGGGCTGCGCATTGAAGTTGGCGTCCGGCTCATTGCTGATGGTGGGCGTGCTGCACGCGGTGTCCCAACTTTGCAGTGCCTCGCGAATCTGCTCACGCAGAATCTCTTCCTTCGCGCGATACGCCACCTGGCTCTCAACGCTGTCGTTGTTCGCGTGCACGAATGTCGAGATCGCGTACTCGCGCGGGCTGATGATGTAGTTGCCCAGGAACAGCACCTTGAACGGCACGCTCGCCCACGCACCATCCGTTCGGTAATACGTGCCGCCGCACGAGTACCCGCCACCCTTGTTCGCAAAGCGCATCGCCGCGCGGAAGTCGCTGATCTCACTGGACGTCAAATCCGTCAGTGCGGCTTCCTGATTGATCACATTACTCAGCGTCGGATACGTGCCATACCCCTGCTCATCCAAGTCAAGCATCAGGTTGTACAGCGTGTCCTGCCAGTTCTGTGCAAACAGCGACCCATCCGCGATCTGCTCATACAAGCTCACCGCATCGACGCACGAGAACGTGTTGAAAGGATTGCCGCACAGGCAGCCCAGACGGTGATTGATCTGCGTATCCGTCAGCCCCAGCGTGATGTCGGCGTAGTTGTTCAGGTTCGTCGTGCCGTACCGCTTCTCAATCTCCCATGTGCGGTTGTTGTCGCTCTGCTGCATCATCTCGCGGATGGCGGCGCTCAGCGTTTCGTTGCCGGGGTTGCTGTTGACACCGTCGGGGCACTCGTTGTTGTTCGTGCGGTCGCCCACGAAGATCAAGTTGTTCAGGTTGTCCACGTTCGACGCGCAGCGATCAATCGCATACGTCGCATGCAGAATCTTCAGCATGCTGGCTGGCTCAAAGGCGAAGTTCTCGTTGAGGTCCGTGATGACCGGTCCGCCGACTTGTTTCAGCATGAACCCGTACGTGCCGTCGGTGAGCGCATCGTCCATGTAGTCACGCATGCGCCGCGTCTGCGCATCGGTGTTGTCCACCAACGCCGCGGCGAACGTTGTAACTCCCAGCAGGTTGGTGTAGCGTTCCAAGCACGTGATCCGCCCGTCCGTCTGCTGCTGCAGCGCGGCCAGTTGGCCGCTCGAAAGCGACAGATCCACCCAATCCGCCCCCGTGTTGCTGCTCACCATCACAACATTGAACGTCGGCACCGGATTCGCCAGCGAACCGCCGTTTTCGACTTCGATGTCGATCAGACGCGCTCCGTTGCTCGCCAGCAGCGAGTTCACCTGCGCCTCGGTCTGACCAAAGTACCACCACCAGCCCTGCGCGTTCGCGCCGGTATTGGGCACGCCCACCGCCGCATACCGCGTGATGCCGCCCACGTCGTACTTCTCAATGTCGATGATCCGCAGGTTGTTGCCCGCCTGCCAGTTCGAAATCGCCGTCCAGTTCAACTGTCCGACGATGTAGTCCCACCCCGCCGCGCCGGTGTCCGGGATGGTCGCCACCGTGAATCGCGACGCGCCGCCAACGTCAAACCCTTCCAGATCCAGAAATCGCCGACCGCTGGTCTTCAGCGTCGCGAGCTGCGCCGAAGTCTGCGTGTACGAAATCGTGTCACCCGTCACGTTGAACGGCCCGCTGTCGCTCACAAAGACCACGTCGTAGTTGCCCGTGGCCGCGTTGCGATCAATGCACACCACCTGCTTGCCCGCACTCCACTCGGTCTGCACATCCGCCTGCGTCTGGCCGAAGTAGTACCACCACCCCGTCTGCGTGGTCTGGTATCGTTCGGGTTGGGCGTGCGCTGCCCCCGCAGCAACAATCAGGGCAGACAGAAGTGAGGCGGGACGGACAAAACGAGCGTTCTTCAGCATGACAGATTCCTTTTCGACATGTGTCGTGTGGGAACTCATGCGAGCGACGTCGTGATCGAGGACACACTTTTTGAATGAAAATCACCCCGCATCATGCGATGCGGGGTGAATCATGTCCGTATTTCTCAGTTTTTCAGCCGGGTGTCACAGCTTGAACCGACCAACCAGCCCTTGCAGCCGCTCGCTCTGCTGGCTCAGCGTCGCCGCCGCCTGAGCCATCTGTCCTGCACCCTGACTGCTCTCGCGCGTCACGGTGTTGATTGTCTCGACAGCTTTGCTGATCTGCTGGCTCGCCGCCGACTGCTGTTCCGCAGCCGCCGCGATGCTCTGCACCATGCTGGCCAGACCCACGCTGCTCTGATTGATGCGACCAAGCGCCTGCCCCGCGCTGTTCGCGAGCTCCACGCCCTTGGTAACACGCTGGCTGCCGCTTTCAATCAGTTGCACCGCACTGGTCGTCTGCGACTGAATCTCGCGGATGCTCGAACCGACCTCCTCGGTCGCCTTCTGCGTGCGTTCTGCAAGTTTGCGCACTTCATCCGCGACAACCGCGAACCCGCGCCCATGCTCGCCCGCACGCGCCGCTTCAATCGCCGCGTTGAGCGCCAGCAGATTCGTCTGATCCGCGATGTCATTGATGACCTTGATGATCTCGCCGATCTGCTCGCTCTTCGAGCCCAGCTCGGTCACGGCTGTCGCGCTGCGATTCACATCGTCCGCGATCGCCTTGATTTCCGTCACGGTCTGCGACACCACTGCGCTGCCGCCAGTTGCATCTTCTTGGCTTGCCTTCGCGGCCTTGCTCGCATCGCTGCCGCGCTGGCTCACTTCCTGCACGCTCGCGGCCATTTCCTCCACCGCCGCGCTCACCTGCTGCGTCTGTTGCTCCTGCTGCGTCAGACCGCGGGCCATCTCTTCGCTGCTCGCCGAGATCTCCGTCGCCGCCGCCGTCACCTCGCGCGTCGCTCCGGCGACTTCCGTGATGATCTTGTGCAGGTTGCCCACGAAGTGATCCACGCCCACGCTGAGCCGGCCGATTTCATCGCCCCGGTTCATGTTCGTGCGCTTCGTCAGGTCGCCGTCGCCGCTCGCAAGGTCATTGATCAGCCCCACCAGTTGATTGAGCGGCTTACCCAGCAGCACGCGGAGCATCACCACAAATCCGCCAATCGCGCACACCACCAGCGGCACCGTCCATGCCAGTCCACCGGTAATGAACCCCGCGACCTGGTCATCCATCTTGTTGAGCGGCATGATGATCTCATACGCGCCATGCATGTCGCCTTCCTTCCAGCTTTCCATCTGGAAGCCAAGCATGTCCTTGCCGTCGTAGTTGCCTTCCGCGTCGCGAGTATCGTACTTCGCCGGGTCGCCGTGGCAGCCCATGCAGCTCGCATCGAGCTTGATCGCCCGCATGTAGTGCAGCGTGTTGGTAGTCGAATCGATCTCGCCGATGGAGTCCTTCCCGCCTGATTCCACCTGCTCCGTCAGCTTGCGCAGCAGAGCCTCACGGAAGCTTCCCTTTGGCGGCGTGTTGTCCTTGTTCCGCGCGTCAAACGCCGGAACCTTGAACTCCAGGTTCTCGCGCTCCGCGGCTTCCTGCGCCGCTGTCCAGCCCGCCACCACCGGAATCGTCTTGTAGAACTCCGTGGTGTTGTAGTGCTTGCCCTTGCTCACCTGCTCCAGCGCATCGGTCACCAGTTTCTCGCGATCAAACGAGCCGGCGGCGTGCAGCTTGCTCACATGGTTCTTCGTCTCGTCGGCCAGCGCCGTGAACGACGACGCTTTCTCCATCAGGTTCTGCTTCGCGTCATTCTCATAGCCGCGAATGAACACCACGTAGTTCACCGCCACCACGGTCAGCACCACCCCGATCACTACCGTGACGATCTTGGGTGTGAGCCCGAACCCTCGCCGATCCACCACCTGCGTTCGCTGCTTCTGTGACATCACGTCCTCCCTGTTTCTCGCGCTCTGAACCCCCGAAGAAACCCGGGCACGGCGCGTGGATTCAGGAATCGGAAAGAAAATTGCCGGGATTAACCTTGGAACTGGATTTTCATGTCTTGATCTCGGTGACGTCGTCGAAGCTTCCCCAATACTGGTTTTCCCCCGTCCAGGAGCCCACTCCTTCGCGCAACCAGAGACCGCCCTTACTCTTGCTTTGTGCCCGACGACAACATTCGCGATCGCGACCATCTCCTGTCCGATCCCCCGCCGCCATGGGGCACTGAAACGTTCGACGAACGCATGGCACGTCTCAATAAGCGGGCCCGCGCCCTGCCCGATGTGCCAGGTGTCTACCTCATGAAGGACGCCTCGGGTGTCGTCATCTACATTGGCAAGGCCCTGCGCCTGCCCGATCGCGTCAGCAGCTACTTCGTCTCCAGCACCGACCTGGGCTTCCACAAGCAGCCCATGCTCGATGTCGTGCATGACTTCGACTTCCTCACGTGTG